>Ga0214917_10007690_pt1 | contig 10819 bp, 13 predicted proteins | sample LL_1208_BB_MetaG_FD_177983 | JGI IMG/M metagenome (GOLD analysis project Ga0214917, IMG submission 177983) | Freshwater microbial communities from Lake Lanier, Atlanta, Georgia, United States - LL_1208_BB | ecosystem: Environmental > Aquatic > Freshwater > Lake | place: USA: Georgia | collected...
AAGCGCACTGGACAAGAAACTAAGTTTGATTCTTCAAAAGATATCTGGTGGCATGATCTGGTTAATGAGCAATCTGATAAACATGAGTGTGAGTTCTTTGACTCAGAAAATGGCTTATTTATTCTCTACACCTCAGGAACTACAGCAAAACCAAAGGGTATTTACCACACTACGGGTGGCTACTTAACACAAGCTGCATTTACCCACCATGCCGTTTTTGATTTAAAGCCCGAAAAAGATATCTACTGGTGCACAGCAGATATTGGTTGGATTACCGGCCACTCTTATGTGGTTTATGGGCCGTTAATTAATGGTGCAACGCAGGTGATTTATGAAGGAACTCCTGATACACCCACAAAGGGGCGGTTATTTGAATTAATTGAAAAATATAAAGTAAGTATTTTATATACCGCACCTACATTGATTAGAACCTGGATGAAATGGGGAGATGAATATCCAAACAAATCAAATCTTTCTTCCCTTCGCCTACTTGGCTCAGTTGGTGAGCCTATTAACCCGGAAGCATGGATGTGGTATCGAGAGGTGATTGGTAAAAACAATTGTCCAATTGTTGACACCTGGTGGCAAACAGAAACTGGCGCAATCATGATTTCACCCCTTCCTGGAGTTACTGCTACGAAACCAGGCAGCGCCATGAAAGCTCTTCCTGGAATTTCTACTGAGGTTGTAGATGATGAAGGAAAAGCTGTTGGTAATGGCAGAGGTGGTTATCTTGTCTTAACAAAACCTTGGCCATCAATGATGCGAGGTGTTTGGAATGAACCCATTCGATATAAAGAAACTTACTGGTCACGCTTTGAAGGAGTTTATTTTGCCGGAGATGGCGCCAAGTTAGATAAAGATGGCGCAATCTGGTTACTTGGCCGAGTAGATGATGTTATGAATGTTTCAGGACATCGAATCTCAACCACAGAGGTTGAATCCGCATTGGTTTCCCATGATGTGGTTGCCGAGGCTGCAGTGGTTGGTGCCAATGATGAAATGACTGGGCAGGCAATTGTTGCATTTGTAATTTTGAGAGGTGGAATTGAATCAGCCACCGGGGATGCTTTAGTTAAAGAGCTGCGTGATCATGTTGCCAAACAAATTGGCCCAATTGCAAAACCTCGCCAGATCATGGTTGTTGCAGAATTGCCAAAGACAAGGAGTGGCAAAATTATGCGCCGGCTTTTGCGCGATGTGGCAGAAAATAGAGCAGTAGGGGATTCAACAACATTGGCAGATCCAAATGTTATGAAGTTAATCTCAGAAGGATTAACCTTGGCAAAAGATAAAGATTGATTTCTCCCCTCGGCTAGTTATACTTAATTCGGTGCTTTGGAAAATTGTTCATGTACACTAATGAAATGAGAAACAATAAAAATAAATCAGCTGTTGTTCAAACTGAGACAAATCAACAGTATTCTGCGATACACAATTTAAACGATGCTGAAATCGGATTGCAATCATATAATTTAGATATCATCAAAAAAATTGCTAAAGATTTTAGGATTAAAAAGTTTGATAAAACAAGAGTTAAAATTGTTGAGTTTGGCGCAGGTACAGGAGCCTTGGCTGATATTTGGCGAACTGAGTTTGGTATTAGTCCCACCTGTATCGAGATAGATCCAAATTTGGCCAAGCTGCTTCAATCAAAAGGGTTCGAAGTTTATAACCTAATTTCTAAAATAAGTGAACCCATTAAATATTTATACACATCAAATGTGTTAGAACACATTGAAGATGATTTATCAGTACTCATAACTATCAGGCAGAAAATGCAAGTTGGGAGTTCGCTAATTATCTACGTACCAGCACTCCCTATTTTGTATTCTAGCCATGATAAAAGTATTGGGCATTATCGCCGCTATAGAAAAAAAGAGTTGATAGAGAAGGTCGAGTCCGCGGGATTTGTTGTAAAAAAAATTTATTGGAATGATAGTTTAGGAATTTTAGCTGGACTTGCAGTCAAGGTTTTCGGCTGGAAAAGTACGGTTGGATTAGGTTCAAAGAAATCATTTGTTGTTTATGATAAGTATGTGTATCCAATTAGTAAAATTCTTGACAAGCTTTTTTTCAAAAAAATCATAGGAAAAAATCTATTCTTGTTTGCTAAAGCTAAATAGTTCGTTTAATGAAACTCTTAAATCATCAGCCGCGCTAAGTAGGTAGATATCAGCATAGGTATAGATCTTTGAAGGGGTTATGTATCTATCTGCTAGTGCAATAGGTGAAGCGACTAAAATAATTGAGATTAGGTAGGCGATAACACCAAACTTAATTACAGAAAGTGCGCCTCCCAGTAGAGAATCAATGAGTTTAAATGGTGGAAAAAACAAAACTATTCTAAAGAGTAAGCCGATCTTGCCAAGTAAAAACTCACCCAATAGGGCAAAAGTGATTACTGACAAAATCAAGCCACCTAGCAAATAGATCTCACTCTCCAAAGAATCTAGATAATTTATTGCAAAAGCAACTCCGGCAACACCACCTGCTATGTAGCCAATTGTTTTGAATACTGTTTGAATCAGTCCGGCTCTAAATCCTAAAAAAGCTGAGATTACAAGCAAAATCATAATTAAGTAATCAAAATAATTCATAGTGTGATCCCAAAAGCTTTTTCAACCTGATCAAACAATTGCTGCTTGTTTTGATACGCTCCAATATGTTTTTCAATTACGGCTCCTTGGCTGTCTATAAACCAGGTTACTGGTACTCCTGGGCCAAAGATTGCCTTAGTTTGATTATTTACATCATTTAAGTGTGGCCAACTGATACCCCTTTGCTTTATGTAATCAGGGCCTGCGGTAGGTGAATTTTCTTCAACATTAATTCCAAGTAGTTGAATCTGCCCTGACTTAAAACTTAGGGTGGTATATAAATCAACAAAGTAAGGCATCTCCTCTCGGCACCCTTCACACCATGAGCCCCAAACATTGATAAGAATTGGCCCTTTAATCTGATGAAAATCAATAGATGTCGAATCATCTAAACAAGGAAGCTCAAGGCTTTTATCTGAAGTAACTCCAACTCTTATTTGATCACATCCTGGAAGTACTCCATTCCCACCGAGTTTTGAAGTTGAAGTGCAACCAGAGAGTAAGAGAGTGAAAGCGATGAGTATAGAAAGTTTTTTCATCTAAAATCTGCCTCAACTTTGACTAGGCGCTTCGCTTTAACTGGATCAACCTCACCGATGCCATAAGAAGGACATAACTTAGCAAGAGGGCATGCACCACATGCTGGCTTTCTGGAGTGACAAACTCTTCTACCATGCCAGATCAAGCGCTGCGACAAATTAGTCCACTCCTTTCTTGTTATTAAATCAGCAACCTCAAACTCAACCTTTACTGGGTCCATAGATTTACTCCACTTGAATCTTCTACTTAATCTGCCAAAGTGAGTATCAACAGTTAGGCCTGGAATACCAAATGCATGGCCTAAAACAACATTGGCTGTCTTTCTGCCAACTCCGGGAAATGTGATCAAATCTTCTAATTTGTTTGGCACCTTGCCATCATAATCTGTAACTATCTTGCTACTAAGTGATTTTATATTCTTAGCCTTTGCCCGATAAAAACCAGTTGATTTAACAAATCGTTGAATGTCTTTAAGATCAGCTTGGGCCATTTTTACTGGATTTGGATATTTTTTAAATAGGGCAGGTGTTGTTTGATTTACTCGCTTATCGGTGCATTGTGCTGATAGAACAGTTGCAACGAGTAATTGAAAGGGAGTCTTATAATTTAATTCACATTTCACATTTGGATAGCTTTTACACAAAATTCGATAAATCGCCCTTGCTCGAACTTTCTTTTGGGCCAAACTCTCTCGCATTTGCCTAAGATTACGCTGATTGGAGTTGTACTACCTCCCAGCAGTATCCTTATGGCTATGCCCGCCAAAAATGAAGATGAGGTAGTCAGAAAAGCCCCGCTTTTTAGTGCTTTAGATGATGCCTCTGCCGCAAGTTTGCGAGCATCCATGAACGGCATAAAGATTTCAAAGGGTCAGGTTTTGTTTAAAGAAGGTGACCCGGGAGATAAGTTATTTGTTGTAGTTGAAGGCAAGTTAAAACTTGGCACATCCTCCGGTGATGGCAGAGAAAACCTGTTATCAATTTTAGGACCAGGAGATATGTTTGGTGAGTTATCACTCTTTGATCCAGGACCACGAACAGCAACTGCAACTGCAGTAGTTGACTCTAAGTTACTAGCCCTTGCTAATGATCAGGTGATTGGATGGGTAACAGCCCACCCACATGTTTCACTTCAATTATTAAAAAGACTCTCACAAAGATTAAGAAGAGCTAATGATGTTTTGTCAGATTTAGTCTTTGCTGATGTTCCTGGCCGAGTTGCTAAGGCAATTATTGAGTTAGGTGAGAGATTTGGAACTAAAAAAGATGATGGTCTGCATGTTAACCATGAGCTAACTCAAGAGGAGCTTGCGCAATTAGTGGGAGCATCCCGAGAGACGGTCAATAAAGCTTTGGCTGATTTTGCATCCCGTGGTTGGGTAAAGCTTGAGCCACGCGCAGTAATTATTTTAGATTATGAAAGATTGGTTAAGCGCGGGCGTTAATTCTTTAATTGCACAATCAGTTCAATTTCAACTGGTGCATTAAGTGGCAGTTCAGCAACTCCAACCGCAGTTCGCGCGTGCTTTCCATTTACATCCCCAAAAACTTTAATTAGGAACTCACTTGCACCATTTACTACCCCTGGTATTGCTGTAAAGCCTGGTGCACAATTAACAAATCCGCCAACCCTGACCACTCGTTCAACTTGATCAAGATCTGCAACTAATGAAATTGCAGCCAGCGCGTTTAGCGCGCAAATTTGAGCTAGATCTTTGGCATCTTCCACCGTTACATCACTGCCAACCTTGCCCTCTTTAGCTAACTTACCATCTACAACTGGCAGTTGTCCTGCAGTAAAAATAAGATTGCCGCTTTTAACCGCTGGAACATAAGCAGCAACTGGTGCTGCAGCAGTTGGCAGCGTTAAGCCAAGTGTGGCTAATTTCTCTTTAATACTCATTTAATTTCTCGCTTCATATAAGCAACTAATTGATCCCCACCACCTGGGGCAGGAACTACCTGGACTAACTCCCAACCATCTGAGCCCCAGGTATCTAATATCTGCTTAGTTGCATGGGTAAGTAATGGAACAGTTACATATTCATACTTCATTATTGATCCTTTTTGTTTTTATGTTAGTTATTGAGAAAGTGCTGCTTTAACTAATGATGAAACCACGCCACCATCAGCCTTACCAGCAATCTTTGGCTGTAATACCTTCATTACTAATCCCATGCCAGCAGGACCTGATGCATTTGTTTCAGCGATAGCCTCGGTAATCAATTTCTTAATTGCTGCCTCTGTTAATTGCTCAGGAAGGTAGAGAGCAATAACTGCTGCTTCTGCTTTTTCCTTATTTGCTAAATCATCTCGCTTTGCATTTGTGTAGGCATCAACTGCCTCACGACGTTTCTTAGCCTCACGTGATAACACGGTAGTAATCTCAGCATCAGTTAAAACCTTGGCTGCTTTTCCTGCCACCTCTTCATTGGTGATGGCAGCAAGCAACATTCGAACTGTTCCGCTTTTTACCTCATCCCGAGCACGAATCGCATCGGTTAAATCTGCTTGTAGTTTTTCTTTTAGTCCCATAGCGGTATCTTCTCATGCCTATGGCATACAAAGTACGCACAGCAACCTTGCCCTTGCTGCCTAAAGGCTCTAAGGCAATAAAGGTGCTTCATTTTTCAGATCTGCATCTAACCCCAAAGCGAAAGCGTGAGATTGCAGATATTAAATCCTTTGCAGATTTACGGCCAGATTTAGTTATATCTACTGGTGATTTCCTAGCCCACAAAGATGCAGTTGGACCCGTGTTAGATGCCTTAGGAGGTTTACTTAATTTGCCTGGTCTATTTGTTTTTGGGTCAAATGATTACTACGCACCAAGTTTTAAAAATCCATTTTCATACCTTACAAAGGATGATGGAACACGAAAACTTGGGGCAAAACTTCCTTGGCAAAAATTGCAAAAACAATTAACAAAGGCTGGTTGGAAAGATTTAAATCACAACAAAGTTAAGTTAAAGGTAAATGGCGTAGTAATTGAAGCACGTGGTACAGATGATGCTCACTTAGAGTTAGATGATTATAGAAAGGTTGAAGGAAAGGTTAGTAAGACAGCAGATATTGCAATTGGTGTAACCCACGCCCCATATGAAAGAGTTTTGGCCGCTATGGCTCAGGATAAATTGGATTTAATCTTTGCAGGTCACACCCATGGTGGTCAGATTAGATTGCCTTGGATAGGTGGAAGTAAGTCACTTACTACAAATTGTGATTTAGAAAATTGGCGATCAAGAGGAGTTACTAAGGTAAATGATGAGCCTTGGCTTAATGTCTCAGCTGGTATGGGCATGAGCCCTTTTGCGCCAATTAGATTTGCATGTCCACCTGAAGTCTCCCTAATTACATTAACTGCTTAAGGTAGGCTTTAATAATGAATCTAATTTCAAACAAATTACATCGCCTATATCTAGTTATAACATTACTTCTAGTAATTCCAGATACCTTTTACTGGTACACACTTAATGATTACTCAAATTATCAAGATGCCTTTACTGCTATTACTAGCTCAACAGGTCTTACCTGGTTAATTGTTAGCTACCTTGCCCTCTTTTTTGCAATCTTTGCTCAAAACCTTGAGATGCGAGCATTATTAACAGTTGCAGCCTTTGTTACCCGTATTTTCTTCCTGGTTTGGCTAACTGATATTTGGCGTTCTAATGAGGTTGGCTTTACCCAGGTAATTAAGAACGTATTTATTAAGACTGGTGAGGCACCATATGTTGAAAGCTTTGCAACTATTGCACTTATCCCAATGGTTCTAGCCTTAATTGTTCAAAAAACACAAGTAGCAAACCTTCTTACTGGTTTAGTTAATTTCCTAAAAGCTCCTTCTAATAAAACACATCAAGTAGTTTTTTATGTATCATCTGCTTCGTTTTATCTTTTAGCACTAATTGGAATGGTTAGATCACTATTGGATAATTACGATTTGGCGGCCTCAGATCTGCCATCCGGTGTTTCTCAGAGTTTAATTTGGCTAATTATATTGGGTGTGATTCAAATTGCTTTAAAGTTACTTATCTTAGGTCTTGGACTTCTAGCCTTACTTTGGGCATGGATTAGTTGGCAGGCAGATATTAAAACAGTTCTCGGGCACATGAAGGATTTTAAGTTATCTGAGTATCTAACTAGAAAAGTTGCCTCCTATCTATACACCTTCTACTTTGTTTTTATCATTGGCCTAGCTTCTGTTGGTATTCCAATTTATGCTTCAACTACATACGGTAAAAATCAAGATTACGCAGCATTTCCAATGGTGGTACTAGCTGGAGTCATTGTTACCTTCTTAGTAATTCTTGCAATCCGTTTAGTATTTGAGTTAGCTGTTGCAGTAGTTCATATTGCTGAAAATACAAAAGGTGGATTAAGAAAGTAAATTAGTTAGATTTTGATTTAGCTTTTTCTAAATCAGCATCTACCATTAACTTTGCTAACTCTTTCCAGTGTGTTTTCGCCTTCCAGCCCAGCACTTTTTCAGCCTTTGATGGGTCCCCAATTAACGCATCCACCTCGGTTGGGCGCTCATAACGCTTATCGACTTCAACATGATCTTTGTAATTAAGCCCTACATGTTCAAAAGCGGCTTGAGCGAAATCTTTAACGGTAGCACCAACCCCGGTAGCAACTACATAATCACCAGGCTTATCTTGCTGCAGCATCAACCACTTTGCTTCCACATACTCTTTTGCATATCCCCAGTCACGAACTGCATCTAAGTTACCCAGATATAACTTATCTTTACTACCGGTTGCAATCTTGGCAACTGCTCTACTTATTTTTCTAGTAACAAAAGTTTCACCCCGACGTGGTGATTCATGGTTAAACAAAATTCCATTTGTTGCATGCACGCCATAAGCCTCGCGGTAATTAACTGTTGACCAGTAAGCCATCAACTTAGCGGCTGCATATGGGCTTCTTGGTCTAAATACTGAATACTCATTTTGTGGTGGCGGGGTTGAACCGTAGAGCTCACTTGTGCTTGCTTGGTAGTAACGACATTTAATTCCTGATGCTCTAATTGATTCAAGGAGCGCCACGGCGCCTACTGCGTCAACTTGCGCGGTATATTGCGGCATTGTGAATGAGACTTGAACATGAGATTGAGCGCCTAAGTTATAAACTTCAGTTGGTTGAATCTGGTGAATCAAATTGGTCATATTCACACCATCAGTTAAATCACCATAGTGCAGAATTAATTTTGGATTTGGCGTGTGAGGATCTTGGTAGATGTGATCTATGCGAGCGGTGTTAAACGAACTTGAGCGGCGGATAAGTCCGTGAACTTCATAACCTTTTTCAAGGAGAAACTCTGTTAGATATGAACCATCTTGCCCGGTGATACCGGTAATAAATGCAACCTTCTTAGACAAAATAGCTCCTTACTTATTTTGTAGATACCACTCTACAGTGGATGCGATGCCTTGATCTAATGAAATTAATGGTTTCCAGCCTAAATTAGCGATCTTTGATGAATCTAGAATTTTTCTCATCGTGCCATCGGGTTTGCTTGAATCCCAAATTATCTCACCGTTAAATCCAACAGCGTTGGAGATCTTAGAGGCCAAATCCTTTATGGATACCTCTTGGCCAGAGCCAATATTAATTTGCTTTGAATCATCAAATTTATCCATACAAAGCACAACCGCTTTAGCTAGATCATCAACATGTAAAAACTCTCTTAGTGGTGAACCACTTCCCCATAAAGTAACCTTGCCGCTACCAGATCTTTTTGCCTCGATAAACTTTCGAATAAGAACAGGCAGTACATGGCCATTTTCTAAATCAAAATTATCATTTGGTCCATACATATTTGTTGGCATTAGCGAGATCCATTTATAACCATACTCTTTGCGATAGGACTTAATTAATTCAATGCCAGCAATTTTTGCCACCGCATAAGCTGAGTTTGTCTGCTCAAGCGCACCAGTTAGTAGATACTCCTCTTTTATCGGTTGAGCACAATCCTTCGGATAAATACAGCTAGAACCAAGAAATACAAATTTTGAAACCTTGGCTGCATGGGCTGCGTCCATAAGATTTGACTGAATTTGTAAATTCTGGGACAGAAATTCAACTGGATAGGAGTTATTGCCACCGATTCCACCTACTTTTGCCGCAGAATCGATTATTGCAGTGGGCTTCAGATTATTTATAAATTCAAAAGTTTGCCTTCGATCAAGTAAATCAACATCTTTACTAGAAATTCCAATTACATCTTTATTTAATCGCTTGAGCTCTCTGACAATTGCTGAGCCAACTAAACCAGAACCACCAGCTACCAAAATTGTCATGTGCTCAGTCTAGCGTTTGGTTTTTTAAAACTCAGCCGCTACTAATTCTGCAATTTGAGCAGTGTTTAACGCTGCGCCCTTTCGAAGATTATCTCCGCAAACAAATAGCTCTATTGCATTTGGATCATCGAGTGATTTTCTTACTCGGCCTACCCAGGTTGGATCTGTACCAACAACATCTGCTGGGGTTGGAAATTTATAGTTTTCTGGATCATCAACTAACTCAACACCTGCTGCATTTCTTAATACCTCTTGAGCAGCAGAGCGTGATACTTCCTTTTCGAAAATTGCATGCACAGCAAGGGAATGTGTAGTTAGCACTGGAACTCGAACACAAGTGGCAGAAACCTTAAGGTTTGCAAGTCCTAGTATTTTTCTAGACTCATTTCTTACCTTTAACTCTTCAGATGAGTAGCCGTCTTCTTTCAAAGAGCCCGCCCATGGAATCACATTGAGTACAAGGGGGTCTGAAAATGGGCCAAAATCTCTTACGACTGTTCGAATATCTCCTGCTTCATCACCTAAACTTTTATTTGCAACTAAATTTATTTGCTCTCGCAAAATCTCCAAGCCACCTTGGCCAGCACCAGATGCTGCTTGGTAGGAGGCAACAACTAACTCCTTTAATCCATACTGTTTATGCAAAGCTCCCACAGCAACAATCATTGAAAGGGTTGTGCAGTTTGGATTAGAGATAATTCCTTTTGGTCGATTCTTTATCTCTTGTGGATTTACTTCAGGCACAACTAATGGCACATCTTTATCCATTCGAAAAGCACCAGAGTTATCAACCACAACCGCTCCCTTGCCAGCAGCGATTGGCGCCCACTCTTTAGAAATCTCATCTGGCACATCAAACATTGCAATATCAATTCCTTCAAAAGCTTCAGGAGAAAGTGCGACAACTGTCAGCTCTTCGCCCCGACACTTAAGTTTTTTGCCAGCACTTTTTGCAGATGCAATTAATCTGATCTCACCATACACATTTTTACGCTTAGACAAAATATCAAGCATTACTGTGCCTACCGCTCCTGTTGCGCCAACTACGGCAAGGGATGGTTTTTTACTCATCGACCACTTCCTCCATAAACAACAGCTTCAATTTGGTCTGCATCCAAATCAAAGGCGGTGTGGGCTGCTTTAACACCCTTTTCTAGATCGGAGTTTCTACAAACGATGGAAATGCGAATCTCTGATGTTGAAATCATTTCAATATTTACGCCAGCTTCAGAAAGGCAAGCAAAGAAGGTAGCGGTTACTCCTGGATGGCTTCGCATTCCAGCGCCAATTAATGACAATTTACCTATCTGATCATCATATTGAATTGATGCAAAACCAATCTCACCTTGAATCCGCTTTAGAACTGCAGTTGCATTTG
>Ga0214917_10007691_pt1 | contig 10819 bp, 13 predicted proteins | sample LL_1208_BB_MetaG_FD_177983 | JGI IMG/M metagenome (GOLD analysis project Ga0214917, IMG submission 177983) | Freshwater microbial communities from Lake Lanier, Atlanta, Georgia, United States - LL_1208_BB | ecosystem: Environmental > Aquatic > Freshwater > Lake | place: USA: Georgia | collected...
TACAACTATAGGAGCGGTTCCAGTAGCAACATTAGAAATAAATTGAGGAGTTCTAACTATACCACTAGCAAATACATTTCCTACATTCGCTGTTCCTACCAAAGTTAAGACCTTTGGAGTGCTATTATAATCAAATGTAAAGTCAGCAGAACCAGCTAATTGATTTTGCGAATTATATTGTATAGTACTGTTTGATCCTGCCGCATCTGTAGCTGCTGATCCAGCCAATGAACCAATAACTCTTCCTCCAACAGCAAACACACCTGCGCTACCAAATGTATGGTCATCAACTTGAAAAGCATTACCTGCTGTTCCGTTAGGATATAAACTAGAAGATACAATAAGTTCTGTAGCACTTGAAATAGCATTAATATAGTAAGTAGTATTACTTTCTAAATTACTTCCTAATAAATCTCCATAAAATTGAACAGGAGAATTTACAGTGAAGGGTGCTGTATTTGAAACTTCAATTGTTAGGTTTGAATAAAAACTTTCAACAAGTGTTGTAAAAGCATAAGCATTATAATTGTTTGAATAAAGTGGTAAACTTAAAATTGAATCAGTAAATAATCCCAAAGTATTGGCTGAAATTACATCAACATAAAAAACATTACCATTTAATTGTGTCATACCAACAGCGTCAGTAATTGTAACTTCGGCACCTTCTGTAAAGAAATTGTTACCTGCTGTGGTAAGTATAGTACCTACAACATTTACATTTAACGTACCTGAGGCAGCACTTAAATTTACATTACTGCCACCAGGAGTATCACTAATTGTCATTAGCTTATTACCAGAATCAACTAACCCAACATAATATAAATTACCAACAACAATATTAGGTTCAAAAGTTGTACCTGAAAACGTTATAGTTGTATTTGAAGCATAACCTGAAATATTACCAAATAAAATATAATCATTGGCATAACTTGCTGTGGCTGTTGTGCTATATGTTGGTAATAAACTTGGTACTACATTAGCGATATTACTAATAATAGTACCTTTTGGACTCCAACTAAGGTTACCTGTACCATCTGTTTCTAATATATACCCAATAGCGCCGCCTAAAATTTTCACATTAGATACGTCACCTAAGTTAATAGTACCACCTGAATTACCACCTCGATTAGTCCAATCAACACCATTAAAAGTCAGAAGTTGACCATTTTGTATGGTTTCAGGATCAATATCTAAGTTGCCATAACTGCCAACAATGGCTCCAAAGTTAACATTACTATAGGATGTTAATATTTCAACATTTTCATTTGGATCTGTTTTACCAATAAACAGTCTTTTTTCATCAGAAGCCCAACCAAATTCGGCTTCATCAAGTTGTGGCAGGTCTACTAAGTTACCTGATCTTTGTTGTATTTTTGATATTTGGATTATAGACATAGTTCTTTTCAATAAAGGTTACTAAGTCTATTTATCATAAATTATATGAACTTGGTATAGTACTCCTCTAACCTCATATACCATTTATTAACATAATCATCAAATTCCAAGCCTTCAACAATAAATTCTTGGTATTCGTTATTTTGGCTACACATAAAAATAACACCTTTACGAATATTTGTATTATATAATTCATTATGAGCAGTAGCATAAGCAGCCAATTGTAAAAAATAATCAAGTATCCATTCACGTTTTTTAGGCTTGTTGGTTTGTTTGTGGTCCATTATACATTCCACACCATTATGAACACCAATCAAATCAGTTGTGCCAGCATATACTTCAGGAAAATATAAATTAACCTCTGTACCCCAGAATTCATCACAATTTTTTAATCCTTTTTCAACAATTGTTTTTGCCATATCATGACTTTGTTTACTGTATGGATTACTACCAGGTTCTCCTGTTGTACCTGTTTTTACAAAATTTTCCAACCACTTATGCATCCTTGTCCCTCGTCCTGCTGCTTCTGTGGTTATTTGTTGCGCCTGTTGTTCTCCTACTCTTTTACGCCATTCACGCAATGCTTGTTTTGCTTCTTCTGGTTTTGTAGCGTCTAATATTGTCGTAACACTTGGAACTTTAAATCCATCAGGCGTGGCATATTTGCGTGAACCATTTATATTTTCACGTTTTAATTCTTTATATGGGTATTTGTTTGGGATGTACTTCAAACTCTGAAACTTTCACCGCAACCGCAACGATCCTTTTCTTTAGGATTTATAAACTCAAACCCTTCATTTAATCCTTTCTTTACATAATCAATAGTCATACCTTCAATATAAGGGCAACTTCTTTTATCAATATAAACAAAACATCCATTACATTCAATAAAATCATCTTCTTGTGACGGATTATCTACAAATTCTAATACATAGGCTAATCCAGAACAGCCTGTGGTCTTCACACCAATTCGTATTCCTTTACCTTTTCCTCGACGTTGTAATTTATATTTTATTGATTCTGCTGCGGTTTCTGTTAGGCTTATCATAATTTATTTGCTCTTTGAGCCATTTGTTGAACTATTTTTTCATTTTGATCTGTAGGTACTGTAGGATTTTCCGTACCCTTCCAAACAACTTGATCCCCTTGTATATTAGCAATAACTTTTTTAAGTGGTTCTTTTTTAATCATATTATATAAATCATCAGGATCTAGTATAATATCATAATCTTGAAAATAATTCAATAGCTGATCAAGAGTCCAATTACCCTGAATTTTCCCACTATCTAAATCAGATTTTAATTGGTCACTAACTGTTACAATTTTAGTGACCAACGCATCTTCAAACTCCCATAAAAGCATAATTATCTTTTAGGTCTGCCTGCTCCTGCTACAGGCATTGGTTCAGGTTCTTCAGCAGGTGCCTCTGGAGCTAATTCTTCTCCTGATGCCATATCTGTACCCATCTCTGCTCCTGCATCCATACCCAAATCTGCGGCAGCTTCAGCACCTGTGTCAAAAGCAGCCATAGCATCGCCGCCCATTCCAGTTAGTGAATTTAATGCTCCTTTAACACCATCATAACTTGCTTTTAAAGCTTCGCTTAAAGTTGTTAATTGTTGGGTTACTGAACTATTAAAAGTTTCAGCTTTTTGAACATCCATTTCACTCTCAATACTTGAAACTAATGCTGGTAACTCTTTAACCTGCATTTGTCCTACATCTTCAAGCATTTTCTGAATACTGTCAACCATATCCTGTGCTGCTAAAATCACTTGTGATTTTTCAACTTCTTCATTTTCAAACACAATGCGTGATTTATGTTTTGCCAGTAAATCAAAGTAATGATCCTTTAATGCCTGCTCCATAAACAATAGCTTTAAATAACTACTGTTTTTTTGTTTGGCATTAAAATCAGGACTTTGTCTAGTTTCAGCAATAACATTTCTTACTTTAACTAACATTGTTTGTGTGGCATTTTTACTTAACTTTGATGGATTAAAATCATATTCAAAGTTTTCTTTTAACGCCTTAGCAGCATGTCTAGTGGCTTCTAAATCATGTAGTTTCATAGTCTTTATTCCAATTTATCAATATATTTATCGTAAACCCTACTAATTTAAACCTAAATGAAACTTTTTATTTAATAAGGTTCTAGATGTATTTATGAATTTTTCAATTTCAAATGCTACAGCCTTCTTTTTAGCTAATCCTTCTGTAAGTTTATTATAATATATTATTTTTTGATCCTTATCATTTTCTTTATAAACTAATTTTTTATATAAATCAATCTGTAATTCTTGGTCAGCAAATATTCTGTCTAAATTTTTAATACGATTCGCATCATAATATTGGTTAAAATTTTCAAATATACACCAAGTCACAGCATTTTTTGCTCTGAAAAATGTATGAAACTCTGTAATTCTTAAATGTTCTATATTAACTTGATTATTTTTCTTATATAAACGATACCTGTTAAAAAGTAAAAAAGAATTATTTGATTCTCTAACCATAGTCAAATGTTTTAGGTCATTGTTAAACTCTTTTTTAACAAAATCCGTTATTTTATTTTCAGAATTCATAGTATTTCAAAGTGAATATTTTTAGTTTCTGGATTTATATCCAACAAATTATCAAGTTTTTGGTATTCTGTACCACATTTTACCATTGGAACATTATCACAGTCACTATATAAATAACCTAATGTCTCTATTCCATCGTCAAAAACACTGTGATGATGTACTTCAAACTCAAAAACCCAAATTGGTAATTTTTCTTCTATATAAAAAAAACCAAATTCGGTAAATTCTTCAGTATTAATAAATTGTTTATTCGGATAACTATATATTTCAGGCTGTGATCTTAAAGAAATTAGTTGTAGGATTGTGTCAAAATTATTTTGAGTATTGCGTTGGTATATAAACTTTTCCAAATCTACACCTTCAGGAGGTTTATTTCTTTGTCTTACTCCTGAATTTGTAATATCAAAAAGCGTATAACATTTTATTCTATGTGCCATATAAAGTATTTACACAATAAAAAACCCTAGATATAAATCTAGGGTTCTTTCAAAAACAAACTAAAATTAGTTTGTGAATGTTGCTGTTGCTGCAGTTGTTACTGCATAACCTAATGCTGTGGTTAAAGCAGCATCTAAGTTACCACCGTTTGTAAAGTCCCATGCTTCTACTGGATATACTGCTACAGCTAATGTATCAGTGCCGCTACCTACTTCAGTAAATTCATAAATGTAGATTGTAGCTAATTGCTGAATGGTATTGATTGTTGTCAAAATATCAGCGCCACTTGGTGTTGCTGCTCCACTAAATGTGATAGTACCAAATTGTAATTTTGGACCTTGTGGTTGAACGGTCGCTGCTGATGTAACAGCATTAACACCAGTATTAGTGTATGCTGGTTGATCATAGTTCATTACTGGCTTAAAGTCGCCATTAACTCTTGTAAATTGTGCCATTTTTCAAATTCCTTATGTTAGTTGAGCATAGCTCATACTTTTATTTATACAAAATGGCAAAAAAAGTTGGTTTTGGGTTATCTTCCTTGAAGGTTTTGCCTACTAAATCCCATTCTATCTACAAATTTTAATCCCTGACTAACAAATCCTTCTTGTGTTTGTTGTCCACTTTGTAGATATCCTTTCACTGGGCTTGCCTCAGCAGCACGATTAAGCTGTGTTACTAAACTCATTTTTAGATTATATAACGCTATCCATATTGCAAACGCACCTAATACACCTTTTTGATTCTCTTGTAAATGCTGTGTCAATTTTTTACGCATAGGTTCTGTCATAGGTCTACTATTAAAATAATCATAAAACCCTTTAACTAAATTAGACAAATTACCTTCAACAATCTTTTTATTAATATAGGTAGTAAAAAGTTGTACAAATGAATTACGTGCTTGTGGAGCAGTAGCAAGTAATCTATCAACATCGTTGCCATATTTTGCTACTTCACTTTTTGCTTGATTGATAAGATTATTATCTATTTTAAGTTTTGGAGTAATAGGCATCTTAGCAGGTACGATGGCTACGCCTGAATTATTTTTTAATTTACCTATTGTTCCGTTTAACGGAATGGCTTGATCTGTACTTTCCGCATTGGGTTCAATATATTGATGAACTACTACGCCTGCTTTTTTGCCTTTTAAAAATTGACCCATTTCGCTATCAGCTTCAACAGTGTATGTTATGCCATTTGGATTAGCTCTAAAAGTATAAAGTCCGTTTTTCTCCTGTAATGGACTAAAAAATAATACATCACCCCAATAATATCCAAGCCCTTTGTCTGCTTTTTCTAAATCTATCCATATATTTTCAATTAATTGATGTAATCCTGCACGATCAACTCCTCTAGCACTATCATATTGAACAAATTGCTCGGGACTAAAAACTTGTCTACCAGATAAATCACGTTTATTAAACATGTGTTTATCCATTATACTAAACTTTTTATTTACCCCACGCCCAAATATAAGTGCTGGATATCCGTCCCATTTAATAGTAACAGTTTTAGGATTTTTAGCTGTATTTACGACAGAATTTATGGCATTGTTTGCTCCACTTACCCCGTCTAAAAATATCAAATCTTCAGGATGGTCTAAATGACCTTTAGCTTCTGTCAAATAATTGTCGATTTTATCCAACAAACCTCGTATCATAATTATACTACTCTATATTTACTGATTAACTTTTTGATAATTTTGTTAACCTCATTAGGATTTATTCTATATAGATTGTCAAAAAATGCTTCTATTGTGTTTGGGTTGATATTGGCCTGTGAGCCAGTTCCATATCTACGTCTTGCCCAATCACTCATATTTGCTGTACCTAGTCCTGCTTGATCAGTTGAAGGTTGAGTTGGTTGAACACTAGGCTGAATTGCTGTTTGACTATCAGATTGTCCTGTTTGATTTAATGTATCATAATAGGCATTTGTTAAATAATCGGCTAGCTTTTTGACAGCGTTAATCCCCTTATCCACTTTATACGTTTTTTCTATTTCTTTTGCTATTGCTTTAACCTGATTTAGAACCTCTTGATTTAGAAAATCTACTTGTTGGTTCTTTGCCCAAGGAACAAACCAACGATTTACAATAAAATCACTAACAGGAATATTTCCTTCTTGTAATTGTATAATACTTTCAAAAACATAATTTAAATGATTAAAATTACCATTTTCTCTCATTTGTAGACCTTTTACAGCTAATTTATTGTTTGGTCCTGTTGTGATAGATGAGGGTTGTCTGGCAGCATTAGGCTGTGGTGTCTGATTTGCCTTCGCCGCTGCTTGATTTAATATTTTCACTGTATTGGCATCAGCAAGTTTATTTGATTGAACGTCTACCCAACCTTTGGCTGTTTGAATATATTTTCTACCCCCAAAAGTTATCGGTTGTGAAGTCGAAACAGTTGGTTTAGGTTGTGGTACAGGAGCGGATGAACTTGGTTGAGTTTGAGCTTGTTGAGGTGCTGGTGTAACATTAGCAGGTGTTGCTGTAGCAGGTGTTGCTGTAGCAGGTGCTGCAGAAGTTTGAGTTTGTTGTGCCATTGGCATGGGAGAAGTTGATAATAGATTAAAATCTTCCGCCCTCTGTAAAGACTTAGTTAAACTAGTAATGATTTGGTCTGTAAATTTTCTTTCAGTTTTTTCAGCACTGCCAGGAAGTTTTCTAAAAAACTTCTTTACACCACCTATAACATCACCAATAGCTTCATTTTGGCTTTTCAAATCTTGAATTTTCATCTTTTTTCCTTAGCGACTTAGCAAATTTATTCTTATCTTTATTTTTTATAGCACTTAATAATCTACGCTCTAGTATTTCTGCTTTTTCTTTTGCGTAATGCTTATTAATAAGTTCTAAAAGATAAATGGCGCTTGATATAATATTTGTTGCCCTACTCTCAATCACCAAATTTATATCTCTATTATTACCAATAGCTTCTAATTCTTCTAACAAACTTTTTGTTTTTCGTTGCATAATAAAGAGGTCCTATATGTATTTAGCGGAGACTAACTATTTTGCTTTTGTAGGGTTTTAAGCAAAGATTTTAATTTATTTCCATCAACTCCAGCAATTACTTTACTTGTTTCAGGTTCCACAACTTCGTTTAATTTTTCGTTAACTGTATTATTTGGTCTGATTTTGCTCATTATGTCATTTGGCGTAGGTTGTGAATATTGTTTAACCTCCTCAGCACTATCTGTTATTCTTAATGTTTCTATATTAAAATCTAGTTCAATTTTTTGACCCACACCGCTACTACTACGTGTTTTCATTAATTGTAACTGATATTGTCCACGTTCACGCATACTACGACTTGTAAATATACCAAACACATTATCAGCAGTATTAATCTTACTAATACCACCACTAATATGACTATGATCAAATTCAATCTCATCAACAGCAGTACGATTTAACTGACTTGCTGTGACAAATAATACATTTAATTCTTTAGATAAGTTACGCAATTCTTCACTAACATATTTGTCTTTAACAAATAAATCACTAGGACTTACTTTAGCGGTTACTGGCATTAGCAAATCTAAATAATCTACACAAATAAAATCAACTTTCATACCAGTTTGTATTTGTAATTCCTTACAATATGCTCGTATATCATTTACAGTAGATTGTGCTGGCATATATTTTATGCGTAATTTGCCAGACTTTCTCGCAGCCATTTTTACTTTCATTTCAACGTTGTCAATATCTTTAAAAATTTCACGGCTACTAGTATCTGTCATCATACTATCAATACGCATACTACACAATCCTTCACTTAACTCTAATGTTATGTATACACCACTTAGTCCTGCCTGTGTCCAATTTACTGCTAAATTCTGCATAAACAAACTTTTACCTGATCCACTACCACCAGCAAAGATTTGTAACTCTCCTCTATTGAACCCACCATATAGTTTTTGATCCATACTTGGCCAACCTGTACTATTTTGACCATTATTTGATTTTAATGCCATTAATCGTGCCTTAGGATCCGCAAAATAATCTGTTCCCATGTCACGCTGTAAACTTATTTGTACAGCATCTTTGATTAGTTTTTCAACAGGATCATATTCACCCTTTTCTAATAAATCAGCACTTTTTAAAATTGCTCGTTCTAATTCTTGTCGTTTTGTAAACTTTTCAAATTCTACTAAAAACCATTCATAATGACCTTCATCTAATTCACTAATAACATCGACTTCAATTCCAGTAGTTGCTTTAATTTGTACAGGTTCAGGCATAACATTATATTTTTTTGTGTGATCCACAATGAAATCAGCAACTTGTCGCAAACTTTTATCAAAGTTAGCTACATTCATAATGTTCATGACCCTTGTATAAAGTTCTGCGTTTGTTACTATCATACGCAAAAATAATAATTGAATGTCTGTGTTATAATCTTTTATCAACAGCTTTTCTCCTCATCTCGATTTTAATTTTACTATTTGTGGCACTATCTAATATACTTAACAATGTAGCAAATTTGCCATATTTTACTACAGCATCATTAATGTCTTTAATTCCAATTTCCCATTTTGGAATACTTACATCATATCCTAATTCTAATGCTCTATCTATTGACTTTAATCCTGTACTATCTAAGTCAGGTACAAAAATTATCCTTTTGTTTAACCTACTAATAATTTCTGCTTGATCACTATTAATAGTATTATGTGTCAGAGCACATCCATTAATACTAATTGCGTCAAATATTCCCTCACATAAAATACAAACTTCATAATCAGGTTTTTGTAAATCATACCCAAATACATATCCTGCTTGTTGCTCATTTATAAATTTTGGTTTTCTGTCATCCAAAAACCTACTTGTTTGCCCTACAATTTTACCTTCAAAAGTGAATGGTACAATTATACGATTTGCCTGTCTTCCTTCTAGATTGGGTGTCACTAAAAAAGGATATGAATCGTGTTTTAATCCACGCTTTTTTAAATAATCTACATAAATTTTATGAGCAGGGTTATTAATATCAATTAATTCTCCGTCTTCTAATTTGAATTCTGTAAACTTTATCTTTTTCTTTTCTTTACGTACCTTTATAATTTCAAGTAAATCTCTATGCTGTAAACTTTCTAAATTCCAACGATTAACTTGATTCTCATCTATATTGAGCCATTTAAATAATAATCTTGTATTTTTGGTTATGCTTTTTCCTAAAAAGAATCCTGCTTTAAAGCCACAATTAAAACAATGATACTGCCAACTATTATCACCTAAACGAATACCACCTCGTTTTCTAGTGTCTTGTCTATGCCCACGATATTGGCAACATATAGCATTAAAACTATACCAACCACTTTGACTTAATGTTTTTTTGCCAGGCAAAATTGATAGGATATCAAACATCATGTGATGATAACATAAATTAATTGGTAAAACAATTAACTTGGAATTATCTGGCTAATATATTAGTAACAGCACCAGTATTACTAATGAATACCATTCTTACAAATGGATGATAACCACGTATTGTCCAACCGTGAGTATCAGTATTATTAGAATATACTGATGTGGTTATAGGATACCAATCCGTAGCTTGTTGGTTTACTGTGCCTTGAATAATTACATCCCCATTATATTCGGTTAATCTTGCTTGTAAAGTTAAAATAGGATTGTCATTTGTGTTAATTATACTACTATAATACGTATTAGCATTGGGCAAAACATTGCTTATACTATTATTAGCATCTAAATTAGGGAAAGGTTGACCAGTTGGAATAGTTACTTCCTCGCTAGGAACAAAATTTGGTAACACACTATTAACTATATTCATATCTCCACGAGCACCTGCATTTTGATCAACATATACTGGATAATCAAATTGTCCTATAGGAATTTCCAAGCTATAATAACCTTTTTGTGCGTCAATATCTTCTATTTCGGCTGCGTTTAAAATTAAAGCAGCGATACCTGTAGCAGGTAACTGTAAAGTAAGTGCCTTTTTTAATAATACAGCATTACCTGCGTTGTTCATTATCCTACAAGTTATTTCTTTTCCTGTAATATCTACTGGTTTTTGCTCTTGGTTCAAAAATTGAAATTGTATTTGATTATCTACACCTTTGTGTAGTGTTAGTGGTTTGGCATAAACTGGCATATATTTTCTCGGAGAATTCCCTGCTAATAATACGACAATTTGTCGTTGATAGTATGTAAAAACTGATGTTGAATACACATTCGTAGCTCCTGTAACTATTTATGTTATTTTATAGAAATAATAATTATGGACAAATCTGTCTAAATATATACGGATTTTAATTAATGGTAGCCAACGATTTCTTCAAAAAACTTAGTGAAACTCACCCCTTCATGTCTGTTTGTTCCTACGCCAATCAAGAATATGTAGGTATTATACAAAATCGTGACGATGTTGTTA
>Ga0214917_10007692_pt1 | contig 10817 bp, 10 predicted proteins | sample LL_1208_BB_MetaG_FD_177983 | JGI IMG/M metagenome (GOLD analysis project Ga0214917, IMG submission 177983) | Freshwater microbial communities from Lake Lanier, Atlanta, Georgia, United States - LL_1208_BB | ecosystem: Environmental > Aquatic > Freshwater > Lake | place: USA: Georgia | collected...
TCTCATCAATGCCGGTACCCGAGATGATGTAGTTGATCGTCTCACCCGATGCGACGTTCTTGGTTGCAAGGGTCACGATGGTGCTCTTGCCTTCGTCGACCGACTCACTTGCAGTGAGTGGTTTGGTTATCGCTCTGCGCAACCCATTGATTTATATGCGTTTATGCTACTAATAAACCATATATTCCAAGAAGACCCAACAAAAACCCAATTTTGACCCTTTTGTTGATTGCAGCGAGAGTGGCTTAATAAAGTTAAAGTTCATACATTTCAATTACTTACTAAAAATCTGCCGATCTCTTAGGAAAACGACAGACCAAGAACTTTTAGTCCTTCTCTTTCGGCAACAACGACGCAATCCCCACGCGCCTATCGCTCCTTCGATTACCGTCATCGGCCAGCGATTTGATCGCATGGTTCACGGTCAAGTCACTAATGAGCAGCGGCAAGCCTTGAGCAGCTGAAATATCGACTTCCACCCCCGCCTCTCTAAAAGTTCGCAGTGCTCTTAGGACGAAATCGCCTTTGGCGGCGATCTCCAAGGTTTCTATCCTGGCTACCGTTGACTTTGCCACACCCATTCGATCGGCAAATTCTTGCTGATTCCAACCAATTGCCGCTCGCGCGGCCCGTATCGCGACAACAATTTTTCCATTCTCAAATCGATTATTCATGCTTTTTAAATACTTTTATGCTACTATTAATCCTGTCTTTTGAGTCTGAAAGTTCAATGGAGAACCTTTATGCCTTCCTTACAGCTATCACCACAGACCATCAAGACGCTTAAATGCCCGGCGGGTAGGAAAAAAATTGATTTTTTCGATACGCTCTGTAGAGGCTTGTTTGTTGAGGTTCGTGCGTCCGGTGGCATGACCTATTATCAGCATTATCGAGACTCAAGAGGTGCTCTAAGGCAAATAAAGCTTGGAAGTGTCGAAAATATTTCGATCGGTGATGCTCGAAAGGCATCGTCCAGATTGATGCGCCAAGTTGATTTAGGAGAGGACCCACTAGCGCAAAGGGCTGAACTCCGCGCAGTACCAACCTTTGCCGAGTTTATCGACCAGCAATACCTGCCCTACGTTCGAACCTACAAGCGCAGCTGGGCCACGGACATCAGCTTATTGAAGAACCACTTACTACCTCGGTTCGGTAAGCGTCATCTGGACACGATCACAAGACAAGACATCGTCAAGATGCACGCTGACCGCAAGGCTTCAGGGGCCGCTGCCGGATCTGCTAATCGCCTTTTGATCATGATGCGCTATATCTTTAACCTCGCGCTTCGCTGGGAAGTGCCAGGCATCAAGGCTAACCCCTGTGCTGGCGTACCCTTAATGGCGGTGGACAATGAAAAAGAGCGTTACTTGAGCCAAGATGAAGCCAGACAGCTCTACGACGCCGTATGTGTTAGCGAAAACACGATGCTCAAGTTCATCGTGCCGATGTTGATCCTGACCGGCGCTAGAAAACGCGAGGTCTTGGATGCCAAGTGGACGGACTTCGATCTGGAGCGTCGCATCTGGCGAATCCCAACCACCAAGGCAGGTAAGGCAAGGCATGTGCCTTTATCCGATGGCGTCATGCATTTGCTTACAACGATGCCTCGTGAACTTCCATGGGCCTTTGCCAACCCCGATACCGGCAAGCCCTATGTGAGCATCTACTGCGCCTGGCATACCGCAAGAACCAAGGCAGGCTTAACCGATGTGAGAATGCATGACCTGCGCCACAGCTTTGCAAGTCTTCTGATCAACGCGGGTCGGACGCTTTATGAGGTCCAAAACATTTTGGGTCACACCCAGGTTAAGACCACACAGCGTTATGCCCACTTGAGCCAGGACACGCTGCTTGCTGCCAGCAACGCCGCTACTCTGGCTGTCGGCTCAGTGATGGGTGCCATGCCAAACCGGGTACTGGATGTACCTTTGGTTGCAAAGTAGGAGTGAGCTTGACTGCTATACAACAAATTGTATAATCCTAAAGATGAAACGGGCCGAGTTTAGAGGCACCTCGTTAGAGGATTTGAGGGCTTTTCCGGAGCTTGCCAAGCGCGAGGCGGGCTATCAGATAGACCGTGTTCAAAAGGGGTTGGAGCCAGATGACTTCAAACCAATGACGACGGTCGGAGAGTCTGTTTATGAAATACGGGTAAAGGAACCGTCGGGAGCGTTTAGGGTGATTTACATCGCCAAGTTTGAAAAGTTCATTTACGTCTTGCACTGCTTTCAAAAGCAGACGCAAAGGACTCTAAAGAAGGATATCGACCTTGCCAAGCGTCGTTTCCAGGAACTGAAAAGGGAGATTCGCGATGAAAAGTAAAAGATTCGGGAGCGTTTGGGATGCCATCGAAGATACCCCGCAGGCCGCCGCTAGTATGAAGGCTAGATCCACTTTGATGATGGAGTTGAGCAGCTACATTAAAAAGCACGGATTGACGCAGGCCCAAGCCGCTGATTTGTTCGGTCTGACTCAGCCGCGGGTTTCTGATCTCATGCGCGGCAAGATCAATCTGTTCTCATTAGACATGCTCTTGAATATGGCAACAGCTGCGGGGATGTCTCCAGTTCTGAAGCTGACCAAGCCTAAAGCCGTGCCAATCAAGGCTTGTCCAAAGCAAAGATCGGTTGCCGCTGCATGACCCCTCTGGGGTATCAAATTCCCGTAAAGCCGACCCCACCTACCCGGCACCCCCCTAAACGGCTTGATGGGACCCAGAACAGACTTTACACACTAATCTGCACGAACGATGAGCGATTTTCAGAAGGAACCCTTCATTGACCTAGCCGGCGGACGGATTCGGTGTCGTCGGTGTCAGGCAATGAGTATTCGTCATGGTGAGCAATGTAAAAAAGCTGCACTCAAAACGAAACGGGTTTGCGCCTTTCATGGTGGCAAGTCAACCGGGCCAAGGACAAAAGCCGGTAAAGCGCGTCTCATTCAAGCGCTTACGGTCCATGGGAGAGAAACCCGAGCGATGCGTCGTGACCACAGTGAGACCGTTGCCTACCTTCGTGAGCTTGAAGATGTCGCTTGGGCGCTTGGCATGATGACGGGGACAAGAACACGCGGGCCAAAACCAAAAAACTATCGAACAGTTAGCACACTTGAGGCAGCCAAACGCTGGATCGCCATCGATGCGCTAGGTTTGCGCCGAAAGAACAAACTGGGCTGATTAGCGTGTCGACATCCTAATTAGGGGGTCGTTCGAAGGCATTAATTTTTTAAATCGCAAGAGCCATGGATCGAGGGTTTCATATGAAAAATTCTTAGGCGGGATCAGAACACGCTGGGTGAGGCTTATAGGGATGCTCTCCGACACCGCAGGCAACTTGCAGAATTTCCACAGTAGGTCGTTGACCGGGGGATCTTTCAACTCGGACCAACCCTTGGGCCTCTAATCGCTTTAACGCGCTGTAAGCGGCATCTCTTGAAATACCTAACTGCTCCAATGCCTTGCCGGTTAATTTAAAGGTTTTGTTGCTGGACATGCCGTGAAGCCACCAAATGGCAATACCAAGATTGATCGCCTTACCCGGTAACCTAGCCGCTTGGTTCAACCAAGCCATGGGAATAGGTCCTTTCAAAAAGGGGGTACTCAATGGAGCATCTATGTAATGGCCAGAGGATGAGTCATACCTGAATCGTTTTACAGGGATACTCCTATCATCTTTATACATAAAGATACCTTTATAAGAATAGACGGGTGCGGTAGATAGCCTCAGGTGGTGCTGCTTGCTGCCGCAGGTTGCTGGCCCTTGATTTTTTGAATCAGGCCCATGACGGTATCCCACATGACCTGCCCACGCTCATCCATGTACCGATCTGGGTAACTGACCACCTTGGCGTCCGAGCCAAGCTCAAAATCACCTAAGACAGCACGACTGGCAAGACGCATCAAACCCTGCGCTTGCGCCAAGCCAGACTCGATATCAGCCATCGGTAGCTCAATGAGTAACGCGTCGTGAACAGGGGCGCAAATTCTAATGCCAGCCTCCGTTAGTAAAATGCATGCAATGCGGAGCATCTCCGCACCGTTACCCTGCATCGGAAAGTTCCGCAGGCTACGTGCATTGATCTGACCTTTGAGGCGAATTTCCCAGCCAAAGGTTGTCCAGAGTTTGCCATTCAGTACGGCTTCATCTTGTGTCGCGTCTGACCACGCCCAGAAGGTTCTGTAGGTCTGGCGGTGAAGAGCCAGCAACTGCCTTGCCCTTGCCACTGGTTGGTTGATCCGCTGTGCCAGCGCAACCTCCCCCATCCCGTATTGCGTCGCCAGAACACATGCCTTGAATTGCTCACGCTCGAATTTGTGCGACTGCTTGGTTGCACCTTGCGGGACAGCACCTGCTTGGATGGCAAAGGCTAAATAGGGGTCACCGCTGTGGTACGCCTCCATCATTTTCTCATCACCAGACAGGGCGGCTGCAATGCCGAACTCCTGTTGGGCGTAGTCGATGTATGCAAGGCAAAAGCCCTCTTGGGGTTTGATCAACCCACGCAGCCAAACAGAAGGCCCAAAGATGAACCTAGAGTTTGAGGGTTGGTTACGCCCCGTCTTTGAGGAAAAGGGTGACAGCAGGCAACGGTTGCGCCCATCATCGCCGACAGTGATGTTTGATAGACGCATCTCGGACAAGGCAGAGCGGAGTTCGCGGATCGGTGCCACTTTGGGGTGGATCTTAGCCATCTGCTTGAATGTGTCATCTGTCAGTTCAAGCGCCCCCGTTGGTAGCCGGGGCCATGCAATGCCCTCTCGTTGAAGGTAATCGGCCCAGTTTTTTGTTCTGAATGACCTGCCTTCGTAAACACCGTAGTTGGCGTCAATTTCAGTAATCAAGGCGTCTTGGATCTGCTCCCAGTGGGCCTTGATTTCACGAAGTGTTTCAACATCAATGGGTGTGCCGACAGCCTGCATGCGGCTGACCGCCTTCATGTAGCGCCCGCGCATCAACGCCCTTGGGAGGTCTAAGGTGGGGAGCATTGCTGGAAGCAGCAGTTCGAGTGCGCTGACATCTGTTTCGCAATAGTCCAAGATATCAAGCCGCTCCTGTGAGTCCCAAGGCCCACCACGAAGCACCAAATCACGCATGGCATCTTTACGCTGGGCTGCAACAGACGGAAGGCCAAAGTACAAAAGTGCCCCCAACAAGCCAGCCCCATTCGGTGGTGTCGTGCCATTGGTTAAACAGCGGAACTCGACATACAAGTCCAGCAAGTTTTCCGGGAGCTTCCAGCCCAACTTGAGAAAGCAATCCATTTCGGCGCTGGCGAAATAGGCCACACAAAGTGCATCGCGGCTAACCGAAAAGGGTGCAGAGCTGCGTGATTGGATGTCGTCTTTCCAGTACCTCGAGGTAACGCCGCTTGAAAATTCTTTAACGACTAAACACACTGGCTCGGGGTTATTCCCCTCGTGCCCGTTTTCAGGGCGGAATTCGAAGTCAATCAGAAAAACACCCTCGGTAAAGTCTGACAGTTGGCTCATCACACACCGCCCAATTTTTCTTGAACAACCGGGTGCTCCGGATCGGTAATGATCCGGCCCCTGAAGGCGATTGCCAGCAAGTCCTCCATCGGGAGATCGGGCCAGATTGGGTCCGGCAGCTTGGCAGTTGCTTCAAAGACTTCGTACCCACCTAAGTCTTTATTGGCGGTGATTCGAAGCCAGACCCGCTTTGCACGCATCACGGCCTGGAGCAGAGACTCGTGCCAAGGGTTTCGAATCCCGTTAGGACCTGGTAAAGGCACAGGGATGAAAAACACATTGTTTTGACGGTCTATAGCGGTATAGAGCTCGACCGGTCTCACAAGCCCACCCAATATCGAGGCGATCTCCTCCGAAACAATGTAAGACTCGCTCGTTGCTTTGTTTTCCAAGACCCATGCGGGGTATACCCACTGAGCGGACTCATGTGTTCTAAAAAATCGATCTTTGGAGGGCTTGGCTACTGGTACCACGGTAAGTACTTTTTTAACGCCAAGGTTTTGGCCGAAATTTTGCGACAGGCGTAATGATGAAAAAGGGGGATTGTTTTGGTTCATTTCAGGGGTTCTCAAAAAGGCGCCACCGACACGGCAACGTTGAAGAAATTCCTGACCAAACAAATACAGATATGCAAGCGGAAAATCGAGACTAAATTTTAACGATATAAATCAGCCACTTAAGAGAACGCTACCACCATCAACCGTAATCGACCATCTCCTTGTTCATATTTGTTCAAGTTTTGAACATTCTTTGAACATTGCCTTCAAGGCGTCAAAGCGGTCGAGTCCAAGCCTTGAGCGAAATCACATGAGTTCGGATGTACCCGGCAGTGGGTGTCTTACCGTGGTCTCCTCGGATCTGATGCTTCAGAGCAAACTGATATAACTGCTCTGCGATTCGCGTCAGAACTGGTTTCACACCAAGACTCTTTTGCTCCTTCCAAACCCTAGTAGCCTCTATTTGAAGTGTTGCCTTCCAACCGTGGCGTTGAACCTGCTGGGCAACTGTAGGCATTTTCGACTTCTTGACCACTTGTGTCGGAGACCACGACAAACGCCACTTCTTCATGATAGCTAATTGGTTAACTTCGCATGGATCTAAGTAACTCTCGGGCAGGTCAGAAGGTTCCGACCACGGTTTAACTGGGTAACCCTTGCGGTTACGTCGAATAAGTGAACCAATAAGCAATTCGCTTGCCACAGCGTCTAGGACCGGGTGAGCTTTTTCCTGCGCCTTGTATCCTGTTTGCTTATGAACGAATGTTGCAAAAGCTTTCCAGCTGAAGACCTTTTGCTTTGAATTAGTAATCGGATCGCTCCTGCAAAGAGAGCCAACTAAGTTAACCCAAGCTATCACCGTAAGGTGAAAATCCTTTCAGTTACCATGATGTTGCATAAAGCGCGTTTGAATACTCCCCACCCCACCCGGCCCCCACAAAGCGGCCCGCTCACGCCAGTGCGGCGTAGGCCCAATAATCTGCTCAAACGTTCGACTCTTAATAATCGCTCCGCCAGTTGGCGGTGAGGCCCCCTACTAAAGTCTACAATTCCGCCCATGGGCGGAATTACCTCGGAAGAGGCCCCCATGGAAAAGGAAATGGGTTCCCATCGGCGGGTGGGCGCTTTAAGTCCATTCAGAACTAGCGAACCTTTCCTGTCGCGTTGTATTGCCGCTCTGATTCACGAGGAAGGCCGATGAGCTGTCATACCAGTATGACAGCCTCCCGTCTCAAATTCCCGCCACACAGATCCAACCCTTGGGTACCCCCTTGAAGCTGGGAATACTCCGCCACGTAGCGGAGATTTTTGGGGAAGAGGCCCCCCTTGAAAAAGAAGTGGGCTCTCATGAAGGGTCGATGTTGATTCTGTTATCGGTATACAGCCGCGCCACCCCCAACGCTGTCTTGAGCGGTGCAAGCATTTGCTGTGGTCTGACCCACTAAGCCCCCTACCTACTCAATCGTCTCACCCAAGCCAAACGTAGGTGTGGAAACTCGAACCAGCGACGCCTTCAGTGCACTGGCATACGCTTGCCTTGCCGTTTGCACCATCGCCACCTCAGCCTGAAGCTGCCTGATCTTTTGCTCCGTCATCACCAACATATCCAACTGCTGCCGACTCTCTTGCGACATGGTATCGGTGTCGTACTCCACACCATCGATTGAAACCTTTGCCATACATCCCTCTTATCACCTGATCTGCCAATAAAAAAACCCCACAGGCGCGAACCTGTGGGGCTTGAAGGTAATGCTTGTACTGCGGTTAGATGAAATTACCAGTACCGAAACTAGTAGCTGTCACACCCGTAACATCAATAACCACATCAGCTGCCGAAAACGTCCCATTACCGTCCACGTCAACAACCATGAGAGTTCCATCACTCATGGTGACAAGTAGCGCAGTGGCATTGGTACCACCTGTAAACAAGTTCGTGGCACCTGCAGTCCCGTTGGTCGAATTGAACAGCGCTGTAATCTCAGCAACCGTATCAGCCGCAGCCTTTGCAGTCGTTGATAGCGAGACAGATTTAACAGTAAGAGTACCAGTAAGTGTGAAATCAAGTAGATCACCTGTCGCACCATCCAGAACCAAGTCAGTGATCCTGTCAATACCACCAGCCTCATTTGAGTCAGTTACAGTCGTGAAGACGAATGTGTCTGCACCGGCACCACCTGTCAGCACATCAGCACCAGCGCCCCCCGTAATATTGTCAGCACCCGAACTCGCACTGATCACATCCGCTCCTGCACCACCAACAATCGTGTCGACTAGCGATGAGCCTGTGATGGTATCAGCTCCGCCACCACCAGTGATGGCTAACGCAGGTGTATTGGTTGCACCAGCACCAGTGGTTGTAGTGTAGCCAACAGCAACTCCTGCAGCACTAATTACAAAGGCTTCAGTTTGGGCTGACAAGTCGACAGTCGTGGTTCCGTTTGCATTACCCGAGATCACTACATTTTCAACATTGACGAGATTTGTGTTACCAATCGTACCGGTTGTAGCACCAGTGATGTTGTTGTGCGCAAAGGGGCTTGATGATGAAGACGCATTATTAATGATGTAAAGCGTGTCGTTACCGGCACCACCATCAATCACATCTGCCCCTTGGTAACCATAGATGGAATCGTTACCTAATCCCCCAGTAATTGTTTCCACCTGCGTGCTACCCGCAATTTGACTACCCATCGTCGCAGCGGTTATAGCGATAGTGCTGCCACCAGATGCTGCGGCTGACAAATCGACATTCTCAAAACCGGTCTGGGCTACTGAACTTCCGGTCACTGCAAATTGATCAGTGGTTAAAGAAAGATCAATCACTAGGGGAGCAGCGGCAAGGGTTCCTCTAACCTGCAAGGTATCGGTACCAGTGCCTGCTGATATCTGATCTTCAACCAACGGATTGACGCCTGTTTTACCCATGATGATGCGGTCAGCACCAACGCCTCCAGTAATCGTGTCGGCTTGACCCGACCCTGTAATCACACTGCCCGTGCTTGCTGCAGTAATCGTAGCGCCTACGGTTGTCAACGCTGATACATCTACGTTCTCAAAGCCCGTCTGGGGAGTCGCATTTGCTCTACCATCCACCGTAGTTACTTGGTCAGTTGCCGAACTGAGGTCGATGGTTGTGGTAGCGTCTAGAGATCCCGCTCCTCCAGCTGCGATTACAATCGTATCGACTCCCGCTCCGCCGATCAGGATGTCACTTTCGTCGTCACCAACACCACCAGCAGTAACATTCATCGACATGGTAATCTGGTCGTTACCGCTACCGCCATCGATTACATCAGCCTTGTCTGCGCCCTGCAGAGTGTCATTTCCACCTGCACCATTGAGGTTGTACGTCACGCCAGCTGAACCAGTAAACGAATCACCAAGACCTGTCAGCGTGTAATTGGCAAAGCCACTTGTAACTGCGTTTGCAAAGCTAGTGGTAAGCGTCCCAGTGCCAGCACCTGCACTCGTGACTGTGCTGACATTGACGGTCGTTGCTCCCAGCATGTCAACCGCAAGCACGATATTACCTCGCTCTGCTGCTGCTGAAGCCGTCGTAGCAGTTACGCTGTTAGCAGCACTACCAAACGCAAAGCTGTAGCTCGAGTCGTGCCGCATGCTCACGGTGTAAGCGGTGCCAAGCGTTGGTGCACTCACAAGAACTGCCTCAACGCCGCTAATCGCCACGCCCGTTAGTGCCACCGTCCCGCTTGCTGTGCCAGTAATCAACAGCTCATCATCACCCGTACCACCGGTGTAGGACTCACCGTAGGACACCGTGGTGGCAGTCAAGATGTCGTTACCCGCGCCGCCGTCAAGCGTATCGACGCCAGCTGCTCCAGCAAGTGAATCATTACCAGCACCACCCACGAGCGAGTCAGGTCCTGAGCCACCGGTCACTGCCACGGTGCGGTTGGTGAGCGCCGAGGCATTCACCACAAGGCCGCCTGTGTCAGATGCATCACGTGTGATGGTCAAAGCGCCCGTGGTGGCTTCAGCGTTGGCCACTGCAACCGCATCAGTCAACGTGAAAGTCACCTTAGCGGCTTCACCTGAACCCGTGCTGTTAACGGCAAAGGTCTCAAAGCTGCTGATAACGCCAAGTTGCGCTGCAGTGAACGACACATCGGTCGATGCTGAGTTAGCAACCGAGAATGTATCGCTTCCCGTACCACCAGAGATCGAGTCAGTCGCCTGCAAAAAGGTCGGTGTGACCACGGCTAGGGTGTCAGCGCCACCTGCAAAGGTCACGGTGTCTTTGTTATTACCCACCGTGTAGCCAGCACCCTGTGCCGTACCGTTAGCTGCCGTCGTGCCCGTGAAGGTTACCGAAGCTGCACTGTTTAGCACTGCACCTGCATCAACGTTGACCGCAGCCGTTGCGCCCTTGTTGTTAAAGCTTGCCGCGTTGTTAAACGATCCCAGTGCAATATCACCCAAGGTGACCGTCAGGGCGTTTGTCGATGTGGCAAGTACAACGGCTTCCACATTCTTCACACCGGTAAAGGTCGTGTTGGTGGTGCTTGAAAGATCAAGCGTTGAAGCAACGGTGAGTGCTCCCGTGAAGGTGACGGTATCGGTACCATCGCCCCCATCGACCACATCAGCACTCGTCAAAGTGCCCGTTGCAACACCGGCTACGGTGTTGCTAAGCGCAAACGAAATCGCATCGTCACCTGCACCGCCATCGATATTGTCGATGCCTGATCCTGAGGCAATGCTGTCATTACCGTCACCGCCCTTAATCGTGTCGTTACCTGATGCAACCGTACTTAGGCTGTTCCCTGTAATGACGTCATTACCGGCGCCACCGTCCAGGAAGTCTGCACCAC
>Ga0214917_10007694_pt1 | contig 10810 bp, 3 predicted proteins | sample LL_1208_BB_MetaG_FD_177983 | JGI IMG/M metagenome (GOLD analysis project Ga0214917, IMG submission 177983) | Freshwater microbial communities from Lake Lanier, Atlanta, Georgia, United States - LL_1208_BB | ecosystem: Environmental > Aquatic > Freshwater > Lake | place: USA: Georgia | collected...
AGAGCGTCGTGGGCGCGACGCCCGCGGTGTTCCGCAGCGAGCCGGCGACGTACGTGATGCCGCCCGGGAGGATGTCCGACAGGGCCACGTCGTGGGCGGTCGTCTGGCTCGCCGTGACGACGATCGTGAACGTGACCGTGTCGCTCGCCTGGGCCGCCGCCGGGCTCACCGACTTGTCGATGGTGAGCTTCGGCTCGATCACCGTCACCGCGGCGGACCGTGCCGCAGGCAGCTCGGCGTGGCCGGTCCAGGAGAGCTTCGCCGAGTTCTGGAGTGTCTTGCCACTGGTGTTCGTGGAGACGTTCAGCACCACGGCCCGGTAACGGAGCGTGATCCCGTGGAGCTGCTGGTCGGGGTTCGTGTTGACGACGTCGCCGAGGGAGAACGTCACCGTCCGGCCGCTGGCGGTGACCACGGGCGTCGCCGAGCCGGTGAACGTCACCCCCGGGTCCACGACCGGGCTGCCCACCATGTCGAGGAACGCCAGGCCCGTGGGCAGCGAGTCGACGACGACGGCCGCCGGCGTGGTGCCCTGCGGCACGTCCACCGTCAGCTCGAACTCGGCCAGTTCGCCGATCACCGCCTGGGTGTTCGAGTTGAAGGGATCGACGATCGAGGTGCCGACGAGCGCCTTCGTCACCTGGGGCGACCGGACGGTGACGGTGGTCGTGTCGGAGATCCCGGACGGCGGCAGGAAGTTGGGGCCGCCCTCGGTGGAGGCGTAGTTCGTGACGGTGGCCGTGTTGGGGATCCGGTCGAGGGGCGCGACGGTCGGGAGCAACTGGAGGTCGTAGGTGATGACCGCGAGGTTGGTGCCGGTGTCGAGCACCGTGCCGGCCGTCGTCTTGCCCGGTGTCAGCGCGCCGGCGGATGCCGACGGATCGACGAGCGTCACCCCCGAGCCGAACAGGTCGCCCGAGAAGGGGAGCGTCGCCCCGGTGCCGTCGGTGACCCGCAGGTTGAGCCCCGTTCCCCCGGACGGAATCCGGAACTTGGTGGCGTCGAACGTATCCTTGAAGGCCACGTCGAAGGCGCCGTGCACGCCGCTGCCCGTGTTCTGCACGACGATGCAGAACTTCACGAGGTCGTTGCCGAGGACGTTGGAGAGGGCCGCGTCGATCGGCTGCGTCGCGAGGCCCGTCGACGTGATCGTGCCGGTGAAGGCGGCCCCCGGGGCACCGGGCGGCGAGAAGGTCACGCCCGGCGGGGCCACGGTCGGCGGCGTGAAGACGCCGGCCGGATTGGTGGTCGAGACGACGCCCTTGGTGACGCCGAGCAGCGGCTCCGACACCCGCACCTGCGCCAGGGCCGTGTTGCTCGTCAGCACGTCGCCGGTCTCGTTCCGCTCGGTCTGCTCGGCCTGGTTCGTGAGCAGCAGCCCGTCGGCGAACGGCTTGTTCGTCGCCTTCACCGTGAAGAGGATGTCGGTGGTGGCCGGTCGGTCGAGCGCGTCCTCGAACGTGCCGAACGACCAGGTCTCGCTGTTGGAGGCGGTGTTGGAGGACGTCGTGGGGGTGATGCCCGAGATCGCGGCGTAGGTGTCGGACGGGCCGTACTTCCACTGACCCGCCGCCGGGGCGGACGCACTCGGGCCGCCGCCGGCGAAGGTGAGGGCCGGCGCCGCGAAGATCGGCAGCGGCAGGAAGTCGGTGATCGTGTAGTCCTTGATGCTCGAAAAGGGCAGCTCGTAGGTGATCCGGAAGGTCACGTCGTCGCCCGCCGTGACGACGGGAGTGCCGGAGACCGGCTGGCCGTTGAGCGCGTAGACGGCCTTCGTCGCGGTGCCGCTGACGAGCGTGAACGACTCGCTCGATCCGTCCGTGACGGTGCTCGCCGTCGGCGAGAGGTCGGAGAAGGCGAGGACGTCGGCGGTCGTCGTCGCGACGTCGGTCATCACGTCCCCCTGCACGACGTCGGCGCCGGGCCGCGGCGTCTGCCGGTACTGGTCGAGCACCTTCGCCCGGAAGCGGATCGAGCCCTGCGTGCCGGGGCCGGCGGGCAGCGGGTCGGGCCGTGTCGCGGGAGAGCCGGTGCCGGTGTCGGGAATGCCGGCCCCGAGCACCTTGCGGTCGGTGACGAGCCCGAGCGCGTCGAGCTGGGTGGACACGTCGAACGCGACGGTCGTCGAGCCGTTCGGCAGGACGGCGACGGCGACGTTCGCCGGGTCGAACGGCACCGCCGCGTACGCCTGCGACTTCTGCGTGAAGGAGAGGGTGGGCACGAACGACGCGTCGAACTCCTGCCCGTCCGACAACAGGTCGTCGATGACGAGTTCGGCCAGCGCGAAGTAGTCGCTGACCTGGAACGCGAGCGTGTACTCGACCGTGTCGCCGGCCCGCGGCGCGCCGGGGTGCGTCAGGTCGGCGACGGACTTCTGCAGGGCGAGCGTGCGGGCGGTGAGCGAGTACTGGGCGTTGGCGTCGTTCGGGGCCGACACGATCGTCTGCTTGCCGGGGAAGTTCGGGTTGGCACTCGTCCAATCGCCGGCCGCGGTGGCCGCGTTGGTGATCACGGTCGATCCGCCCGTGCCCAGCGGCAGCACGTCCACGCCGGCCCGGTCCTGCTGGGGCACGAAGTAGGTGAACGACAGCACGGCGTCGGTGTTGCCGCCGGTGCCGACCACCTTGTCGAACAGCCGGGCCAGCCTGCCGCCCGGCGTGGTCGTGCTCGGCGTCGACACCGGCGTGATCGACGTCGTCTGGTTGCCGCTCTGGGCCGTCAGGGCGACGAATTGCACGGTGTCGGGCAGCACGTCTTCCAGCCGGAGGTCGGTCACGGTCTGCCCCGGTGCGACCGCCATGCTCACGGTGTAGGTGTGGGTGAAATTCGGACCGGTCGCCGTCTCGTACTCCGGCGCGTCCGACGTCTTGTTGAGCCGGAACAACTGCGGCGTGACCGGGTCGGTCGTGGTCGTGCCGAGGGTCGCGACGTTCACCGTGGGATTGCCGGCCGAGTCGGTCTGGAACTGGAAGCCCCCGGTGGCCGTGACGGGATAGGTGTGATTCGGCTGTGCCAGCGGGCTGATCACGCCGGTGAAGCGGATCTCCGCGGCGGGCTGGTCGGGCCCGTAGCTGCCGAAGGGCAGCTGCACCACCACGAGCTGATCGCCCGGCTTGCCGGTGACGACGACGGGCTTGCCGTCTGGATTCCTGGCGAACGGGTGCGTGGCCTTGCCGGCCGCGTCGAACGTGAGGACGGTCGTCTGCAGCGAAAGCCCCTCGTAGGTCGCGCTGCCCGGCTTGAAGCTGATGCCATCGGCGGGAGCGGGGGGGGCGTCACCCATCGCCGGCATCACGATGTCCACGAACGGCGCGTAGCCGATGTCGGCGGGGTTCGTGGCCGTGTTGTCGAAGCTGACCGTCAGCGGCACCTCGGTGCCGATCAGCGGGGCGAGCGGTCGGTTGTCCACGATCGGACCGGTGACCGTCGCGGACGGCACGGCGGCCAGCGCCAGCCGCGGCTCGAGCTGATCGAACCGCAGGTCCGCACGTCGGCCCCCTCCCGACCGTGCCCGTCGAGGGACTGCCGTCCGCCCCGCTGCCCTGGAAAGCGATCCGACTCCCGTCCGCCAGCTGCCTACCGTCATGCGATCTCCCCTCGTGTCCAAGGCCTGCCGCAGGGGGCGGAAGCCGAGAACCATGCATCCTGCCCGGCATGGGCGCGCGAGTCAAAAAAATTCGCTGGCGACGATGGTTCGGCCACGGCAGGGGCCTCCGCGGGCGGCGGAAGGGCGCGACGACCCACGCGTCGTCCGCGGTGCCCCCGACCGTTCCGTCCGGGGAAGTTGATCGGCGCGAAGATGCACCGATCCCGATGCCCCCTGCCGGCGATGCCGGTGGTGCCGGTCCGCAGGGATGCAGCGGCCACCGGCGATGCCGGTGGCCGCGGGGATCAGCGTGGCAGGGTCGCCCGCGGCCGGCCGTAGAGACCGGCCGGCCGGCCCGCGCCGGCCTCCGGCGCCGACGGCGCGGCGGTGCCGACGGCGGCGAACAGGCCGGCCGACGGCTGGACGGCGGGCTTCCTCGTGGCGGCCGGCCGTGGCTGGGCATCCGCCAGCCCGGCGAAGGCCGACGTGCGGGCGGCCATCGAGATCGCCTCCCAGTCTCCGGCTCCACCGCCACTGCCGCCGGCCGTGAGGAACCCGCTGGCCGCGGGAGGCGGCGTGAACCGGTCGGCGGCGTTGATGTTCACCTGGTAGCTCAGGTCCGCCAGCGAGGCGACCGTCACGCGGCTGATCGGCGACGACGTGTCGCTGAAGCTGATGAACGGCGACATCAGTTCGGGGCCGAACACCGACTCGCGGAAGTGGCCGTCCCGCGAGCCCGGCGGCGACGGCAGCCCCTCGACCGGCACCGACGTGTCGTTGCGGCCGAAGATGGCGTTGTAGGCGGCGGTGGCCTGCTGGCCCGTGAACCGCGGATTCGTGGTCCCGGCGCCGGTGAGCAGACCGCGGGCCGCCCAGATCGTGCCGATGCCGAGCACGTGTCCCATCTCGTGAAGGATGACCGGCAGCAGTTTGCCGTTGCTCTCCAGGTTGGCCAGGTCGGCCGAGTCGAACTGCATGAAACCGGTCGAGGGCAGCTGGGACCCCGAGCGGAACGTCTGCGGTCCGGCCTGGCCGAGGATGCCGCTGACGCCGTCGATCGGAACCGCCGAGGCGGTGATGAACACGTCGTCCACCAGGCGGCCGTTCACGGTGACGTCGGGCAGGTCCCCGACGATGATCTGCGACCACCGGGCCGCGGCCTGGTCGAAGATGGCCTGCTGGGAGGGCGTGAGGCCGCTGAAGGACAGCGCGATGTTGAAGCCGCTGCCGGGCTGGGGCGGGGCCATCCCGGCCGAGGAGGTGATCACGAGCGTGTAGCCGCCCGTCGAGCCGCTCACGTCGCCGACGCCCGCGACCGGGTCGTAGCCGAGGTTGGCGTAGCCGGACACGCCCAGGTAGTAGGTGCCCGCGGTGGTGAACGTGTAATCCAGGAACGACTCCACCGACTGGGGCTCGCTGGGATTCGGGCCGTCGTCGTCGACGGCGAGCTGGCGTCCCGTGGCGTCGAAGAGCCGCACGCAGGAATCCAGCGTGGAGCCCGCCGGCCTGTCGATGTCGAAGGTGATCTTCTGTCCGGCGGCGACGGTGAAGGCGACCATGTCCACGTCGGTCACGCCGTCGATCGCCCCGGAGACCGTCAGCGACTGCGTGGCGCCGATCGTGCCCAGTCGGGCGGCCTCGGCGATCTGGTCGTCCGGGTCGGAGTCGCCGGACGCGAGCGGGTCGATCACCAGCGTGTACGCCCCCGTGCTCCCGGCCATGTCGCCCGCGCCGCTGACGGCGTTGTAGGCGGAGTTCGGGCTGCCCGAGATGCCGACGAAGTACGTGCCGCCGGTGACGAACGTCCGCACCAGCGACGGCTCGTTGCTCGCCGGCTCGCCGGCCGTCGGGCCGTTGTCGTTGGCGGCCAGCGGGGTGCCCGCGGAGTCGAACAGCCGCAGGAACGCGTCGAGCCCGCCGCCGGGCGGGAGGTCGATGTCGAACGACACCATCTGGCCGGCCACGACCGTGAAGGAGACGAGGTCGACGTCGGTCGGCTCGTCGATGACGCCGCCGACGGTCCGGGTGCCGCCGATCGCCCCCAGCGGATTCGCCTCCGCGATCGTGTCGTCGGGATCGTTGGCCATGCCGCCGATCACGAGGGTGTAGTCGCCCGTGCTCCCCAGGGTGTCGCCCGTGCCGTCGATCGCGGAGTAGGCCCCGTTGCCGAAGCCGGACACGCCCACGTAGTAGGTCCCGGCGGCGGCGAACGTGAACTGGAGGTAGGACTCCACGCTCGCCGGTTCCGTCGGGGTGGGGCCGTCGTCGTTCGACGCGAGTTCCACGCCGGCCGCGTCGAAGAGCCGCAGGAACGAGTCGAGCGTGCCGCCGGCGGGGCGGTCGATGTCGAACCACAGCGTGCTGCCCGCTGCCACCGTGAAGGCGTACATGTCGACGTCCGGCGCGATGTCGATCGTGCCGCCGCGGGAGACGCCGGCGGCCGCCGCACCCAGCGCGATCGCCTCGGAGATCTGGTCGTCCGCATCGCCCTGCGTCATGGCCGCGGGCGTGACCACCAGACGGTAGCTGCCGACCGTCCCGGCGACGTCGCCCCCGCCGGTGACCGGATCGTAGGTGGTGTTCGGAAAGCTCGACACCCCGGCGTAGTAGGTGCCGGCCGTCGGGAACGTGTACGCGATGTAGGGTTCCACCGACGCCCCGCCCGGTTCGTCGGGGTTCGGACCGTCGTCGTCGGCGGCCAACTGGGTGCCCGCCGCGTCGAACAGCCTGAGGAAGGGGTCGAACCCGGCACCGGCCGTGACATCGACGTCGAAGAACACCCGCTGCCCGGCCGTGACCGTGAAGGCGAGCATGTCGACGTCGGTCCGGGTGCGGAAGCCGGCCGTGTAGGACCGCGGCATCCCGAGATCCCCCAGCACGACCGCCTCGGAGATCTGGTCGTCGGGATCGTCGTTGGCGGCGGACAGCGGGGTCACCACCAGCGTGTAGTCGCCGCTGCTGCCCATCACGTCGCCGCCGCCGTCGAGCGGCCGGTAGCCCGCGTTGCCGAACCCCGACACGCCCAGGTAGTACGTGCCGGCGGCCGTGAAGGTGAACTCGATGTACGACTCGCTCGACGCCGGCTCGGTGGGCGTCGGCCCGTCGTCGTTGGCCTGCAGTTCCCGCCCGGAGGCGTCGAACAGCCGCAGGTAGGAGTCGAGGGTCCGCGTGCCGGCGCGGTCGATGTCGAAGCCGACACGCTGTCCGGCGGAGACCGTCACGGAGTAGAGGTCGACGTCGGTGCCGTTGAGGTCGATGGTGCCGGTGCGGGTCTGCGGCCCGGACAGCGGGCCCAGCGCCGTCGCGGACGCGATGGTGTCGTCGGGATCGGCATCGACCTCCGAGAGCGTGAGCGTGTAGCCGCCGGTGCTGCCCGGCCGGTCGTCGCCGCCCGTGCTCGGGTTGTAGGTGGCGTTGCCGAAGCCGGAGACGCCCACGTAGTAGGTGCCGGCGACGGAGAAGGTTAGAGCGAGGTACGACTCGTTGGAGGCGGGCTCGTCGGGGGCCGGACCGTCGTCGTTCCTGCCGATTTCGTTGCCGCGGCCGTCGAAGCACCGCAGGAACGAATCGAGCGTGCCACCGGCCGGGTTGTCGATGTCGAAGGCGATCCGCTGTCCGGCGGCCACGGTGAACGAGAACATGTCGACGTCGTCGGCCGGGTCGATCCGCCCCGACGACTGCCGCGTGGCGGTGATCGCCCCGAGCGGCGCCGCCTGGTCGATCGCGTCGTCCGGGTCGGAGTCGGCCGGCGACACCCGCAGCATGTAGTCGCCGGTCGAGCCGCTGGAGTCGCCGAGGCCCGTCCGCGGGTTGTAGGCCGTGTTGCCGAAGCCCGACACGGCGACGTAGTACGTGCCCGGCCGGGCGAACGTGTAGTCGAGATACGACTCCGACGATCGCTCCTCGGCGGGATTCGGGCCGTCGTCGTTGGCCGCCAACTGGCGTCCGCCGGCGTCGAAGAGGCGGATCACGGAGTCGAGCTGGGGCACCTGCCGGTCGATGTCGAACTGCAGCCGGCGATTGGCGGCGGTGACGTCGAAGCGGTAGACGTCGACGTCGGTGGGGGAGTCGATCGTCGTCCAGTTGAACCGGAGCTCCGAGATGCTTCCCAACGCGATCGCCTCGGAGATCTGGTCGTCGGGATCGACGTTGACGTTCGAGAGCACGAGGGAATACCGGCCCGTGCCGCTCGTGGAGGCGGTGGCGACCTTGCCGCCGGCGGTGGTCGCGCTGTAGCGGTTGTTGGCGAACGCCGACACGCCGACGTAGTACGTCCCGGCCCGGCTGAACGTGTATTCCATGTACGACTCGAGGCTGGGACCCTCGGCGGGATTGGGGCCGTCGTCGTTCGCCTGCAGCTCCGTGCCGGAGGCGTTGAACAGGCGGATGAAGGAGTCGAGCGAACTGCCGGCGGGGCGGTCGATGTCGAAGGCCACCCGCTGGCCCGCCTGCACCCGGAAGCTGTACACGTCCACGTCCGTCGACGGGCTGATCTGGTCGCTGCGGCCGAGCGTCGACACGAGGGTGCCGAGGGCCGTCGCCGTGGCGAGCGTGTCACCCGTGAGCGCGAGCCGCTGCTCGAGCGGCTCGGCGGAGAGCCGCAGCGGCCGGCCGGACCGCTGCCGTCGTCGCGTGTTCCGCGGGGAGGCCGGGCGGCCGGTGGCGTCGGTGCCGGGGCGATCATCACGGGCGTCGTGGCGAACGGACATGGCGAGTTCCTTTCGATGCGAACAGGAATCGATGCGGCTGGGACGTCGCGCTCCGGGAGCGGCTGGCACGACCGGCGGCGGCAGCCCCCCCCCGGCGGCGGCAGCGTACCGATTTCTCCGCCGCGACGAAAATCGCTCACGCAATTCTCATCCTCAGCTTCGATCGGCCGGGCGCGGCCGCGTTCGCCGGAGAGGTTACGAACGGGCGGTCGTGGGCCGCGGCCGCTCGCCGCGTCGGCCCGCGGGGGCCGACGCGTGCCGCTCGACGATGCGGCGGGCGGCGGCCGCGAGCGTGTCGCGGACATCGGCGGGCTCGAGCACCTCGACGTGCTCGCCGAGGCTCAAGAGCTGCGGCACGAGTTCGTCCGTCCAGCCCCGGTCGATCTCCAGCAGGATGCCGCCGTCGGGCAGGTGCCGGACCCTCTGCCGGGGGTGGAAGGGCCGCTCGATGGCCCAGCGGGCCCGCGGCTCGTCGATGCGGATGCGGAACCGCCGGGGGGGCGAGGAGGAGCGGTAGAGCGTGATGCTGTCGGCCAGCAGCGACGCGACCGTTTCCGAGCCCGGCTCGAACCCGCGGGACGTGGGCTTCGCGTCGGTCACGCGGTCGAGCTTGAAGAAGCGGATCGCGTCCGCGGCCAGCGGCGCCGCTGCGGGACCGGCCGCACCCCGGGCCGGCACCCTCCGACCGGCGATGTACAGGCTGCCGTCGTAGACGACGACCGCCTCCGGTGCGATCGTGTAGCGTTTCGGGGCGGCGCTCCCCAGCGGGGTGTAGCGGATCGCGAGTTCGACCCGGTTGCGGATCGCGCGGTGCACGGCGGAGAGCGTTTTCGACGCGTACTTCGCCGTCGCCGGCCGGGGATGGACGAGCAGGCCGTCCTTGTGCGCCTCGGCGTATGCCAGCAGCTCGGGAGTGGCCACGGCCTCGAGCTTCGCGAGCAGCTGCCCGATGCCGCGCCAGTAGAAGGTGCCCGCCAGCGGCGCCAGGAACTCCCTGGCGACGACGAGCGACAGCAGCTCCGGCAGCGTGATCGTCGGCGGCCGCAGCTCGCTCCTGCCGGCGCCCGGACGGATCGCCCAGGCCGCGCACCGCGATCCCTTCGCCGACGGCTTCGTCGTCTGCTCGATCGCGTACCCGAACTTTTCGAGGAACAGGACGTCGCGGCGCAGGTTCTTGTCGGACATCTCCTCGATGACGCCGCGGTTCCGGAGTTCCCGCTTCAGTTCGGCGATGGACAGCGGCGTGCGGGCGCCGAAGAGGATGTCGATCAGGTGGAACACCCGCAGGATCTGCTCGTGGCGGCTGATCGAATCCATGCGGCGGTTCCTGGCGACGGAAGCGGGAGGGACCAGGGTCGTCCGGCGGGCAGCATACCCTCCGCCCCGGCGGCCTTCACGCCGTCGCGCTCGCCACCCAACGAGCCCCCGCCATGCCCGGTCGCCCGTCCGCCGGGGCCCACTTCTGCTGCCGGCCGCCTTCGGGCGATCATGCGTGGGCTGCCCGGCACGCGCGCCGGGCCGGCCCGACGGTGGCCGCGCGAACACTGTGGCGGAAGTCGCGGAAGTGGAGGACCCATGCGGGCGGTGATCCAGCGGGTGGAGCAGGCCGACGTCACGATCGCAGGCCGGGGCGTGGCGGCGATCGGCCCCGGCTTGGCGGTGCTCGTCGGCGTCGAAACGGGCGACGGCGACGCCGATGCCGAGTGGCTGGCCGACAAGATCGCGCGGATGCGGATCTTCGCCGACGACGAGGGACGCATGAACCGGAGCGTGCTGGAGGTGGGAGGGGAGGTGCTCGTCGTCAGCCAGTTCACGCTCCATGCCTCGACCCACAAGGGCAACCGACCGAGCTTTCTGCGGGCGGCGCGGCCGGAGGAGGCGGTGCCGCTCTACGAGGGGTTCCTCGCCGCGCTGGAGGCGGCGCTCGGCCGGCCCGTTCCCCGTGGTGTCTTCGGCGCCGACATGCGGATCGCACTCGTCAACGACGGGCCCGTGACCGTCCTCGTCGATTCACGCCGCCGGGAATGAGCCGCCCCTCACGAGCCGACCGCTTCCTGTCGCGAACCCGGCCGGCGCCTCTGGCAAGCGACTGAGCAAGGCAGGCCGAGCCGCCACCCGCGCCGGGACCGGCGCCCGTGCCACGCCCGGCCGGGGGAGGCGGGGCATCGGCGACGTTCCAGCGCAGGCTCGGAGGTCAAAAATGGCGCGATGTGCGATGGGACCCGTGCCATGCGACCTGACCAGCGCACGTTCCCTTCTGCCCGCTGCACCAAACGGAGAGGGCGGGATTCGAACCCGCGGTCCAGCTTTTGACCGGACACGTCTTTAGCAAAGACGCGCATTCGACCGCTCTGCCACCTCTCCGAATCCTCGCGAAAAGTCCCATGGACTCGGGCGTCCGCGACCGTTGTATTCTGGACCCCGACAGTCGCTCACGCAAGGAGGCGCCACGCGTCATGACGATCCAGAGGTTTTCGGCTCCGTGGTGTCGGTGGCTGCTGGCGACGGTCGTCTG
>Ga0214917_10007695_pt1 | contig 10809 bp, 11 predicted proteins | sample LL_1208_BB_MetaG_FD_177983 | JGI IMG/M metagenome (GOLD analysis project Ga0214917, IMG submission 177983) | Freshwater microbial communities from Lake Lanier, Atlanta, Georgia, United States - LL_1208_BB | ecosystem: Environmental > Aquatic > Freshwater > Lake | place: USA: Georgia | collected...
TTTATATTTTTGTTTATTTTTTTCTATTTGTTTCAAGTCTTGTTTACTTAAAAGGAGAACTCTAATGTACGGTAAAGACATCGTTGATTTTAAAAAACACCACTACGATATTCTTGACAGTGGATATCTCACCCTCATTGACGTAATGGGAACTGACAAAGATATTGCGCGCTCAGCAAGGGTATCTTACAACAACCATAATTCTCAAAAGACTGAAACGGATGATAAAAGGCTTATCAATTACCTTATGAAAAATCATCACTCAAGCCCGTTTGAGATGTGCGAATTAAAGTTTGAGGTAAAGTGTCCTATCTTTGTAGCACGGCAATGGATGCGCCATAGGACATGGTCTTTTAATGAAATTTCAGGTAGATACACAGAATTTGATGATGATTTTTACAGCCCTTTACGGTCAAGAATAAAAGCCCAATCCGAAACAAACAAGCAATGTTCGGGGCAAGATCTTGGTGAGCATATCCAAGATAAAGTATACAGCATCATAAACCAAGCTACAGATGACAGTTTTGAAGCATATGAAAAAGCCATTGAACTTGGTTGTGCCCGTGAGCTATCAAGAATTGTTTTGCCACTCAACACCTACACAAATTTCATTGCTAAAGTTGACCTTTCTAACCTTTTAAAATTTATCCAACTCAGAGACCACCCACACGCACAGTGGGAGATTCAAGAATATGCCCGTGCGTTGGGTGAGGTTGTAAAAGATTTATTCCCGTGGACTTGGAATGCTTTTGACAACTATGTTCTTGGTGCAAAAACATTTTCTCGAGATGATCTTGAGGCTCTTTCATCAATGACAGATGTTTCTGACATTAAAAAACTATTGGGGGTTTAAAATTGGAAGAAAAATATTTTGACAGAATGGAAGATGAAATCGGATTGTCGATTTCAGATCTTATTTCATCCTTTAAAGAAAAAGGTTTTTGCACAGATTTATCAGAAGATGATTGGTTTTTTGCTGAAACAGAGTATTTCAGGGTTGTTTTGGTCAAAAATGGCGTTACAGGGTCTGATGTTTTGAAGGACGGAACAAAATATTGTTTGTGGTTTGCCCGCAAACATTCTTTTAACAAATGGAGCGATAGCCGTGTTTTTATTTTAAATTTAAAATCGAAAAAAGATCTTGAAAACTGGCATTTTGCTTTGGCTTTTGCGCACACAAATTTAAAATCACAAATGCCCGATTATCATAAAGAATTTAATCACGATATACCTGGATACCCTATTCTTTTGAACTCGTTAAAAAGATGCGTTAAAAATAAAAAAAAAGAAAAATTTTTTTAGAGGAGATTGACAATGGAAGACAAGAGAAGCGTTTTAACAAAAAGAGAAAAAGAAATCTTAGGTTTTTTGGCAAAAGGTTTTTCTTGTCCAGAGATTGCAACGATACTGCAAATCTCTAAGACTACGGTATCGTTGCATGCAAATAGGATTCTTCAAAAATCTGGAAAAAATTCCAGAATGAAAGCTCTTATTTACTTTTTAGAAGATTGACAAGCTTTTTTCAAGATTTGAAACAATTAACTTTACTTGATCAAAGTTTGTGGAGACATCGATATCAAGGATAGCTCTTTTTTCAAGACCCGCTATGATAGTTGTCGCTTTTAAGAACTGTGTCGAATTGTCCATTATTTTCTGGACAAAGGTATCGAGAGTTTCGCCTGCAATATTTCTAATCTTGATTTCATCCAGAAGCATCGTTTTTTCTGATTCTGGCAAGGTTTTGTTAAGATAACGCTCAGCACAGCTTTTGTAAACCGCCCAGCTTCCAATCTTATTAGGGTCGCTTGTTTTTGCTATTTTTTGTCGAGCTGTACTGCACATAACGTTTACGGAGTTATAAGCCTGAGCTTTTTCTTGTTCAAACGTTAGCGGTACTGGTTTTTCCCTATCGCTTTTGCATTTGTTTAAGGCAGGCAAAACAGCAAGAATTTTTTGAATAAAATCTTGAAACCGTTTTTCAAGTGCCATCTGGTTGTTGTTTGAGATCTGGTATTTGAAAGCCAAACAATCATCGAAAACAACGTCAATGCCCGCAAAATTGGGGAATTCAATCCCCAGAGTTTTGCAATCTTGCACAAAATTTGGCAACGTGTCTTTGTAATTAAAAACTTTTGCAGAATCTTTTGTGATATTAATCATTTTTTAAACTCCAGAATAAACAAACCAGTTTTCAGCAAAAGACGGTTGAATATTGTTGTGACCGACGTTATTACCAACACTAGCGATTGTGCCCGTTGTTATTACATCTGGTTCCCCAGCCGAAGAATCAATATTGCCAGCCGTGTTAAGCCCCGTGACTCTTAGGAGTCTATCAAAAGCCCCGTTTGCGTGACTGTGCGCTGGTAGTTCGTCGGTTGTCAAAGTGTGCGTTTCTGCCCCATAAAGAGAGCCCTGATAACGTTTTGTCAAACCAGATCCTTGACCGGCGCCCATTGGCGACCTGCCTCTGTAGTCTGGCAGACTAAAAGTTGTTGTCAAATTGCCGAGATTAAAAGCAGACAAAGGATTATATAAGGTATGCACTCCAGATCCAGCGGTTGTTGTTCCAATTGAGAATCCGTCAAGGGCCGCGGATATTTGAAAAGTGTTTGCTGTTAAACCTGTGGCAGAAACGTAATAAGTGGTATTGACCGCGAGTGGTGACGGTAAAGTACCCGTTGTTGTAAATAAAATGCGATCATTTGCAATTAATCCGTGGTTATTTAAAGTTATAACAGCAGGATTGGCATTGCTAATCGTAGCGGTTCCCTTGTTTGGAATCATTGCAGAGAAAAGCGCGGAATATGTCGTTCTTGAGACGCTGGATCCATCCAATAAAAGCCAACTTCCAAAACTTGCCCTTTGCCCCATAATCATTTGCATAGCGCCCACAGGAAGCGTAGTTGCTTGAATATATTGCGATGGGATAACGCCACTTGAGTTCAAAGGAGCAATCCCACTAGCAACACCTTTTTGGGAATCAATATAAGCAATGACGCTACCCGTTGAAGATTGAAAACCAGTTTCCCACAACCCTTCATAGCTCGTATTATCGGTTAATTCTAAATATATTGTATAATTTACGGGGACGGTAGCAAGTGTTGACCCAGTGTTGTTTTGAATTGTTACAGACGTTGCCGATCGATTTGTAAATTCATAAACCGTCCCCAAAGAAAGATAAATCGATTTTGGTAGCTTGATAACGTAGCTTTGACCTGAATTATAAAATTTATGTCGAGAAGGTGAACTTTGGGTTAAGGAGACAGTTCCGCCCGCCGTATGGACATATGGCGGTAAAATTAAACCGTTTGCCTTAAACCCTTGAGGAGTTGCCCGACCGAAATCAACAATGGTTTGTAGGCTTGTACCACCAACTTTATTAAGGGCGATAACGTGCATAGCATAAGATGAGTTTGCAAAAGTATAACTTACGCTTGTTGAAGGTTGTTGAGCAATTTCATACCCACCCTGACCTTTTTCTTGTTGAGCGGTTGACCCTGACCAGATTTGAGTTTGACCGCCTGAAGAAGTTGCAACAACATTGTAAGTCCCAATAAGGTCAACGACGATTTGACCTGTCACCGTAGCTACGCTAAGGCTTGCGCTTGTCGTTTGATTGTTATTAAAAGCTTCTGATTTTTGTCCTAAAGGCGTTGTTTGATCAACACCAGTCAAATTAATTGCGCGAACCACAGTATTGTTTACGGGGTTTGTAAAATTAACCTGAACAATACCCGTCAATTGAGCGGGGGCAACAAGATAATAAGTTTCAATTGTTAAATTGGTTGATTGCGTGCGTTCTGCTAAGGTCATCGCAGCGCTTGCAAAAGTAGCACTTGACGATTGTTGACCGCCAGAACAAACAACTTGAACCAACAATAACCGATTTGTTGAGGTTGGAACCGTATGGCTAAAAGTTATTGCGGTGACGCTGGCGGCCAAAGAGCCCGAAGTGGTACCGACGCTAATAGAATCCTCTAAAGTGGGCGCGCCCATGAATACAACATCGCCCGATCCTGATGTTCCATTCCCTGCTTGCAATTCAAAATCAGCGCCTTTTGTCGAAGCCGTCGTTGTATTTCCAAGTCTTACTCTATAATTTACTTGAGTACCATCATCCGACGGGCTTTCTTTTCCTGAAAATATTGCTTCCTGCGTAACGTTTGTAATAAAACGATTTGTGATTCCAACAGCGTTTTGATTTAAAGCTTGAAAAGTTTTATCACCCCGCCAATATTGCGTAGATAAACCAGACGTAATAGCAGGCTCTTTAGAATCAACGAGGGTTTTTAAAGCCACTGTTTGGGATGATGCAACGGGTCTTGTATTGCTACTTGTCGTAAGATTGGTGACAAGTTCAGATTCTTTAAGAATTGATGCATCCGCTGGTTCAAAATTTGAAGGAGATAAACTGGAAGATACCAAATTGCCAGAAGTATTGAATAAAGGTATTTTTCCATCCTGGTTTAAAACTTTATCAATTTTTAAAGCAAGAGAAGAATCGATTTCTGTTTTTGTATAAACGCTTGTTTTTTCTGCTTTGTTTAAATCAAGCGTTTTTACGGTTTGAGCAGAAGCGACATTTGTCGGTCCGCCCGTTGTCAAATCATCAACAATAGAAGTCTTATCAATCTTTCCATCGTTTAAAATTTTAACAAGAGGGGCGGAGGCAACCTTATCATTGTCTGTGCTATTAAAGTTTGTGACGATAGAAGTCTTATCAATCTTAGCGTCATAAGTTACCTTTAAAGCATTTGCCGTAGGGGGCAATACAGTTGATGTACTATCAACCGCGTTGATTAACTCGCTTTCTTTGATAACTTCAGAATCCAAACTTTCAACATAGGTATTTGTTGAAGTTTTCCAAATGTAGGAAATATTTGTATTTTCTGCGACATAAATATTGTCGGTTGCCCCTAATACTGGAAAACTTGAAATAGAAGCATAGTATTTTACGCCAGTGGCATTAAGTTGCGTGCTGGGAACTTTACCCGAAGAATCAAGAGTTGCGACGCCTAAAGCTTGACCTTTTTGCGCTAAGGGAATGAGCGCGCTGTCTTTAGTGTCTATTTCAGATTTGCTATAAGTTTCTGATTTTAAATAAATATCAGGCTTATTTAAGATTAAAGCATCTCCACTTGTAGCATTCCAATCCGCATTAACGTTAACCTCAGCACCCGCTTGAATTCCTGCAAGTTTTGTTTTTTCAACGGTTGTGTAATCTTCAGTGGAAAGCCCTTTGCCCGTAACCTTATCAACTTTCATAGTATCAAGAAGCGTTGCAAGACTTGCAGAGGCAACCTTGGTATTATCCGTTGATCCAAGATTAATAACAATATCAGTTTGCTTTAAAACATCAGCAGGAACCAAAGACCCGCCGTTTACCCAAGCGCTTGTGCCAGTTGACCAATACCAAACCGTATTTGTTGATTTTAAAAGAGCATATTGTCCAGCTTGACCAACAGGATATTTTGCTTGCAAAGCCGTAAGGTTATCGAAAACGCCAAGGTTTTTGTCATCGCCCGCGCCAATTTGCCAACGCTTTTTCTCTGGATCAAAAAATATTAAAGTTCCATAACCAGCGTAAGCAACATCATCAATAATCGTTGACATTTTGTTAAGCAGAAAATAGGAATTTGGACTTGAACTTTTTCCTGCCTCAATCTTATTGGGATCAGCAATTGGATCCCATGTGCCGATACCACCACCGCCAAGATTAAAAAATTGTCCGTTTATTGTTGCCATGGTTTATTGCTCCTTACCATAAATCTGAAAGGTTGCGGTACCGGTAAATTCTGTAATCCGAATACGATAATGTTTCCACGCTTGTTCAAGAAAGCCAAAACCAGAAGATTGTTGAGTATTTGAAACCTCATCTTCGGCCGCGTCTAAAATCCATTGACTTTCTGAGGGATTGTCAAAATTTGTAACATCAACAGAGTAAACGATTTTATAAGTTCCTGTGCCCGTCGCCGAAGCACTTAAGGACAGTTTGCTTGATCCGAATGTTTTAGTTTCGCTTGTTGTGATTGCGGATACAGGGAGTTTAAAGATTGGAAAATTACTCGACATTGTAAACCTCAAAAAAAATTTTTATCATAAGACAAAATATAGCAAATTTGAGGTTTATTGAAAACATTTTTACTGGCAGGATAAACACTCTTCGTAATCTGTTCTATTGACAGACATTTCTATTTGCGTTGATTGCTTTTCACCTGCATATTCTGCCCGTTGAATTGATTTTGAACGGCAATAATAAAGGCTTTTAACACCAAGTTCCCACGCTTTCCAATGCAACATTAAAAGATCCCACTTATCAATATCAGCAGGCAAAAACAAGTTAATCGATTGCCCTTGACAAATAAAAGGAGACCGATCCCCTGCAAGCTCCACAATCCAGCGTTGATCAAGTTCAAAAGCTGTTTTAAAGATATCTTTTTCTTCACGTGTCAATTCTTGCAAATGTTGAACAGACCCCTCATTGGAAATGATTGACTGCCAAATCTCATCAGTATCAAATCCTTTTTGTGATAACAGTTTTTTTAGAGCTCTGTTTTTTACAGTAAAGGTTCCTGAAAGCGTTTTATGAGAATAGACGTTTGCGGGAATAGGCTCGATGCAAGCCGAAGTTCCACCGCAAATAATGCTTATCGAGGCAGTAGGGGCAATTGCTAACTTGTAACTAAAACGCTCTGGATCGGAAAAATTACCAGTCTTATTGGCGTATTCTTCGTAATCAGGGCAAGCGCCCTTTTCTTTTCCAAGTTTAATAGAGGCTTGATCAGCTTTAGCTTTTATGTGTCTAAATATTTTTTTATTCCAAGTTTTTGCCATAACGCTTTCAAAGGCAATCCCTTTATTTTGTAAGAAAGAATGAAAGCCCATTAAGCCTAAGCCTACGGATCTTTCACGCATGGCAGAATACTTAGCCTTTGAAATAGAATCGGGCGCGTTATCAATAAAATCTTGTAAAACATTATCGAGAAAACGAAGAATATCTTCAATAATTAAGGGATGATCATGCCATTCATCCCACGTTTCCGCATTCAAAGAAGAGAGACAGCATACGGCTGTTCGGTTATTTCCTAAATGGTCTATCCCTGTAGGAAGAAGAATTTCGCTACACAGATTTGACATTGTGACTTTAAGACCAAGTTCTTTATGATGTTTTGAAAAATGCTTGTTAGCCGTATCGACAAAAATCATATAAGGCTCGCCTGTTTGCAAGCGCATTTCAAGGATCTTTTGAAAAGTCATACGGGCGTTTAAAGTTTTTATTGTCTCGTTTGTTTTAGGGCTTCGCAAAGCATATTCAGCATCATCGCGAACCGCTTCCATGAACTCATCGGTAATGGCAATACCATGATGAATGTTTAAACTTTTGCGGTTAAAGTCCCCTGAAGGCTTTCGGATTTCTAAAAACTCTTCAATTTCTGGATGATGAATGTTAAGATAAACGGCAGCGGATCCCCTTCTCAACGCTCCTTGACTAATGGCAAGGGTCATCGAATCCATAACTTTTATAAAAGGAATGATTCCTGACGTTTTGCCAACCTTTCCAACGCGTTCGCCAATGCCCCGCACATTACTCCAGTAGGTTCCGATGCCTCCACCTGCGCTCGCCAATACGACATTTTCATTCCAAGTCGATACGATTCCATCTAAATCATCTTCAACCGAATTTAAAAAGCAAGATATCGGTAAGCCCCGACCCGCCCCGCCATTTGAAAGAATAGGCGTTGACGGCATAAACCAAAGCTTAGAGATATAATCATAAAGCCGTTGTGCGTGCTCTCTGTTATCAGCATAAGCAAGCGCAACACGGGCAAACATGTCTTGAAAAGATTCACCTTTCAAAAGATATCGATCTTCTAAGGTTGCTTTGCCAAAATCGGTAAGAAGGTCATCCCTAGAATGATCGATATTAATCATTTAAAAAGCTCCTGATACAAAATCATAGACAGACGAATAATCAACTTCGGGCAATGGTAATCCAAAATTTAAAGCGACTGGCTTTAGTAAAACTTCATAAAGAACAGCAATACCGCCAACCGCTAAAAAAGCTTTTGTTTTCTTGGACATGATCAAGCTTTCATAAAAACGTGGTTACCAATAACCGTCTTATCAAAGCCAGCTTTTGACCAATCGGGCGGGGCTTTGATTGTGCAAGCGTAGTAATGATCAGCCCCGCCTGTATTGTCTTTTATTTTTCCAGTTAAAACGCCAAAAACAATAGTTAAACATTCCAAAAAAGATTTGTTAGTCACAAAATCAACTTCATTAATAATCGCATAGTTTATATCGGTTTTATTCCAACACGAGAATTGCAAAGGGGCTAAACAAACACTCTCGATAGTCTCACCGCCGAATTGCTTTCTTGTTTTTGCGCGTTTATGCCGGTTTAAAATCACGTTTGCAACGGCTATCCGACCTTCACGACCTTCCCCACGGGCTTCACCAAAAACGGTTTGGGTCATCGTTACGATGTCTGTAAAGTTTACTTTTCTAGGATCAATAAACATAAAACACTCCTTTTTAAAAGAAGTATTTATTATAACAAATATTATTTTTATAAAAAACAATGCTTAGGTTTATTTTATAATTTTATTTTTCTCTTCTAAAAATTTTATTTCGTTTTGTATTGGTTTTTTCAAAACCTCAGACATACTTCGTCCTTTTTTTTCTTCAACATCTATTCTAAGCTCGACGCGTTTCATGGTTTCAAGTAATTGTGTCTGTGTAACCGCTGCTTGAAGCTGTGCCTTTAAAATCTTGATATCCTCGTCTTGTCGATCATCAACGTTTTTCTTACTGAGGAGTTCAAGCGTAAGTTTATGAATTGATTCAGCCTGTTCTTTGTTGTTTGCTTCTTGATAGATTTTATATTCTTGTTGAATGGCAATGCTTTTATCGACCGCACTCTTGATATCAGCAAGAAATGTAAACATGGCGATAGCAACGGGCGCAGCGGATCCAATTACAATTTTCCCAATTATCTGTTCAAAAGATCCCACCTTAATCCTCTTTAATAAATCTATAGTTATCATTATAATAATCTTTTTATTGAGGTTAGCATAGAATAAAGTGAATTGGGGTCACATCGCCACGGCTCTTCAAGACCAAGAGCCGATGCACAAGCCTCGGAACATGTCCATTTTTTCTTTGATCCGTCCTTACGCTTCCAAAAAAAACCTAAGAGATTTAACACGTCATACTTTTCTTGTTCATGATCAATAAACCACTGTCTTGTAACGGCTTCGTCAAATTGATCAAGATTCAAGATATCCCATTGATTATCTTCACCATATTCGATCCTTTTAAACCGTACGCCTTGATCAATGAAAGACGATGAGGCGCTTAAGCCGTCGCTAAAAACAATCTCGCAATGGCTGTAAATTCCCCCCGTCCACCATCTGACACCCATATTGAACAAGCTTTGTGGGAACGGGCGTGTGCCTTTATAAAAAGCAATTTTCATAAACACCTCTAATTTTATTCTGCAACCTCTTTGCAATTAATATGCATCTTAAAAAGATAAAACATTGATATAATTATATATTTTATTTTTTTATTCTGCAATTTCTCTGCAATCTCTTTGCAATTTCTCTGCAATTTCTCGGTTATCTTATCATATTTTTTTTGATCATTTGCTATGATCATTTCTTAATTTTGACCAAGGTAAATGATCAACTTACGAGAAAACCTCGGTAGTTCAGTGGTTATTTCTATTTTGGAAAGAACCACTTTTATTTTTTCAGTTATTCGGAATTTTCGAATGACTGAATTTTGCAAAAATACAATCACTTCAATAAGTTAATGAAGTTGATTTTATTGATTCTGCCATGATCACGAAACCAACTTCATGAACATGCGAAAGTGGTAGTTACCATATTAATGTTGTCATTGAAATGGTTGATTTTGTTTTAAAGCGGTCGAATTCGATACCTTTAAAAATCACCTATGGGTTGGTGACAATTTGTCATCCCCCTTTATTCTGTAACAATTTCCTAAATAGAAACTGTTGCAAAATATGCAACGGTTCAACCCTCGTAAATATCTGTCCAGCCGTCAGAATAATCATAGTCTTCTGGATGTTCGGAGGCGTTAAGATTGGTTATATGGCGTTTGGCGTTTTGTGAATTTTGGTTAACGTTTCGCGCGCCCATGTTGGTGATCGTGACAACCATATTGGCAGTTAGTCCGATATCCCCGTTATCGAGCGTTTGCCAGTTGAAAGGATTGCCACCGATATCGGTCATAACGGCATCCATGTCACCGCCGTCAAATTTAATCTCCCTCGCCATATCTCGAAGATAATTCCATTGGGGAATTGTCACAAGGTTCGTAGGCCACCAATGATCAAGAGCAAAAACACCGCCCGTATTATGCTTGTCACGGGTTAACATAATTTTAGATGTTTTTTCTTTGATAATTTCATCTCGAGAGGGAGGAGGGGGAGGGGGAGGAACTGGGATTTCCTTAATAAGCCATTCAGACCCGTTCCATTCGCAAAATTGTTTTTCTGCGTCGTAAGGCGGGGGAGGCGTTTCAACGGCAAAAGCAGGGATTAAATAAACACCTTGTTCAAGGGGTGACAAATCCGCTTGAGTTTCGCCAATATACACCCAATCATAATTACATTGATAAACAATAATAAAAGGCGGGTATTCAACTAATGAGGAATCCTCAGTCGAAATTTCTTCTAAATTTAAATCTTCTTCCATAATGACCTCAATATTTGATACAAGCCAATAAAGCAATATTTTTAGGACGGGTTTCAGTACCGCCAGTGCTATTAGAATTTACGCC
>Ga0214917_10007696_pt1 | contig 10808 bp, 12 predicted proteins | sample LL_1208_BB_MetaG_FD_177983 | JGI IMG/M metagenome (GOLD analysis project Ga0214917, IMG submission 177983) | Freshwater microbial communities from Lake Lanier, Atlanta, Georgia, United States - LL_1208_BB | ecosystem: Environmental > Aquatic > Freshwater > Lake | place: USA: Georgia | collected...
TGTATTTATCATCTGCATAAGGATCATCATTTGCATCACTTTTCTTTGCAGGTAACTCACCGTGTAACTCTTTTGCCAAGCTCTCTAGATCCATATCTTGATTTGAGTACTTAAGATCCCGGGCAACTTTTGTGTGTTTTGCTTTTGATCGGCCACGTCCCATGAGTTTGGCCTCCTTCACAATCATCTTTTCTGTCGTGGGTAAAGATTAACCAATACCCCCTATCTTTTGCCAAATACGCCTATTTAGCCTCGTATAAGGCTTGTGCTTGGGTAAAGACTGGGGACAAATCACTGGCAATACCTGAGGCGCTGATCAAACCAGTGGCGACCAGCTCCGCCCATAACTTCGGCTCACTCATTAACTTAACCAAGGTTGGTCCACTCATCTCAACAGTATTTGGTGGTGTTCCTCTGCGGTGATTTCCACCTGCCACACATTGAATTGCGCCATAACCAGGAATACGAAGCTCAACTGTGTTGCCAGGTGATAACTCTTTGATTAACTTTAATATCGCTTTTACTTGCGCAGCTGTTTTAAGATCTTTTTCCATAACTTAAATTAAAGTTTGTAATTCAACCTTAGATATCTCACCCTTTGTTACTTTTTTTATCTGCTCTGCAATCGCTAGTGATTGCTCAACGGCGCTGCCAGCAAAATCTGCTGGGTTTTTAATTAATTGATTTAACTGATCAATTGTTAGTGGAAAATCTTTTTCACCAGCTAAAGCAGCAAAGAAATTACTTGGCGTAGTGGTAGTGGCATGTTTTTTAATCATCTCATGGGCAATCTCTCGTCCCATCCCTGCTTTAACACAGCTCATTAATATTTGTGTTGATGCTAGAAATGGCAGGTTTTCATTAAGTTCATTTTTAATATTCTCTTCAAAAATACCAAACTCACTTAAGATGGTCATGAAGGTGTGAAGCAGGCCGTCGATTACATAAAATGAATCAGGAATTACTACCCGTCTTACAACCGAACAAGAAACATCGCCTTCATTCCATTGATCACCCGCTAAATCAGCTGCCATGGTGGTGTAACCACGAAGGAGAACCATCATTCCGTTAATTCGCTCAGATGATCTTGAGTTCATCTTGTGTGGCATTGCAGATGAGCCAACCTGTCCTGCTTTAAATCCTTCACTTGCAAGTCCGCTTCCTGCCATTAATCTAATTGTGGTTGCCATTGATGATGGGGCGGATGCAATCTGTAATAACTTTGAGACAACTTCAAAATCAATTGATCTTGGATAGATCTGGCCAACACTAGTTAATGTGTTTTCAAAGCCAAACTCTTTAGCTATTGCCTCTTCCATCTTGGTTAAATCTTTGACAGAGCCAAGGGCTGAGATCCCGTCGGCGCCACTTCCTACTGGGCCTTTTAGTCCTCTAAGTGGCAGGCGGTTTATTAGCTCTTCAAGTGCTGTTAATGAAAAGAGTAACTCTTGCGCGCAGTTAGCAAATCTTTTACCAACTGTTGTTACTTGGGCTGCCACATTATGGCTTCTACCAACTAAATAGGTTTTTTCATACTTACTGATGTTTTTTTCTAGTAAAAATAATGTTTCAAGAGTTCTTTTTCTAATTAGATTTAAACCATCTCTAATCTGAATTAACTCAATGTTTTCAGTTAGGTCCCGGCTTGTCATACCAATATGAATCTTCTCTATTCCAGCTAATGCGTTGAACTCCTCAATCCGCGCCTTCACATCATGGCGGCTTTGCTTCTCCCGCTTTTCAATTGAAGCTAAATCAACATTGGTAATTACCTTCTCATAAGCTTTGATGTCACTATCAGTAATTGGCAGCCCGGATTTTTTCTGGAAATTTAAAATACTAATCCAAAACTTACGCTCTGCAATAATTTTATTTACTGGATCAAAGATTGCCACCATCTGGCTTGTGGCATAACGGGTTGCTAATACATTTGGGGTACTCATGCGATTAGATCCCTAACTGCAATTGTTTCATCTCGACCTGGACCAACACCGATTGCACTAATTGGCGCCCCTGAAATCTTCTCTAAAAACTTCACATACTCTTGGGCGTTCTTTGGTAAATCTGCCACAGATTTAGCCTTTGAAATATTTTCTTTCCAACCAGGCAAGTATTCATAGATTGGTTTTGCATGGTGAAAATCAGTTTGTGATGCTGGCAGCTCTTCAACCCTGACGCCATCAATCTCATATGCCACACATACTGGAATCTTTTCCCAACCAGTTAACACATCAAGCTTTGTTAAGAAAAAGTCAGTTAAACCATTTACTCGAACTGCATAACGCGCAATCGGTGCGTCAAACCAACCACAACGACGATTACGTCCGGTTGTAACACCAACCTCGCCGCCAATTTTTCTAAGTGCTTCGCCATCTTCATCAAATAACTCAGTTGGAAATGGACCACTACCAACGCGGGTTGTATATGCCTTAAGAATTCCAATTACGCGGGTAATTTTTGTTGGGCCAATTCCAGAGCCGGTAGAAGCACCACCTGCAGTTGGATTAGAGGAGGTAACAAAGGGATAGGTGCCATGATCAACATCTAGCAGTGTTCCTTGTGAGCCTTCTAGTAAAACTGTTTTGCCAGCTTTTAATGCTTGATCTAATAACAACGCAGTATCAACCACATATGGTTTTAAAATCTCGGCATAACCTAAGTACTCAGTTAATACCTCTTCAACGGTAATTCCCTTGCGATTAAAAACCTTAATTAAGATCTGATTTTTATCATGAAGTGCTGCTTCAATTTTTTGTTTTAAAATTGATGGATCAAATAGATCTTGCACGCGAATACCAATTCGATTTATCTTGTCAGCATAGGCAGGCCCAATTCCGCGGCCAGTGGTTCCGATCTTTGATTTTCCTAAGAAGCGCTCTGAAACCTTGTCGATGGTGCGGTGATATGGCGTAATTAAATGGGCGTTAGTTGAGATCTTAAGTTTTGAGGTATCAATACCGCGCTCATTTAAACCTTTAATCTCTTCAAGTAATACTGCTGGATCAATCACAACACCATTACCAATGACCGGAATTACATTTGGTGACAAAATGCCAGAGGGTAATAAGTGCAGCGCGTATTTTTGATCACCAATTACAACTGTGTGCCCGGCGTTATTGCCACCTTGATAGCGAACAACATAATCAACCCGATCACCTAATAAATCGGTAGCTTTTCCCTTGCCCTCATCGCCCCACTGCGCACCAAGTAGTACTACAGCTGGCATCGGCTTATTTGTTTAAAGTTGTGCCGGCGGAGCGAAGATCTTCACATGCAGTAACAATTCGAGCAGCAATTCCAGCCTCTGCTAACTTGCCCCAAGCACGTGGATCATAAGCTTTTTTATTTCCTACTTCACCATCAACTTTTAACACACCATCATAATTTTTAAAGGCGTGATCAATAATTGGGCGAGTAAATGCATACTGCGTATCGGTATCGATATTCATCTTCACAACACCGTAATCAAGTGATTCGCGAATTTCAGAAAGTAGTGAGCCTGAGCCACCATGGAAAACTAAATCCATTGGCTTATCTCCGGCCTTCAGCCCAAGCTTTGCAACTACCGCATCCTGCAAGGTTCGAAGAATCTTTGGTTGCAAGACAACATTTCCTGGTTTATAAACTCCATGAACATTGCCAAAGGTTGCAGCTACTAGGTAGCGAGCATTTGCATCTGTTCCAAGTGTTTCAATTGTCATAAGCGCATCCTCTGGAGTTGAGTAGAGCTTGGCATCATGTTTTGCTTCAACGCCATCCTCTTCACCACCGACAACACCAATTTCAATCTCAAGTACTGTTTTAGCCAGCTTTGATTTTTCTAACATCTCTTTTGCAATCTTCATATTCTCTGGCATTGAAACTGCAGATCCATCCCACATATGTGAGTTAAATAGTGGCGCTTTTCCTTCTTTAATTCGCTTTGCGCCGATATCTAATAGCGGGCGCATAAAGCCATCTAATTTTTCAACTGGGCAGTGATCGGTGTGAAGACCGATATTTACATTGTAATTTTTTGCAACGATGTGGGCATACTCAGCTAATGCCACTGCGCCATCGACCATATTTTTAACAGTTGAACCGGATGCGTATTCGGCGCCGCCCCAAGAGATTTGAATAATTCCATCTGATTGCGCTTCGGCAAAACCACGAAGTGCGCCAATTAAAGTTTGTGAGGATGAAACATTGATTGCAGGATATGCAAATGCGCCAGATTTAGCGCGGTCTAACATCTGATTAAAAACTTCTGGTGATGCAATTGCCATCGTTTATCTCCCATTACTAGCAATCAACTAGCAGCGCTGCCAGATGACTTTTAAGTTTCTTTGCGGGATTACGGCTAATTCCACCACATTTGGGGCGGTTTTAGAAATCACCGCCCCAAATTAAGCATTTTTATCTCACTCGCCCGATCACGCCCCTAAGAGAAGTAGTGCCTTCTTAAAGAGAGCTGACAAAGCGGTGGTTAAGGTGCCGCTGGCGAGCAATCGCTCCAGCAGGGTAATTAAGGTAATTAATGTTGTACTTAACAAGTTATCTCCTTATGTTGTTGGTTTAGGTATTTAACATTTAGGCGGTAACGTGAAGAAAGTACTAAAAATTGATTGAAAAAAGTTATGAAAGTATCTAGTGGGGAAAACTCATCGCTGATAATCTAGCCACATCATGAGCAATGAGTCATTTGAGAATTTATCCTATGAGGATCGCACCTTTCCTCCTTCTGAGTCTTTTGTTAAGAATGCAAATGCAAAGAGTGATATTTATAGTGAGGCAAATAAAAATCGGCTAGCTTTTTGGGAAAAACAAGCCAACAGATTGCACTGGGATAAAAAGTGGAGCCAGGTTGTTGATTGGCAACTACCTTTTGCTAAATGGTTTATTAATGGCAAGTTAAATGCAACATATAACTGTTTAGATGTACATGTATTAGCAGGACGTGGTGACCGAGTTGCATTTCACTTTGAAGGTGAGCCTGGAGATACTCGCACAATCACCTACGCGCAATTACTAAGTGAGGTTTGCAAAACTACCAACGCTTTAATTGAACTTGGAATTAAACAAGGCGACCGAGTTGCAATCTATATGCCGATGATTCCCGAGGCAGCAATTGCGATGCTTGCCTGCGCACGGTTAGGCGCAATGCACTCTGTGATATTTGGTGGCTTCTCCGCTGACTCATTGTTATCTCGAATTCAAGATGCTGATGCCACTTTAGTTATTACTGCAGATGGTGGTTATCGAAAAGGCGCAGCATTTGCTTTAAAGCCAGCTGTTGATGAAGCACTCAAGGGTGCAACAAATGTTAAAAATGTTTTAGTTGTGAAACGAACTGGTCAAGAGACCGCTTGGGGCGATAAAGACATCTGGTGGCATGAGATTGTTGATAAGCAATCTGATAAACACACAGCCGAGTTTTTTGATTCTGAAAATGGTTTATTTATTCTCTACACCTCTGGAACTACAGCAAAACCAAAGGGTATTTATCACACCACTGGTGGTTACTTAACTCAGGCAGCTTTTACACACTCTGCAGTATTTGATTTAAAGCCAGAGACAGATGTTTATTGGTGCACCGCAGATATTGGCTGGATAACCGGGCATTCATATGTGGTTTATGGGCCGTTAATTAATGGTGCAACGCAGGTGATGTATGAAGGAACACCTGATACGCCAACAAAGGGGCGTTTATTTCAATTAATTGAAAAATATAAAGTAAGTATTTTATATACCGCACCAACTTTAATTAGAACTTGGATGAAGTGGGGGGATGAGTATCCAAATGGATCTAATCTTTCATCTCTTCGTCTACTAGGTTCTGTTGGTGAGCCAATTAATCCAGAGGCGTGGATGTGGTATCGCGAAGTAATTGGTAAAAATAATTGCCCAATTGTTGACACCTGGTGGCAAACTGAGACTGGCGCAATCATGATCTCACCATTACCCGGAGTAACTGCAACTAAGCCAGGTAGTGCAATGAGACCACTTCCCGGCATTGGCGCAGAGGTTGTTGATGATGAAGGTAATGCGGTTGGTAATGGTCGCGGCGGTTACTTAGTTCTAACCGAACCTTGGCCATCGATGATGCGTGGTATTTGGAAAGAGCCAGAGCGTTACAAAGAAACTTACTGGTCAAGATTTAGTAATTTATATTTTGCAGGCGATGGCGCTAAGTTAGATAAAGATGGCGCGATCTGGTTACTAGGCCGGGTTGATGATGTAATGAATGTTTCAGGTCACCGGATTTCAACCACAGAGGTTGAGTCAGCATTAGTTTCTCATGAAGCAGTTGCAGAGGCAGCAGTTGTTGGCGCCAAAGATGAGATGACTGGGCAGGGAATTGTGGCATTTGTGATTTTAAGAGGTGGCATTGAAGCTGCTACAGGGGATGCGTTAGTTAAACAACTACGTGATCATGTTGCAAAAGAGATTGGCCCCATTGCAAAACCACGGCAGATTATGGTGGTGGCAGAGCTTCCTAAAACTAGAAGCGGAAAGATTATGAGAAGACTTCTGCGTGATGTTGCCGAAAACCGGGCGGTTGGAGACTCAACCACACTTGCTGATCCAAATGTTATGAAGTTAATTTCAGAAGGTTTGCAAAGCGGAAAGAGTGAAGATTAATTAAGCTCTTTAAATAACTTGTCTGCCTGAGTTTTTAAATCTGTAATTACCTTTGGTAGATGTGAATCGGCGTAGGTATAAAACTTTGATGGAGTTATGTATTTACTACCAATACTCCATGGAGTGGCAATCAATATAACTGCTATTAAATAAGCGATAAATGAGGTTCTAATTACCGATAACAATCCGCCCAGTAAAGAGTCGATTAATTTTAATGGTGAGATTAGAAGTGCTTTTCTAAAACCTAAGCCAACCTTTCCTAAAATAAACTCACCAGCTGTTGCCAGTAATAAAATTAAAATTATCGCACCCCCTGCTTTTGCCAGGGTATTACTCCACTTGCTCATTACTTCAACGGCGATAGCAACACCAATTACACCACCTGCGATATAGCCGGCTGTTTTAAAGATGCTTTGCAGTAAACCACTTCTAAATCCACCAACTGCGGAAATTACTAGCGCTAATGCAACAATTGCATCAAAATAATTCAAAGTTTGACCTTGAAGTACTTCTCCACATGTTGATACAACTCTTCTTTCGCGCGGTATGAACCAATATGTTTATAAATTACATCACCATTTGCATCAATAAACCAGGTAACTGGCACTCCCATACCAAAGACAAACTTTGATTTACTATCAATATCTAATAAGTGTGGCCAGGTCATGCTGTGGGATTTAATAAAATTAGGGCCAGCATCTAATGAGCTCTCATCTACATCAATACCAAGTAATTTTAACTTTCCACTGGTGAAATTTTCAGTTGCATACAAATCCACAAAATACGGCATCTCTTCCCGGCACCCCTCACACCAAGAGCCCCAAACATTAATAATTATTGGCCCCTTTATGGTGTGGAAATTAATTATCGATGAGCCATCAAGACATGGCATCTCTAGCTTTTCGGTTGTAACTTTACTTATATCAATCTGATCACAAGATGGAATACTTCCTGGAGTTAGAGTCTGTGGCAGCTCACCTGTCGAACAACTTGTTAATAGAAATAGTGAAGCAATAATCAATGAAAATTTCTTCACCTAAAATCTGCCTCCACCTTCACTAATTTCTTTGCTTTGTCTTGGTTAATTTCACCAATTCCAAATGATGGACATAACTTAGCCAAAGAGCAAGCACCGCATGCTGGTTTTCTAGAATGGCACACCCTACGGCCATGCCAAATCATTCGCTGTGACAAATTAGTCCACTCTTTTCTCGGGATTAACTCAGCCACTGCAAACTCAACCTTTACTGGATCATTTTCTTTTGTCCAATCAAATCTTCTACTTAATCTGCCAAAATGTGTGTCAACGGTAATTCCAGGAATATTAAATGCATGACCTAGGACCACATTGGCTGTCTTTCGCCCAACTCCTGGCAGCGTAATTAAATCCTCTAACCTGTCTGGAACCTCGCCACCAAATTCAACCATCAACTTTTGACTCAACCCTTTTATGTTTTTAGCCTTTGCTCTAAAGAATCCAGTTGATTTAACTAATCGTTCAATATCTTTTTGATCAGCTGATGCCATCTTTTTAATACTGTTGTATTTCTTAAACAGCGCTGGCGTAGTTTGATTAACACGTTTATCGGTGCATTGGGCAGATAAAACTGTGGCGACTAATAATTGGAAAGGGTTTGCATAATCTAATTCGCATCTAACATTTGGATAATTTTTTGTAAGCAGACGGTAGGTCGCTTTTGCTCTAACCTTTTTCTCAGCCTTACCCTCACGCATTTGGCAAAGATTACGCTGATTGGAGTTAAAGCGGGTAGGCGTTGTATCCTCTACTGTGCCAACTAAAAACGAGGAAGAGGTAGTGCGCCGCGCACCTTTGTTCACTGCGCTAGATGACGCCTCCGCTGCCACCCTTCGTGCATCAATGACTGCAGTCAAGGTTGCGAAAGGCAAAATACTATTTAAAGAGGGCGATGCCGGAGATCGTTTATATGTTGTAGTTGAAGGAAAATTAAAATTAGGAACATCATCAGATGATGGCAGAGAAAATCTGCTTTCAATATTAGGACCTGGCGATATGTTCGGCGAGTTATCTTTATTCGATCCAGGACCACGAACTGCTACTGCTACTGCGGTAGTTGATTCAAGATTGTTATCACTTGCTAATGATCAGGTTATTAGTTGGGTAACTGCTCACCCCGAGGTTTCACTCCAATTATTAGGCCGACTTGCGCAAAGATTACGAAAAACGAATGATGTTTTATCAGACTTAGTTTTTGCTGATGTGCCAGGACGGGTTGCAAAAGCTATCATTGAATTGGGTGAACGATTTGGAAGTAAAAAAGATGATGGCTTGCATGTTAATCATGATTTAACTCAGGAAGAGCTAGCGCAATTAGTTGGCGCATCAAGAGAAACAGTTAATAAAGCACTGGCAGATTTTGCATCCCGTGGTTGGGTGAAGTTAGAGCCAAGAGCGGTTGTAGTTTTAGATTACGAAAGATTGTCTAAGCGCGGACGCTAGTAACACTTAATAATGAATGGGTCATTAGCCTTAGTTGGCTCAGGTGAGTACTTACCCCAGATGGCCGAGTTTGAAAAATCTTTAATTGATGATGGTGTTAAAAATGGTAAGAAACCAATCTATATTCAAATCCCAACTGCTGCCGGCCGAGAGAGTGAATCTCGATTAAATCACTGGCGAGATTTAGGTGCAGAGCAAGCAGGAAAAATAGGAGTGGAATCAATATTTTTACCGATTTATGATCGCGAGGGTGCTAATAATCAGGAGTATGCCGACCAAATTAGAGATAGCGCACTTGTTTATCTTTCTGGCGGTGATCCACATTATTTAGCAGACTCCCTGGTTGATACCCCGGTGTGGAAAGCGGTGTATGAAAATTATTTAAGTGGTGGCTCAATTGCTGGATGTAGTGCGGGCGCAATGGTTTTAAGTTCACATATTCCAAATTTTCGTCTTTCAAAGAGTGAACCAACGGTTGGCTTAAATCTAATTCCACAAATTAGAGTAATTCCCCATTTTGATAAGTTTTTCAAATGGATTCCAGAGAGTGCGGCCAAAATACTTTTAAACATCCCAAGTGATGGAATTTTGATTGGGATAGATGAGTTAACTGTGCTGACTAAGCGAAGTAATTCAAATACATGGCAGGTAAGTGGAAAAGCTAAAGTTCACATACTAAAGGGACTGAAAGAACAACAATTAGCTGCCGGGGATGAGATTAGCTTTTAAGTTGAACAACCATCTCTACTTCAACTGGGGCATTAAGTGGAAGCTCGGCCACACCAATTGCAGTACGCGCATGTTTGCCATTTACCTCACCAAATAACTTAATCAACAATTCACTAGCTCCATTTATTACCGCTGGAATTGCAACAAAGCCTGGAATGCCATTAACAAATCCACCAACTCGAACAATTTTTTCAATCTGATCAATATCTGCTACCAATGAGATGGCAGCTAATGCATTAAGAGCGCAAACTTGGGCCATATCTTTTGCTTGCTCTGGTGTGACATCACTGCCAACCTTGCCAACAAATTCAATCTTGCCATCTACTAATGGCAGCTGCCCTGCGGTAAAAACTAAATTGCCGGTTCTAACTGCTGGTACATAAGCTGCAACTGGCGCTGCTGCTGGTGGCAGTGTTAAACCAAGCTCAGCTAACTTAGATTGAATACTCACTTAGCTTCGCGCTTCATGTATGCAACTAATTGATCTCCGCCACCTGGGGCCGGAACTACTTGAACTAACTCCCAACCCTCAGATCCCCAAGTATCTAGAATCTGTTTTGTTGCGTGGGTAAGTAGTGGAACAGTTACATATTCATATTTCATTTAGATTCCTTTAGTTGTTTTATTGAGCAAGGGCTGCTTTTACTAAACCAGATACCAAACCACCATCTGCTTTGCCAGCAATCTTAGGTTGTAATACCTTCATTACTAATCCCATACCAGCAGGTCCTGCTGCATTAGTTTCAGCAATTGCATCTGCAATCATCTTTTTGATCTCATCTTCACTTAATTGTTCTGGCAAGTATTGCGCGATGATTACGCCTTCAGCTTTTTCTTTATTTGCTAAATCTTCTCGTTTTGCATCAGTGTAAGCATCAACTGCTTCGCGACGTTTTTTTGCCTCTCGTGCTAAGACAGTAATAATTTCAGCATCGGTTAAAACCTTTGCAGCTTTACCAGATACCTCTTCATTAGTAAT
>Ga0214917_10007697_pt1 | contig 10808 bp, 13 predicted proteins | sample LL_1208_BB_MetaG_FD_177983 | JGI IMG/M metagenome (GOLD analysis project Ga0214917, IMG submission 177983) | Freshwater microbial communities from Lake Lanier, Atlanta, Georgia, United States - LL_1208_BB | ecosystem: Environmental > Aquatic > Freshwater > Lake | place: USA: Georgia | collected...
CTTCGAGTTCGATTTTGAACTAGTATCTGCCTCGATAGGCTTTTTACTTCCAGTACATCTCCCCTTACCTTGGCTAACTCCAAAAGCTTTTCCTGACCCACAACACGAAGATCCGCGAAGCTAGCAAAGCGCTTTGTAAATCGGGACCAAAAGTCCCGCATCACGCCCGGAGAAACTTTTTTCTCCTCAAGAAGTTCTCCCTCAAGATACCAAGCTGGAAGAAACTCAGGATAAACTGCAAAAACAGCATCAAGCCAACGACCGGCATCCTCACGAACGACAGTTCGGGCAAGATCGGTGACAAGCTTCGCTTGTTGAAAGACAGCCGACCTTTCCCGACTTTTTGCGAGAAAAGTTAGCTCGGTGTCCGAGATAGGCTTCCATATTTGAGGATCAACCGCATTCCCTACAGGATAGTTTTGCGACTCATATCTTCCGCAATCTGTCTCCCAATGCCCAGGAGTATCCATAAATCCAAACCATGCATGCCCACCATCATCCCCTTGCCCTGAGAAGTATAAAGTGGGCAACCCCTTTGCCTTGCCAGTCATCGCAGCGAAGTAAGCCTGATCCACGCAGATTCCACCTCGCGATTTAATTTCAGAGAAAAGATACTGGCCGTAAGGCCATATTAGTTGATTCGATTCGTATCGAGAGATATCATAATGAATCGAACTGAACACTTTTGAGTAGCCGCTTCGACTCGCCGTGACATTCTTTCGTGCCCACTCCATCTCAGAGTCGATCAAGGGATGATCCACAATGAATTTTAACTCGCTTACGGTGAAATCCCTTAGATCGGTCAGATACCTGCGAGCCACCTGAAGTTCGGTCATCTGTTGCATTCGTCGCACAGGATCGATTTTGTCCAAAGGAACCAATTCGTGTGCAACCTGATGATGGGGCCAGTTTTTTGGAAAAGGCTGATCGAAAACGAGTGCGATCGCCACAGCAAGACAAGGCAGCTCTTGAATGCATTCGGGGTGTAACAACTGAATCTGCAGCAAAATTCGCATTGCCTCGGTTGCATCATCTTCGGGCCGAAGATTCTCAAGAAATGCCCGCCGCAGTTTTGAATGCTCTCCAATAGATCGAAACGCAGCTACTTCTTCACGAGAGAAATCGGATCGAGCATAACCGAGCCACTGCCATATCCGAAAATTGTCCGCATCGACAGAATCAGGCTTAAGGTCAATCGGGTTTTTCTTAGAGAGTTCTTCTTGAAGGTGGGATTTTAGGTTTTCACGTTCGGCTATCCAACTCGCGGGATCAGGGTGCTCCTGCCACCACGTGGCGGCTTCTGCTCTGAAAAGGGATACTCCGACGCACAGAGCGAGGAGATGTTTTCGCGACATCGAAAATCATCCCAAGGGGACAGAAATCCGTTTTCGCGATTTGAATCTATGTATTTCGCGATAGCCAATCTCTTTCACAAACTGAAGAGCACGATCGAATTCATAACCCACCTCCTGTGGTGCGTGCGCATCGGAAGAAATGAGGATTGGAATATTTCTTCTGAATGCCTCCTCCAAAAAGACTTTAGAGGGATAAATTTCCATTACCTCCTTACGCAATCCAGCCGTGCTGACTTCCATTGCGATTCCTGCCGCCTCAATCGCATCGAGAGTTTCTTTGTAGTAAGCCCGAAGATCTCCTTTGGGGCGATGACCGAACTTTTTCACTAAATCAGGATGAGCCATGAAATCAAACAGACCGCTCCCCGCTGCTTGGGTCATGGCCTTGAAATATTTGGTCCATACTTCCTCCACTGGTTGATCCTTCCACCGGGCTAGCTTCAAAGGATTATCCACATCCCAATCAGGAGTGATGTAGTGGACCGATCCAATGAAGTAGTCGAAATCGGCCTTTTTAGCCAACTCCCGAATCCACTCTTCTTTACCAGGAATAAAGTCACACTCGAGTCCGAGGCGTATGGGAAGCTCAGGAAATTCTGCTCGAGCTTCTTCCACCAGGTGGATGTATTCAGGAAAGTCGATCAGATCCATCCGCCAGTCGTCGAATTTGGAGGGCATCGGGTTGTGCTCAGAAAAACCAATTTCCCCAAGCCCCTTACGCACGGCTTCCACCGCATATTCTCGCGGGTGCCCTGTCGCATGACCACACAGGGGCGTATGCATGTGGTAGTCAAAAAGCATATTTGTATTACTATCCCTTTCTCGTAGATCCCCAAAGCTGGATTTTACGCTCCTCTACCCTCTCGCCAATGACTCAGAAATATCGCTTATACATACAATTGGCGTTCAGTTACTTACAGTATTTTCGTCTAAATTTTTTTTCGGAATTATTTTGGAGGTATGGAGTGCTGGCTCAAAGAAGTGTGCGTTGCGATTTAGTGAGGCTTTTGGCATTGTCTAAAGATGCCCGAGGTTAACCTCTCCCCCGCAAAGTTGAAATCCGCCCTTACCCGCTTTCGGCGTGTTCGTGTGCTTGTCGTCGGAGATTTAATGTTAGACGAGTTTATTTATGGACGTGTTTCACGCATTTCACCCGAAGCTCCCGTCCCTGTGGTTCACGTGGAGCGGGAGCAGGCTTACCCAGGCGGTGCCGCAAACGTCGCACGGAATCTTGCCGCTCTTGGAATTCATGCCGAGTTAAGCGGCGGAATTGGACAAGATGCCGCAGGTCAGCGACTTTTGGGGTTACTACGACATGGCAAAATTGGAACCTCAGGGATTTGCAGATCCAATAAGTTTCCCACTATTTTAAAAACCCGGATTCTTGCGCGACAGCAGCAGGTAGTGAGAGTGGACCGAGAGGAACCCACTCACCTAACCGATAAGGAGCGGGATGCAGTTTTGCGAAAAGCACTCCACGTTCTACCTCGCTGTCATGCCGTTGTTCTGGAGGATTATGGAAAGGGACTGTTCGATCAGACATTCGTCAACACCTTGCTTCTCGCAGCACAAAAAAGAGGAATTCCAACAGCTGTGGATCCCAATATCCACAATCCTTTAGATTGGAATGGGGCAACACTTGTTAAACCAAACCGTGTTGAAGCTTTTGGAGCACTGGGTCAACCCGACTCGAGCCGTCCTCAGGATTGGATCGATGCAGGAGAAGAACTCCTACTCCGATGGTCTTGCCGGTACCTACTTCTCACCTTGGGTGAACATGGGATGATCCTGTTTCGACCCCACCACACTCCCCTACGGATCCCAAGCCGTGCTCGGGAGGTTTATGACGTGTCAGGCGCAGGCGATACCGTGATCTCCCTTCTTGCTGCTGGACTCGCTACTGGATTGGCAGGGCATATCACGGCTGAGCTAGCCAACTTGGGAGCAGGAATTGTTGTCGGCAAACTTGGCACAGCCACCGTCACCCCAGGCGAACTCATCGATGCGTCACGAAATCATGGGTAAATACGCCGTATTTCTTGATCGCGACGATACGTTAATCGAAAACGTCCCCTACTTAGGCGACCCAAAGCTGGTCAAGCTGATGCCAGGAGCTTCCACTGCGATTTCGGATCTTCGAGGCAAAAACTTCCTGCTGATTGTCATCTCAAATCAATCGGGTGTGGGTCGTGGTCTCATTACAAAAGAACAGGTCCGCTCAGTCGATAACAGGATGGAGGAGCTTCTTGGCGGAAAAAATATCTTTGCCACATACGAACACTGTTTCGCAGTGCCAGGCGATCCATACGACGATCGGCGCAAACCCTCACCCAAGATGATCCAACAAGCCGCTTTAGATCTACAGATCGACTTAAAGAGATCTTTTATGATCGGAAACCGTTTATGCGATATTCAGGCGGGTAACTCGGCGGGTTGCCAAACTATCCTGCTCAGCATTCGCGTACCCAAGGATGAAATGAAAGAGGCAAGCCGACTTGCCACTTTTGTGGCTCAAGATTGGCCCAAAGCAAAAGACTGGATTATTGAACAAGCCTCAAAACAAAAATGAAAACGCCACGTGTTATCGCTGTGATACCTGCCCGTAAAGCCTCCACACGCTTTCCGGACAAACCTCTCGCACCCATTTTAGGTAGGCCTCTCATTCAGTGGGTATGGGACGGAGCGAAAGAGTCCACTTTGATCTCAAAGGTGATTGTAGCCACCGATGACGAATCCATTTCGCAAAGGGCACGGGCTTTTGGAGCGGAAGTTGTAATGACCCGTACGGACCATATTTCAGGAACAGATCGGGTTGCGGAGGTTGCCTTAAAAGAAAAAGCGGACTGGTTTATCAATCTTCAAGGCGACGAACCCCTAATACGAGGTCCCATTCTCGACGAGATCGTTAAGGGTCTCCGACCTGAGTATGGAATGGCCACGATTGCCACCCCCTTGTGCAATCAGGAAGAGCTTCACCAGGCTGATATCGTGAAGGTGTCGATCGACTCAAATGGCAAGGCCTTGGGATTTTGCCGCATTGCTGACGAGAAAAAGAAAAAGCAGTGGAGCCATCAACACGTCGGTCTGTATGTGTACACTCCCGAGACTCTCCAACGCTTGATAAAACTCCCGCCATCGGAGGGTGAAAAAAGAGAGCGGCTTGAGCAGTTGCGAGCCTTAGAGAACGGGATTGCGATTCAAGTGCTGACCCTTAACTTCAGATCCATTGGTGTGGACACGCCGGGGGACGTGCCACGCGCGGAACGTGCCCTGGCAGACCGCGCCATAACTATCTCAAAATGAAATATATATTTATTACTGGCGGCGTAATTAGTTCCTTGGGTAAGGGACTTACAGCCGCAGCCTTAGGAATGATTCTCGAGCGACGCGGTCTCAAGGTTGGTCTAATGAAGTTTGATCCTTACCTGAATGTCGACCCAGGCACGATGAGCCCCTACCAGCATGGTGAGGTGTATGTCTTGGAAGATGGTGCCGAAACCGACCTAGATCTTGGTCACTATGAACGCTTCACCTCCTGCCATTTGACCCGTCGCCACAATCTTACCGCAGGACAGGTCTACGAAGAGGTTCTTCGGAAAGAACGAAGGGGCGATTATCTAGGAAAAACAGTTCAAGTCATTCCCCACGTAACCGACGAAATTAAAAATCGCTTGCGACACATGGGCCAACACGAGAATTGCGATATTCTCATTACTGAAATTGGAGGCACAACTGGAGATATTGAGGGCCTTCCTTTCCTTGAGGCCTTGCGACAGTTCTCACTGGAAACAGGTCCTGGGCACTGTCTCTTTATTCACGTCACGCTCGTCCCCTTCATCAAAGCGGCGGGAGAATTAAAGTCCAAACCCACCCAGCAAAGCGTGGCAAAATTGCGAGAAATTGGAATTCAGCCCCAGATTCTTGTTTGCCGAAGCGAACATCCCGTAGACAAAGAGACGAGACAGAAGATATCCAACTTTTGCAATGTATCGGTTGATGCGGTGATCGAAGAACAAGACGTCAAGCACACGATCTATGAAGTGCCTTTAATGCTTCACCGCGAGCGGCTCGATGAACTTGTTCTTACCCATTTAGGAATCAAAGCACCCCCTGCAGATCTGAGGGAATGGGAAAAAATGGTAGGACGAATGATCGCACCCAAACACCGAGCCCGAATCGCAATGGTTGGAAAATATCTCGGTGTGCCAGATGCCTACAAAAGTGTCACGGAAGCACTTTTCCATGCGGCTTCCGGTGAAGATGTTGGGGTGGATCTGGTGAAAGTGGATGCTGAGGAAATTGAGAAACAGGGGCCGGATGCATTCCTGGCGGGAGTCGATGGAGTTCTTGTCCCGGGGGGATTTGGGGAGCGTGGGATCGAAGGTAAAATTGCCTCCGCCAAATACGCCCGGGAAAAGAAAATCCCTTATCTTGGCCTCTGCCTCGGAATGCAAGTCGCTGTGATTGAATTTGCACGAAGCGTTGCAGGCCTTAAAAAGGCCCACAGCTCTGAATTTGAGCCGAATGAGAAAGAAGCGGTCATTTCGCTTCTTGCCGGCCAAGATATAAATGGGGCCAAAGGAGGAACGATGAGGCTGGGAAGTTATCACTGCCATTTGTCCCCTGGATCCACTGCCCAAAAGGCGTATGCACAGTCCGATATCCAGGAAAGACATCGCCACCGCTTTGAATTTAACAATGCCTACCGGCCTAATCTAGAGAAGTCTGGGTTGAGAATCAGTGGAGTGCACCCGAAGGGAGATTTAGTTGAGATCATCGAGATCCCAGACCATCCTTGGTTTGTGGCATGCCAATTCCATCCAGAGTTTCGCTCTAAACCAGATGTCCCCCATCCCCTCTTCCGCGGCTTTACCCAAGCGGCACAACACCATGCTCAAAAAAAATAAGTTTCTCCTTATCGGCGGACCTTGTGTGCTGGAGTCACGCAAAACATCACTCCTAATTGGTGAGACCTTGCGTGATTTGGCCCACTCTTTGGGATGGGATTACGTTTTTAAAGCTAGCTACGACAAAGCGAATCGAACCTCCCTTTCCTCGGCTAGAGGCCCAGGATTTTCGAAAGGCTTAAAAGAACTAGCTGCCCTGAAAAGACTTCTCAAAGTCCCAGTTCTTACCGATGTCCACAGCGCAGAAGAGGCAAAGGCGGCAGGTAAAGTTGTCGATATCCTACAAATCCCCGCATTCCTTTGCCGACAAACGGATCTCCTTCTCGCTGCAGCAAAGACAGGAAAAGCTGTGAGCGTCAAAAAGGGGCAATTTCTCGCTCCACAGGCTGTTTCAGCCGTGATGGAAAAACTTTGTCGTGGGGGTTGTCGAAAAGCTTGGATCACGGAACGAGGCACCACATTTGGGCACGGAGATCTGGTTGTGGATATGCGCGGATTAGTGACTATGCGCAAACAGGGGCATAAGGTCATTTTTGATGCAACCCACTCGGTCCAAAAACCCTCAGGAGGACAAGTGACAAAGGGTGAAGCGCAGTTTATTCCTGCTCTCGCACGGGCTGCAGTAGCAGTAGGAATCGACGGACTCTTTATTGAAGTGCATCCAAATCCAAAAAAAGCGCTTTCGGATAAAGAAAGTATGCTTCCCCTTTCGCAAGCTCGTGCCCTTTTTCAACAAATCAATCGTATCCTTTATGCCGTATCCTAAAACCTTCCTACCCTTTCTTTGCGTATTTGCAGTTTATCCAGCCGTAGCTGGAAATGGCCCCGAGTTTCCAATCGGATCTGTGATCCAGAATTTTGCCCTCCCCCAGGCTGACGCAAGTGGAAAAAAAACTGCCATGGTGAATGGAAAACGAGCCACAGTGGTAAGCCCAAATCAGCTCAAAATCGAAGACCTAAACGTTGAACTCTTTAACTCCGAAGGGAAGGTTGAGACAACGATTACCGCTACCCGAAGTGACTTTTGGAGAAAAGAAAATCGCCTGACCACGGATAGCGGTATTCTTGTAAAACGCCCAACTCTCATAATCTCTTCCAACGGGATTGATTGGAATGTGGCTGACTCAAGCGGAACCCTATACAATCGCGTGAGAGTCGTACTCTCCAATTCAAGCCCATGAAGATTTTATTTACCTCAATTCTATTGTTCGTGCTAATTGCTCAAGCACAAGACACACCTAGTCCTGCCACGGCAGCACCTTCGTCTCCAACTGGATCTACAGTTATTGAGAGTGATTCACTCGACCTTAATTTGGGTAAAAAACTAGGCAAAAAGCAGGGAATCTTTCGTGGAAATGTAAAAGTGGATGAGCCGCGTTTTACGATGACGGCAAAAGAGATGACAGTCTTCTTCGCAGATAATGATGCGGTCGAGTCTCTGGAGGCACGAGAGGACGTTGTTATTAAGCGCAAAGATGGCTCTTCCGAAACCTCCAGCGAAAAGGCTCTTTACGATATTACAGATAAGAAGTTGACCCTACTTAAGGTGGCTCGTCAGCCAAAGGTCATATCGAAGGATAAGACTGTGTTTGCGGATAAGATCATTCTCTTCCCCGAAGAAGATAAAATGACCACGGAGGGAGCAAGCCGGGTCATGCTTCAGAAAGCCCCCTGAGCACCACTCCACAGACAACCCCTCCTCCACAAGGGGAACCGATTCTTTCCTGTGAAGGCCTAGTCAAAAGGTACGGCGAGAGGAATGTCGTCAATGGGGTGAATCTCAATATTCGTGCTGGTGAAGTTGTGGGCCTTCTCGGCCCAAACGGTGCAGGAAAAACCACTAGCTTCTATATGTTAGTTGGCCTTGTCCGACCTACGGCTGGGTCAATTCAGTTTTCTGGAGAGGATGTAACGGGAATGCCAATGTACCGCAGAGCACGCAGAGGAATTGGGTATCTTCCGCAAGAAGAATCCATTTTTCGTCGCCTTACCGTGGAAGAGAACCTTATGGCAATTCTGGAGACACTTCCCATTACTGATCAAGAGCGCAAAGAACGATGTCACGAGCTTCTTGTTGAACTGGGCCTAGATGCACTAATAAAAAGCCACGCGATTCAACTGTCGGGTGGAGAAAAACGAAGATTAGCAATCGCCCGCTGTCTTGTTACGCGACCAAGTGTTCTCCTATTGGACGAGCCCTTCAGCGGAGTGGACCCACTGGCAGTCTACGATATTCAGCAGATTATTCTAACTATGCGTCGTAAAGGCATTGCCGTACTAATTACAGATCACAACGTTCGGGAAACCTTATCGATCGTGAGTAGGGCTTACCTAATTTGTGAAGGCAAAGTCGAAAGCGAGGGTGATGCAGAATTTCTTATCAACGATCCAGTAGCCCGAGGGCTTTATCTTGGCCCCCGATTTTCGATGTGAGGCCGCCTCCAACAGGGAAAACGATTCAAGCAGACTCAGAAAGGATCGATTCCACGACGGCTTCGGGGTCTGCGCTATTTAAAATCGGGCGGCCTATCACAATCCGGCTTGCTCCATCCACAATAGCCTCTGAAGGTGACTTGGAGCGCGCTTGGTCATCTGCTTGTGCCCCAGGCAACCGAACACCTGGTGTCACAATTTCCGCTTTAGGACCCCAAGAGGATCTCGTTTTTTTTGCCTCATGGGGACTACAAACCACCCCTGCCAAACCCGACTGCTTGGCCAAATCGGACAATTTCTCGACAGTTGCTTTAACTCCAGCTTCCCATCCTGAGGCACGAACAGCTTTCTCGCTTAAACTGGTTAAAAGGGTAACTCCAAGAACTCGGGTCTCCTTCGGGGCAAAGGACACAGCCGCCTCCATCATATCCTTTCCACCCGAGGCGTGGATGGTAAGGAAAAGAGGCTTCCAGTGTGCTACGGCCCGCACGGCCTGCCCAACGGTTTTGGGTATATCGTGGAATTTTAGATCCAAAAAGATTGGAACCTCCAAACGTTGCAATCCCGTAAGAACTTCTTCCCCTGCCCTAAGAAAAAGCTGTAAGCCGACCTTAAATGTTCCCACCTTACCTCGAAATCGTTTCGCCCAACCCAACGCCTCGTCTGCAGAATCCACATCAAGAGCGAGAATAATTTGATCCATATTCACCTCTACCATTTAATCTGGATCCCTCCCTCATGACAACTCGTGCGTATGCAAAAATCAACCTCGATCTTCGATTAGGCCATCGTAGACCTGACGGCTTTCACCCTATTGAAACATTTTTTATCAGGGTGGATCTCTTCGACACTTTAGACGCCGAGGTTACGAATGACGGAAAATGCACGCTCGATGTCGAGGGTGACTCCAAACTCTCTCATGGGAACGACAATCTAGTCGTGCGGGCAGCTCAATTACTTCAAAAGCAGGCGGTAAAAGGTCTTGGAGTTCGTTTGCACCTCAAAAAGGCGATTCCTCAAGGGGCAGGACTAGGGGGTGGAAGTAGTGACGCTGCCTCCACGTTGTTGCTTCTGCGAAAGCTTTGGTCGATTAGTTGCACAGATGAGGAGTTGTCTTCTCTTGGGAGCGAATTAGGAAGTGATGTTCCCTTTTTTCTCCAGCCCTATGCCGCGCGTGCAACGGGTCGTGGAGAAATTATCCAACCCGTGCACTTAAAAGATCTTCCTTGGGCAATCATTATTCATCCTGGTTTTCCATCCCCAACAGCTTCTGCTTACGCCGCATACGCCAAGACAGCTGCCCCAAGTGCTGAAGGCCCCCCTTTACACCTGACCCACGAGGACGGATCCAGATTAACGCTTTATCCACGCAATGACTTGGAGGGCCCTGTCGAAAAGAAATTTATCTGGATTCGTTCCGCTCGGGAGTGGTTGCAAAAACAATCTGGTGTTCTGGCAGCGCGAATGAGTGGAAGCGGATCCACCGTATTCGCTTTATTTCACTCCCAGAAAGAGGTGGAACAAGTTGTTCCCCTAGCAAAGTATTACTTTGGGACTAAAGCGTGGATTCAATCCGCTCGCCTCATGAGCGGTGCTGAATGAAGCTATCGGAGCTTGTGAGCGATCCGAGATTTAATGCGAGCAGACCGGTTATGATGGATGGCCTTGCCTTTTGCGGCGCGATCGAGACGGCGCTGAAGTTCTGGAAAGAGCTTGGCCGCCTCATCCTTTTTTCCAGCGGTAATGAGAGCCACAACTTTCTTTTGGGCCAGACGAGCATGATCCAGAAGAAGACGGTTCACAGCACGACGACGCAAAGCCCCACGGGCTTGTTTTGCAGCAGAAGCAGTATTAGCCATAAGGGAAAAGAATGCCCGAAACCCCTCCCCCGCGTCAATCCATGAACTTCCTCCGCCTAAGCTTTGCCCTAGTCCTTTGGCCAGGCCTCGTGGCTACCCTACTTTTTTTTGGAAAAGTGTTTAGGAACATAACACAGACACCAGGCTTTCCTTGGGCTGGTGTCGTTGTTTTTAGCATGGGTTTCATCCTCGCTTGCGTTGCATTTTTTTTCCTCCCTAGGCCTCGTGGGATTTATGTCTTAGGACACGAACTC
>Ga0214917_10007699_pt1 | contig 10807 bp, 11 predicted proteins | sample LL_1208_BB_MetaG_FD_177983 | JGI IMG/M metagenome (GOLD analysis project Ga0214917, IMG submission 177983) | Freshwater microbial communities from Lake Lanier, Atlanta, Georgia, United States - LL_1208_BB | ecosystem: Environmental > Aquatic > Freshwater > Lake | place: USA: Georgia | collected...
AATCGAAGCATCCTCAGCTGCAGCAAGAGTTTCATCCATGGGGATGTGATTTTCTGCTGCGATTTCTGATAAACGTTCTTGAGTGGCATCTGAATCAATTGCAACTAAGTTCGGACGAGATCCTGTTGCACGAATTACATTCAGACACAGATTGTTCACTGTTGTTCGCAGATATGCCATGGCACGGTCTGCGGTATCTAACTCTGGAGCTGCCAAGATAAATTTAAGGAAGGCATCTTGGACAACCTCTGCTGCATCAGCATCGCTTCGAAGAATTCGGCGGGCTTGAGCGATAAGTAATGCGCGGTTTTGAGTATAAAGGACGGATAAATCAGAAACAGACCACGCAGCAACATTCGCTGGGGCCTGAGCCTTCTTACGAAGTGACACTTTGATTTCCCGCTTTCGATGAGCCAACGTCTTGACCCCTCTACCTAGTAAGACACCAAAAGGGGATAATTGTTGTGCCCTTGGGGTGGAATTCTGTCGAAATCAAGTTAATCAAGCGTGGGCCCTGTCGGGATCGAACCGACGACCCACGGATTAAAAGTCCGTTGCTCTACCGACTGAGCTAAAGGCCCCAAAATTATGCCTACAAAAGTAGGCTGATTTGATGCAGTCTAGTGTATGAAAAAGAGCCCATTTACCTTGCTGCCGCCTTACTCAATCGATCTCTAATGGCTATTGCGAGTCCATCTCCAGAAGGCTGGATTACAGAAATCCGCTTTAGTCCTTTTTGATCAGCTAGCCTTAAAGCTGAATATAGATTTTTTGCATACTCTTCAATAGTTGCTGGGGATCCTAATCTAATCGCGCCTATTGGTGTTTGGATTTCTGCCATTGCAAAAAATCCATCTTCTGGAGAAGTTTTTCCATCTAAAATTACCTCGGCTATTGGTGAATAGTGTGAAATCAAAAGCCCAGAAGATTTTACATTGCTGCCTGAAATATTATTGCCACTTTGTAGCCCAGACACTTCTTCAACCAGTTCTTTTGAGATAATTCCAGGCCTTAAAATATTTGGGGTAAAACCACTACAGTCAATAATTGTGGACTCAATTCCAACTTCTGAGGTACCACCATCGAGCAATAAATCTTTACCAGACAGAAAAGTATCTAGCTCTTCTAATACAGCATCTGCAGTGGTTGGCGATACAGCGCCAAATCGATTGGCACTTGGGGCTGCAACTCCAAATCTACCCAGGTTTTCAAACTCCTTCATTAGCATTAATGCTGTCGGGTGGCTCGGAACTCTAAGCCCAACCAGGTTTTGACCACCAGTAATAAAGTCTTTCGCAAGTTGGCTACGCTTTAAAATTAACGTCATGGGACCTGGCCAAAAATTTCTAGCCAGATTTATCGCATAATAGGGAACATCAACTGCCCACTTATCCATTTGACTGATAGAAGAAATGTGAACTATTAATGGATGGTCAGTTGGCCTACCTTTAACTTCATAAATTCTCGCTACAGATGTTGGATTAGATGCATCTGCCCCCAGTCCATAAACAGTCTCTGTTGGAAATGCAACAAGATAGCCATCTTTTAATGCCTTGGCCGCTTTCTTGATTGAGTCTTGTGTGCAATTAAGGATTATTTCCATACCTAAATCATCCCATTTAATTAGTTTTGATATGAAGTAGATGACCGATACCCTTCTCCTTCTGGTCCCCATCGTCTAGTGGCCTAGGACGTCGCCCTTTCACGGCGTTAACACGGGTTCAAATCCCGTTGGGGACGCGTCAAAGTTGAGTTAACTTCTCATCTTTGAAGTTAAGGCCCAGTAGCGCAGTTGGTTAGCGCGCCGCCCTGTCACGGCGGAGGTCGCGGGTTCAAGTCCCGTCTGGGTCGCAAGTGCTTAACTGCACTTTAATTGGCTGAGTAGCTCAGTTGGTATGAGCGAACGACTGAAAATCGTTAGGTCGCCGGTTCGATCCCGGCCTCAGCCACAACCAATAAAATAATAATAAGTTAGGCGTTGATGATCTCAAGAATGAAAGAGTTAAAGGATAAGTATTTCGAATACTCAATGTTGCGTTGGGTTATAGTTGGTGTGATAACTACCTTTATAGATTATTTAATCTTTATCACACTTTATGGCCCAATAAACTCTGTCTTTGCAGTTAATTTGATTTCATCTGCCGTAGCAACCTCTTTGAACTACATTACCCATCATCGGTGGACTTTTAAGAGTGATCAAAACCATTCCAGATCTGGGGTTAAGTATTTAGTTAACTTGGGTTTCTGGTGGCTAGTCTCAACTTCAATTATTAAGGCGCTTATCTTATTGAGTATTGATCCAAAGATTGCAAAACTGGTTCCTATTTTACTTATTGCACCAATAAATTATTTTGTGCTAAACAAAATAGTTTTTAAGATAAAAACTAAGCATCCTTTTGCTTAAAGAAGATAAAAAACAAGAATAGCCAAAGGATTGTGCCAGCTAGCACTAAATAGTTTTCATAAATAGAGTTTGTGTTTGAAATCAAAATAGCGAGTGCTCCATAAACTCCTGAGAGTAACCACAGAGAAATGGCCGCCTGTTTTCTTGATAAACCGGCTCTGATTAATCTATGGGAAAGATGATCTTGACCGCCTTGAAATGGTGATATGTGTCGGCGTAAGCGAGAGATCACAGCAATAGTAGTGTCAAGTATTGGAACTGCAAGTAAAAATATTGGCGTCAGATATGAGCCAATTTGTGTATTTGTATTTGGCTCTAATCGAATTGTTAAAGTGGCTAGCAATACGCCTAGAAATAACGCTCCAGCATCTCCCATATAAATCTTGGCTGGGCTTTTATTCCAAACAAGAAAACCCAATGTTGCCCCTGTTGTTACGGTCGCTAGGGCGGCAATTAAGTATTGATCTCCTGCGAGAGCTAAAAAAGCCAGCGTTGCTGAAGAAATTGCTACAGTGCCTGCAGCACCACCATCTAAATTATCAAAGAAATTAATTGAATTACATATGCCAACTACCCAAAAAATGGTAATTACTGCGTCAAAAATGTTTGACCCTGTTGGGTTACCAACGTTATTTGTGATTATCAAAACACTTGCAGTAAAGATTCCAGCAATACTTTGAGCAATAAACCGTGGAAGAGGAGATAAATCCTTTATGTCATCCCACAAACCAATTAGACCGAGAACCAGTGCTGGCCCAAGAACTGATGTTGCTAACCAAAAAGTAGTTGATGTGAAATCTGAGACTAAGGATGTGGAGTATGAAATAGAGGTGATGCCGATGATGATGGCAACTCCTCCAAGATAAGGTACTGCTTTTTTGTGTGATTTGTGTGCTGCATTTGGGTTATCGACAACATTAGTTGCCAATGCAATTTTGCGCATTAAAGGTGTTAGCCCGCCAACTAGTAAGTAAGAGGTCACAAAAAGTAAGAAGTACTCCTGATTTGTAATCCCCATTTGGTAAAAGATACTCTTTAGGCAGAACCGGATTTGCGTCTATGCATCTTTGGCGCACTTCCTCCAGTTTGACCAGAGCCAACCTTTGAGACAGAGGTTGGACCAGCACTTTTGCCGCTGTTATTACCTTTTTGCTTTTTGGCTAATGCAGCAAGCATCTTCGCTTTAGAATCCTCAGCCGCTTGTTTATCTTCACTCACAATTAGTTTCCACCATTCTTAGTTGATTGACTTGTTGTTGTAATAAGCAGAGCTTTAACCTCTGACTCCTTATACCTGCGGTGCCCACCTAAAGTTCTAATTGATGTTAATTTGCCGGCCTTTGCCCATCTGGTAACTGTTTTTGGATCAACACGAAACAAGGTTGCAACTTCCGAAGGAGTAAGTAAAATCTCTTGTTCCTGACTCAACTACACAGTATCCAATCTAGGTTAAGAACTAAATAAAATGTCCTTTTCATACCTTATATGCCAAGTATCCCTTAATGCATACTTCTTGGCAACTGATTCGCCTTGCAGGTGATTTATTTTAAACAAGCCAAGCCTTAAATAAAGTGCCAACTAACAGGTTTGGAGGGATTAATCCAAACATAATTATTGGTTCCCTCTTCAAAATTTGAAATAGGACTAATGGAATCTTTTGAGATTAATTTTCTAGACTTCTCATCTGATGAAATGTTTATATACCCATAATCAGAAAGTAATTCTTTAATTGCCTCATACGAATTCCCATTTTGAATCTCCACTAGTATTACTGGATTACATTTATTGATTACATTAAGTGATCCTTTTAGAACCTCTAACTCAGCTCCCTCAACATCAATTTTTATAAAGAATGGATCTATACCAAGATTATCAATTGTATTAAAATTTACTTCATTTACGATAGTAGAAACCTCAGTTTCAACTAGATCCATATCAGAGCAGATTTGTGTAATCATCTTTTCCTTATAAAAAGAGCTGTATTGTGTGAGTTGCTTTCCATTAACAATTGGCGTTACCAATGTTCTACTGCCCTCTTTTTCGCTAAGCGCGCTCTTAATAAGTGTGACGTTTTTTAATTTAAACCGAGGCGTTGTAATTGGGTCAATTGCAATTATTTTTACCAAAGGAAAGTATCTTCTAAACATTCTGATAGATGTGCCGTCATTTGAGCCCACATCTAGAATGCAATACTTGGCTGACTGGGGTTGGATTTGCTTTGAAAAACTAAATCCTTCCTCAAGATCAATAAATCTACAGATAAAGGGTGCCAACCTCCGTAAAAAAATATAGATAAAAAAATTTTTTCTTACAGAATTTTCAAACCAACTAAATCGCTTCATAAGTTGAGTTCACTTAATTTATCGAAACTCACATTGCCTGTTCAAACGATGCAACCCGGCGCCACCTGGTGACTAAACGTTCATAACCTTTTCCTGCCATGGCTCCATCACCTGCAGCCAATCCTGCAAGAGATTTAGCAACATCCTCGATTGATGTGTCCGCATCAAGGCCAGTTTCACCATTTTCTACTAAGGATTTTTCTAAATAAACAGCTAACCCACCGTAATCACATTCAACAATTGATTGGCTATTAAAGATTCCAAGCCAGTTCAGTAGACCTGCTATCTCTTCTTCGATTGGCCCATAACCGAATGCATTTACAACTGCTTGATGAGCAAATAGACATCTTTGTTTCGCATTAGAAATTGAGGTCCTAAGGATTGTGTAGGCACCATCATCATTGGCGCCACGAAGTCGCTCTGAAGGTTCAAATAGTGAAAACCAGCGAGGAGGAATACTCCAAGTTGCAGTAATAATGTGTGAAATCTTGTCCTCTACTACCTCTGAATTTACCTTAATTGCATCCTCAATTTTTTGTGGCAAGAAAAACTCAACTAATGTTGGAGGCAATGTGGATTTAAAGTCATCTAGGGCAGCCCAGCATCTAGTAGCGGTTGACCATGGTGCTACATATCTAATTCCTTCATGCTCTAACACATAAGCACCGTCTGACTTTAGTGCCGTAGGCTGGTTGATGATAGTTCTACCCAGAGCTTTTTTTTGTTCATCCCAGCCTGTCCGAGAGTTAATTGCGATTTGATTCCACTTTGCTTGATCCTCTGGCAGGAAAGAATTTATCGGTTCATAAACTCTCAAAGATGCAACGTAAGGTGTTGGACGCATATATTTATTAATTTATTTAATTACGAGGAGTGTAGTTATCATTTGAGGAATCATCATCAAATCCTTTGTCCTCTTTAACTTCACCATGCAGCTCTTTAGCTAATCGCTCTAAATCCATATCCTGACTTGAGTACTTAAGATCTCTTGCTACTTTAGTTTGTTTTGCTTTTGAACGGCCACGTCCCATATCTGGCCTCCTTCAATAAACTATTCTCTTTCAGGTCATTAGGTTACTTTCCTCTTGCTTTAAATTCAATTTAAATTGGTATCAGCCTTAACTCTTGGAGGAAGGGCTGGGCCATCAACTAATACGCTGCCCTTACCCTTAAATATAGCTTTAATGCCGATTGCCTGAAGAAAAATACTAAGACCAAGAATTGGTAACCGCTGGCGATGATCTCCTAAAGTGCCCATGGCAATCAGCCAATTCAAAACTATCTGACTCAATGCAAATATACCTATAACCTTTTCAACTCCGCCAATTCGCCAAAGTCGCCAAAAACCTATGACTAGTAATGTTACAGAAAGTAAAATCCAACCCCAACTAATAGTTTTTCCGACTACTCCATAAATTAATTTATTACCTTCTTCACTATTTGAGGCAATATCAACTAATGGACTTACCTTCAGCCAAGGGTTTCGAGCCATAGAACCAACAGCTTCTGGTCCAAACCATGGTGACCAGAAAAAAATCGCTTTGTTTGTCAATAGCTCTACTGACTTAATTGGGTTAGCAAGGTACCACCTGATTACACACCGAACTAAATGGCTATCTTGTTGGGCAGCATTTCCTTCAATGGTGGAACAAGGCACACCATACTTCTCTTTGGGCCGATAAGAGCCATCTGCTTCATCCCCTGCGCCCAAATTCATGGTTATACCTAAGTTTGTTGAAATTGCTGAAAACCCATTTGCGTTCTGGTTTCTTAACATTAATAAAGCTGGTGACACGGCGACAATCAAAATTGCTACTATCATTACTAATATGGCAGATTTAATTGGTTTTCGAACTAAAAGCCAAATTGCAATACCAACTAACCCAGAAAGCAATAATCTTGGTTGGAAAAAAGAAATAAAACCAATAGTAATTGCAGCTAGGATTATATTTCGTTGAAATACTTTATTTGAGTTAGAAGTTAAATCTTGGATTAATAATCCTAGAGTGATCAGTAATCCTGAAGCAGCCAAACTTTCATAACCCACACAAATAGAGGCTAATGATAGGGTTGGATTTAGAAGTAAAAATAACATTACTAAAAACGAATAATTACTTAACTTAGTCTTTGATAATTGATTGGCAAAATAAAATACAGCAGCTGAATAGATAAGTGATTGCAAAATAGTGAGGGCAGCAAAAAGCCCGGTTTTACCTAAATATGAAAGTGTCAGTAGAAAAATTGGATAGCCAGCTGGCCAATAATGCAATAATCTTTCACTAGAAAACAGCCCATCCTTCACTAGTGCTTCATATGCTGAAATGTAACTTTCTCCATCTGCACCCAACCAAGCGTTTCCTTGAATATTAAAAATTGTTATCAATTTAACAATAAAAATCGCTAATGCCCAATAAAAAATAGTTTTCTTGGTTTCACGTTTAGGATTCATTAATGCACGCTTTGACTTACTTGCCATGCTCACTCCTAACTTGAGTATTCATAAGTTTACTTACTTTGGCAAATAAATTACCTAAATTTGAGTTTGTGCCTGAAGCAGAAATGGATCCTAAATCACAATATTGCTGCCACCTCACTGGATTCTCCAATAATTTCAATAATGTTTCTGCGCTCATTTCCTCCACATTTGGGGGCGTACCACGACAATGAGTTCTTCCACCAACACATTGGATAGCAGCATATGGTGGAATTCTTAGTTCAACAGATTTACCAGGAGCTAGCTCTTGGACCACTTTAAGTACCTGTTTAACTTGAGCTTTCAAATCCAAATCATGGCTCATCGAAGTTCTATTAATTCAACCTTTGAGATCTTATTTTTTATTCGCCCAGCGATCATTTCCTTGATAGAAAGAGTTTGCATTAAGGCAAGGCCGGCAAATTCTGCCGGGCTTGAAATTAACTTGTTTAACTGATCGAGTGAGAGTGGAAAATCTTTTTCGCTAGAAATTGCTGCAAAGAATTTACTTGGAGTGCTGGTTGTGGCGTGTTTTTGAATAATTTCATGGGCAGCCTCTCTACCCATTCCCGATTTAACACATTCCATCAAAATATTTGTGGTCGCAAGTAGTGGAAGCTGCTCACTTAGTTCTTTCTCTATATTCTCTTCAAATATTCCGAACTCCTTTAGAATTGTCATAAAGGTGTGAAGAAGGCCATCTAAAACATAAAATGAATCTGGAATCACAACTCTTCTAACGACAGAGCATGAAACATCGCCTTCATTCCACTGATCACCAGCTAAATCAGCAGCCATTGTATTGTAACCTCGAAGTAAAACCATCATGCCATTTATTCGTTCAGATGATCTTGAGTTCATCTTGTGTGGCATCGCAGATGAGCCAACCTGGCCTACTTTAAATCCTTCACTAACTAATCCAGCACCCGCCATTAATCTGATGGTGATCGCCATAGATGATGGCGCCGATGCAATCTGCAGTAACTTAGATACAACTTCAAAATCAACTGATCTTGGATAAATCTGGCCAACTGAATTCCAGGTTTTTTCAAACCCAAACTGATCAGCAATTGATTCATCAAGTTTTTCAAAATCCTTACCCATGGCATTAAGTGCATCCTGAGAAGTTCCAACGGGACCTTTTATGCCCCGTAATGGAAGTCGTGCAATTAATTCTTTAAGTGCGCTATGGGCAAACAATAGTTCCTCGGCACAGGAGGCGAATCTTTTTCCTAAAGTTGTTACCTGCGCCGCAACATTGTGGGATCTACCAACCATATAAGTTCTCTCATACTTATTGATTTTCTCATTTAGTAAAAATAGTGTTTGAAGCGTTCTGTATTCTATTAATTCAAGGGCCGCCTTAATTTGAATCAGTTCAATGTTCTCCGTTAAGTCCCTGCTTGTCAAGCCAATATGTATTTTTTCGACTCCTGCAAGTGCATTAAATTCCTCAATTCTTGCCTTAACATCATGACGTGATTTCATCTCTCGCTTATTAATTGAGGCGAGGTCCACTTTTTCCACCACTTTTTCATAAGAAGTAATCTCACCATCTGTAATTGGAAGTCCTGCCTTTTGTTGTAATTTTAAAATCGTGATCCATAATTTTCTTTCATTGATAATTTTATTTATAGGATCAAAGATTGCCACCATTTCTTTTGTGGCATACCTTGTTGCTAATACATTTGGCGTAATACTCATTTTATTAAATCCCTAACCACAATTGTTTCATCTCTTTCCGGGCCAACACCGATAGCACTCATTGGCGCACCAGAGATTTTCTCTAAGAACTTCACATACTCCTGAGCATTTTTTGGAAGTTCTGCAACAGATCTTGCTTTTGAAATATTCTCCGTCCAGCCAGGTAAGTACTCATATATTGGCTTGGCATGGTGGAAATCAGATTGTGAAGCAGGAAGCTCCTCAACTCGCTTGCCATCAACTTCATAAGCAACACACACTGGGATCTTCTCCCAGCCAGTTAATACATCAAGTTTTGTTAAGAAGAAGTCGGTTAAGCCATTAACGCGTAATGCATATCTGGCAATTGGTGCGTCAAACCAACCACATCTTCTATTTCGCCCAGTTGTAACACCAACTTCGCCACCAATTTTTCTAAGCGCCTCACCATCTTCATCAAATAACTCCGTTGGGAATGGTCCACTTCCAACCCGAGTTGTGTAAGCCTTAAGAATTCCAATAACACGAGTTATTTTTGTTGGACCAATTCCAGATCCAGTAGATGCCCCTCCCGCAGTTGGATTTGAGGATGTAACAAAAGGATAAGTTCCATGATCAACATCTAATAAAGTTCCTTGCGAGCCTTCAAGTAAGACAACTTTGCCTTGCTGTAAAGCTTGATCTAAAAGAAGTGAGGTATCTGTGACATATGGTTTTAAAACCTCTGCATAACCCAAATACTCACCAATTACCTCATCAACTGTAATTCCTTTGCGATTAAAAACTTTAACCAAAATCTGATTCTTATCATGAAGTGCTGCTTCAATCTTCTGCTTTAAAATTGATTGATCAAATAGATCTTGAACCCTGATTCCAATTCGATTTATCTTGTCAGCATAAGCTGGCCCAATTCCACGGCCAGTTGTGCCGATCTTTGATTTTCCTAAAAACCGCTCTGAAACTTTATCAATAGTTCGATGGTATGGCGTAATTAAATGCGCATTTGTAGAAATCTTTAACTTTGAGGTGTTAATTCCTCGATCATTTAAACCTTTAATTTCCTCAAGTAAAACAGCTGGATCAATTACAACACCATTTCCAATAACTGGAACTACATTTGGAGATAATATTCCAGAAGGAAGTAAATGGAGTACGTACTTTTGATCGCCAATAACAACTGTGTGTCCTGCATTATTGCCACCTTGATAGCGGACTACATATTCAACTCGATCACCTAATAGATCGGTTGCTTTTCCTTTGCCCTCATCGCCCCACTGTGCACCAAGTAAAACAACAGCTGGCATCTTCTTCTCCCATTATTCGTAACTTTAAAGGTGAGCTTCTTTGCTTAAAACCTTTTTAGTTGTAATTTCCTTACGGGATTACGGCCAATTCCACCACATTTAGGGCGGTTTTAGAAATCACCGCCCCAATGCATGCGTTAAAACTGTCCTAGTAGGCACCGAGCAGAAGCAACGCCTTTTTAAACAACGCCGAGAGGGCCGAGGTTAATGTGCCGGAGGCAAGTAGCCGCTCCAGCAGGGTAATTAAGGTAATTAAAGTTCCAGTTAACATAAAGCTCCATTTCTATTTATTTAAGTTGCATGGGCTTTATCAGATTCATCTACCCTATCTAAAGGCTGGCACTAAAAGTTTTAATCTCCATCTAGTGGGGAAAACTTATCGCTGATAACCTCTTCCTTACTATGCGTAGTGAATCTTTTGAAAACCTATCTTATGAAGATCGCACCTTTGCCCCTTCACAAACTTTTATTGATAATGCAAATGCAAAAAGTGAAATTTATAAAGTGGCAGATAGTGATCGACTAGCTTTTTGGGAAAAACAAGCAAATAGATTGCATTGGAATCAAAAATGGAATCAAGTTGTTGATTGGCAATTACCTTT
>Ga0214917_10007700_pt1 | contig 10807 bp, 12 predicted proteins | sample LL_1208_BB_MetaG_FD_177983 | JGI IMG/M metagenome (GOLD analysis project Ga0214917, IMG submission 177983) | Freshwater microbial communities from Lake Lanier, Atlanta, Georgia, United States - LL_1208_BB | ecosystem: Environmental > Aquatic > Freshwater > Lake | place: USA: Georgia | collected...
GACCTTGGGGCCAAGATTCTGGATGGTTTTTAGCGTCTCCTTTTCACAGACGTCGCCGAGGTGCCAGATTTCGTCCGCTTCGCGGATCGAATCGAGCAAAGAGGGAACCAGACGGTCGTGCGTGTCCGCGATTACGGCGATGCGGAGCGGACCGGCCACCTAGCGGACGGGAGCGGCGGAAAGAACCGGCCGGACTTTTCCCGGATGGCGACGGGCCGACCATTCGATTCCTGCCACGAAGATGGCGGTGAAGATTAGGTCGGAAAGCACCGAGGCGCGGAGAAAAGTCCAAGTCGGCGGAAACCCGGGCATTCCCACGGTCAGGGCCTGCCACCAGCCCGCCGGGGTCTTGTCATAACCGGGATTCATTCCCCAGGCGGCCGAGTTGGTCAGAAGGTAAAACACGAGGGACGAGCCCAAGGCACCGCCGAGCCAGGCGCCCCAGGAAGGCCAGGTCGCAACGATGCGGCCCAGCTCCGCGATCAGGAGATAAGACACACCCGCGGCCAGGGTGTTGGCGGTGAACAGGGACTGACCGTAATGCAAGTTGAGAACGGCATCGGAAATCAGCAGGGCCAGGAGGGGCCCAGCCCAATTCCAGGGCTTATGAAAATAAGCCGAACCGCAAAGGGCCAAGGCCGCCAAGGGGGCAAAGTTCTCCGGTCCCCCTACCCACGGACGCAGACAGCGAAACAAGGCCGCACCCCCGATCAGAAAAATCGCCCAGCGCATGCTCCACGATGGTGGCTTCCTGGCTGGAAATCAATCCGCCGGATTCATCGTTTCCCACCCTCCTTGGACGTCACCGCCGTCAAAGCTCCAACCTTGACCCACGATCTCGGTTCGCCCACGCTTCTGCGATGGGCAAGCAGTATAACAAAGCGATCAAGAAGCGCCGCCGGCTCCGTTATTGGAAGCGGAAAAAAGAGAACAAGAAAGCCGGCACCGCCCCGAAATCCTCGGCGGGATGAGTTCCACCGCGCGGCCCGTGACGGACGCCGCGCCCCGTTATCTGTTGGTCGACGGGCACAGCGTCATCCATGCCTGGCCCGAGCTCCGCACCTTGCACGCCTCCCAACCGGGGAGCGCCCGAAACCAGCTGATCCGCCAACTTTCCGGGCTCCACGACTCGGGACGATGGCGGGTCACTCTTGTTTTTGACGGGCGGGGAGGCGGGCGGGAGGAAAAACCCAAGGACTCTCTTGCGGTCCTGTATGCCCCAACCGATCAAACCGCCGACAGTATCATTGAGAGAATCGTCCAGGCCCATGCCGGCAAGGGAGAGATCGGGGTGGTTACGGCCGACCATGCGGAAATCACTGCGGTGGAATCGTTTGGGGCCTTCGGCTTCACTCCGGACTGGCTACGGGACGAACTGCGGGTGGCCGGTCAGGAGGTCTCGGATTGCCTGGAAAGTTACCGACGCAAGAAACTCACATGAATTCGCAGGCCCACGAATAACCATAGAATAAAAAAATCAAATGCCCTTGGGGATCAGCTTCCACGTGGAGAAACTGCGAACCGAGCCAACGTATGACGATCGCTGGAAAAATCAGCTTGGGTGGATCCGTGGCAATGTCCCTTGCCACCGCGGTTCTGGCTTTTCTGGTCAGCGGGACCAAGACCCAATTTGCCAACCAGCTTCGCTCGGTTGAGGATGCCCTGCGGGGCGGCAAATTCCCAGCCTTGGGGCTCCAATACACCGCAGATTTCAAAACCGACCTTTCCCAGCCGGCCGCATCCGTCAATCAGGCGGGCGAGAAGTGGAACGGGACCCAAACCGACCTCACCACCACCCAAGGCAAACTAAAGACAACGGAAGAAAACCTGACAGATCAAAAGGCGAAAAATCAGGAGCTCTCGCTGCGGGCAGACAAGCTCTCCAAAGATTTGGAAACCACCAAATCCGATCTTGAATCCACAAACTCCAAACTGAAGGTCACCTCCGAACAATTGCAAACTTACGAGGAAGGCCTGAAAGGCAGAAAACCCGAAGAGCTCTATCAGGAAATCGGCACTCTCTCCGAAAAAATCAAGGTGGCGGAAGGCGAACAGAAAATCCTGACGGCAGCCAAGGAAAAAACGGAAACGGAGCTTAAGAAGCTGCGGGACCAGATCGAGATGACAAAACCCGGGGGAAATAAAACCATTTCCCTCTCTGGGCGGATCCTCGCTGTGAACCCCACCTGGAATTTTGTCATCTGCGATCTTGGGAAGAATGATCAGATGGTCGAAGGATTGACCCTGGTGGTCTATCGGGGTGACAAAATGATCGGCAAAATCAAAACGGTCACGGTGGATGCGCAGACTTCCGTCGCCGATGTCCTGCCAGGCACCCCGACCCCAGCCATTGAAGTGGGTGACCAGGTTGTGTATTAAATCCGGATGATCCGGATTTTCGCTCCCCTACTGGCTTCCCTCGCTTGCGGGCTTCTGCTGGCTTCCTGCGCTTCCAGCGGCAGCGGCACCAATCCGGACGGGACCCCCAAGGACGAGCAGAGTGTGAACACCCTCCCATGGAACAAGCCCGCCTCATGGGAGGGCAGCAGTCCGATTCCGGGTGCTGGACACTGAACATCGACTGGTTCCAAGCCCGGATCAAGGCACATGGGGCTCCCCGCCATCCGCCCGGCAAAACCTTTACAATCCAAGCCTGACCTTGTCCTGATGTCGGAGGTTCGCGGATTCAGCCACCGATGAAGACTTCGGCAATTTGCACGGCGTTCCAGGCAGCACCCTTGAGAAGCTGATCCCCGCTGACAAAAAAAGCGAGCGATTGCAAATCCCCCGGGACCTCCCGGATCCGGCCCACCAGCACATCCAGTTCCCCCGAGGCGTGCTTTGGCATGGGAAACAGGTTCTTTTCCGGTTCGTCGACCACGCGAATCCCCTGCGCTTTGGCGAACGCGGCTCTGGCTTCCTTGGAGGAAATCGGCTTGGCAAAACGGGCCACCACCGCCTCCGAATGGGCCCGCGGCACCGGAACCCGCACACAGGTCGGCACCATCCTGAGGCAAGGCAAACCGAAGATCTTGCGGGTTTCCTCCACCATTTTGTTCTCCTCCTCGTTGTAGCCGTTTCTGTCCACGGGACTGTTGTGGGAAAAAAGGTTGAAAGCCAGCACGTGGGGAAACACCTCCGCTTTCAGCTCCTTGCCGGCCGCATGGTCCTTGACCTGCGTTTCCAGCTCCGCCATCGCCTTGGCCCCGGCTCCACTGGCGGACTGGTAGGTCGCAACCACCACGCTTTCGAGGCCGGCCGCCCGGTGCAACGGGGCCAACGCCACCGCCAGAATGGCCGCCGAGCAGTTGGGATTGGCGATCAGCTTGGGATGCGTTTTTAAAAGCTCCCCATTCACCTCCGGCACCACCAAAGGCACTTTCGGATCCATGCGGAAGGCGGAGGAGTTGTCGATGACCACGGCACCGGCTTTCAGGGCGGCGGGAACAAACTCCCGCGACCGGGTGGCTCCAGCGCTAAAAAAGGCAAAATCCACCCCGGCAAAGGCCGCAGCCTCCAGCTTGCGCACCTGATACTTTTTCCCGGAGAAAACCGTTTCCGAGCCGGCCGACCGTTCGCTGGCCAATAGGACGAGTTCCCCCACCGGGAACTTCCTGCGTTCCAAGACACGGAGGATCTCCTGCCCCACCGCCCCCGTCACCCCGACAACGGCGACTTTGTATGTTTTCTTGGCCATCAGGATAGCATGCCCGTTTTTGACCTAATTTTAAGCCGGAAGTTTAAGTTGCTTGGGAAGCTTGGAGCCCGGATCCCACGCTCCCTTCATCCTCATCATAATCCAATCCCGCGATTGACCGCTGAACTCTGGAGATTCAGGATAAATTCAGTTCTTTCCCCGGCGGATTCAGGGAAGGCCGTGAGAACCGGCCACAGTTGCGCTGCGGTATCGGGTGACAAGTCCCCATGCGAAAGCGGCCAATCCGGAAGTCTCGCAAGGGACGGAAGGGTGAAGGCGGGGAGGAGGATTGCAACCCGGAGTCCGAATATCTGCCCGCCGGGGCTCATCGCGCCCCCTTCGCAAGAAGGGGGGAAACCCTCATCGCAAAAATGAAGGGCGAGAGTCCGGATCCCCGCATCCCGTGCGGATCTTTCTGGCTCACGCCGGAAAGGAGACAAGATGCAGGCACGGACACCTGTCGGGAGTTTTTTTCTTCTCCACGCGGTTCTGCTCACTTTCGTCTCTTTCCATGCCTTTTCCGCTCCGGTGGTCACGGAAAATTCCGAAGCTATTACGATCCATGTGGGGAACGGTGCCCACGTCTCTTATCTCGCTTTTGCCGAGGCCAGCCTAAATCCGAAACCCATCATCTATGCATGGCACTACGATGGACTGAACAATCCTGATGGCAGCCCGCGCACAGGCTACGACCTTTTCAATGCCGTTGTGACCGAGACCGCCGAAACCCCGTGGGCCCTGGCTTACACCACGGGTGCCTCTGGTCTCACCACCTCTTTCACGATAGGCCCCACCACTTCCCGATCGGTTGACCCCCTCCAAAGCCATGTGTGGACTTACTGGATCCAAGGCGGCAGCGAGTATGTTGAATGGGGAGATGTCGAAAGCTTTACCTTTTCGGTCGGCGATTCTTTGATCGTGTCTCCAGACTATTGGTATGCCCGCTATATCAGCAACGGCTCATATGATGTTTGGTCGATTTCCTCTTTTTCCTATTTGGGTGCCGCAAGTGACACCCACTACTACACAGACACCTTGGGAAAAGTTCAGCCTGTCACCTTCGGCACATATGAAGGCCCGGCGCCAATCTTAAGAAAACCTCCCGTCGTCGTCTCCTGCAAGGCTTCGGGCAATCAGCTGGAGATGGTTTTTTCAGTGGTTGAGGGGGCCAAGTACCAGCTTCAAACACAGGAGGGGTTGGCTCCTGGCAGCTGGCAGGACACCGGGGGCTTGGTTACCGCCAACTCCACCCAGGTTACCTTCACTTCTTTGATGAATCACCCCTCGAAAAAAAGCTTCTATCGCTTGGTACGCCGGGAATGAAATCCTCTTCCGCGTTCACACTCTTGGAATTGATGGCCATCGTGGTGATTTTGGGTGTGCTTCTCACCCTTTTTGCCCCGGCGGCCATGGCGGTCCGCCGCCAGACCACCCTCGCCACATCCTCCTCCGCCCTCCGGCAACTTTCCATCGCCGCACAAACTTATCTCGCCGAAAATCAGGGGCAGTTTTTCAAGGCGCGGGAAAACCTATCCGACGGTGTCCAATGGTGGTTTGGTTTTGAAAGCTACATCGGCCCAAAAACCGAAGGGAAAAGGCTTCTCGATAAATCCCGCGGGCCTCTGGGACCCTACATCGCGGATTCTGCCGGTCGCGTACCCGATTTTGCGTTCACCTCCATGGGAGCCAGTTTTAAGCCCAAGTACGCTAACGGATATTTCGGTTTCGGGGTGAACACCGAGCTAACCGGGGGTGTCACGGGCCAGGATCCATCCAAGCTTCGCCGGATCAGCCAGTTGGAGAGTGCGGGCCGCATCGCCCTCTTTGCCACCTGCGCCCAGATCAACACGTTTCAGGCCCCCGCCTCTGCCAAAAAACCCATGCTGGAGGAGTTTTATTTTTTCAACACGACCGACTGCCGCAATACCGTCCATTTCCGTCATTCCGGTAACGCCATCGTGGCATTTGCCGACGGCTCCCAGCGGGAGGTTCCCGGCGACCGTGCCTCCTTCAATTCCCGGCTCCCCTCCGCCTGCGTTGGCTTCCTGCCCGGGACCATGATCCTCCCCTGAAAGTCCGGTGCCTCCCCTTCTTTCCGACCGCCTGGATCCGGCCTCGCTTTACGCTCATCCGGGCGTAAGGTCGTCCTGTTGAATCGGACCATCGCTCTTTGGGGTTTGGTCGTGCTTTTTGCCATCGGCGGGTTCGTGTTGTGGGTCTCCGGCTGGTGGGGCACCGTCACCTTGGATTTTGAAAAAAAACCGTTCGGCCTCGTGTTGGACTCCTTCACCCGGCAAACCAAGCTTCCCATCCTGACCGATCTGGACCGCACCAAAACCGTCAGCATCCATGTGCGGCGCGTCAACGTGACGGAAGCCTTGGAGGCGATCCAAGCCTCCGCCGAAAGCCGGGGAGGGCGTTTGACCTTCCTACTCGCCCCCGATCAGGCCGGACTTGCCCAAATCCGCAGCCTGTTGCCGCGACCCCCCGAAAACTCTCCCCTCCTTAGCCTCGAATACCGAATCCCTTTCCCTGCCATGGCAACACTCGACAATTTGCCACGCTGGGGGGATCCGCGCCGGCAGACCTGGCAACCCTCTCCCACCCTGCCCAAGGAACTTCGCGCCGCGGCGGAGAACGCCGCGCAGGCCGCCGAAATCCGGATTCTTCTTCCCGCCGATTGGAATCCCCCTTTGCGAAAGGCCTCCGCGGGCGGCGAGGTTGCCTCCGCCATGCCCGCCCTAGCCAAACTCGCCGGCGGCAAAGCGGAAATGGTCTACCTCCTGCCAGCCCCTAGAAATTCCGGGGAACCGGGGCGAACGGAAGGCATGGGCCGCGACGAGGGATGGGGCCGCTTTCCCTCCCTCCCCCCGGAGAAATGGATCGAGCGGCTGGAACCGCGGTTGGCCGCCCTGCCCAAGGAAGAGCAGGCCGCGGCTCAGGCCTCCGTCGAGGAGGCTGTCCGCCAGTTCAAGGAATGGGAGGCGCTGCCGCCAGAACAACGCCGCGAAAAAATCCAAGCCCTCATGCAGGATCCGGCCACGGGGGAAAAGCTAAGCGAGCGGTTCACCCGGGGAATGCGAAACATGTCACCCGACCAAAGGGCGGCCCGATACCAAAGCTATAACAGCCGCCGGGAATCCATTAAGGATCCGAACCATACCCGGTGAAGTCCTCCCGCGCCTTCACCTTGGTCGAACTGCTCGCGGTGATCTGTATCCTGGGACTGGCCGCCTCTCTCAGCACCCCGACCATCCAGAAAATGCGGGACAAGGCCGAAAGCACCGCCTGTCTTTCCAACCTGCGGCAGATCGGCACGGCCGTCTGGCTTTGGATTCCTGACAACGGCAACCGGTTTCCCCGAATCGAAAATGACCCCGCCAACCCCGTCTACGAGTCTGACGACGGCGCCAAAAGCCTTTGGGAAACCCTCTCGCCCTACGGACTCACCACCAACACCCTGCGTTGCCCTTCAGAAATCAAGGCCGGAGGAAAATATTTCAAACGATTCACGAATAGCTACGAATGCCCTCCATGGGCGGGAGACGAGGGTGTGGCCAGTGGCCAGATCCAGATCTATCGGCAGGGGGGAACCTTCAATATCCCGGCCAGCCGCGTCACTTTGGCTTGGGACTACGAGAACATTCACTCCGGCGGATTTAATCGCCTGCGCGCAGATAACACCGTCTCTTACATGGGCCTGAAACCAAAATATAAGTAATACGCCCTTCTCTTTCTTACGCCGCCGTCTTAAAGCACACCTTGCTCCCGCTCGCCCCGCAGCAATTCTTGAACTTTTTGTTCGGATCCAGCGGGCACGGATCATTCCTCCCCAACTTCGGCCCCTGCCGCTTCATCGGCGCCAACGCCTCATCCACCGCCGTGCCTTGCCCACCCGCGCCCATGCTGATGGAACCCTCCGTGGTTTGAGGCTGCGCCTGCATCGGCAACTCTCCACGTCCGGTCCGCTGGGGCAGTGCGGCCAGGAAATGCTCAAAGGCCGAAAGGCTTGAAGCCGACCGGAACAAGTTCAGCACCACCTCCCCCTTGATCCTTTCCATCAGCTCCTCAAACATCCCGTACGCCTCCCGCTTGTACTCGATCAGCGGATCCTTCTGCCCGTACGCCCGCAGATTGATCGAGGTCCGCAACCCGTCCATCGCATACAGGTGCTCCTGCCATAACCGATCGATCGCCCCCAACAGCACATATCTCTCCAGCGCCTTGACCGCCTCGGGGTTCTCAAACTTCACCTTCAACTCATAAGCCTCCCGCACCCGCTTCTTCAGCAGTTCCTTCCACGGCTCCTTGCCCCCCGCGTTCTGCAACTCCTCCCTCTGCAGCCCCAAGGGCATGGCCGTGTTCGACCAATGTAACAACCCGTCCAGGTCCACCGGATCCGTCCCCGCCCGAGCCTCCACCTCCGCCCCGATCCTCTCGTCCACCGTCTCAAACACCTCCTTGCGTGGATCCTCCGTTGTCAAAATGTCCGTCCGCCAGCTGTAAATCACCGTTCGCTGCTGGTTCATCACATCGTCGTACTGCAGGGTATGTTTCCGGATCTGGTAATTTCTCTGCTCCACCCTTTTCTGCGCCGTCTCCACCGACCGGTTCAACCACGGATGTTGCAGTCCCTCGTTGTCCTCCATCCCCAGCTTCGTCATCAACCCCGCAATCCGGCGTGAATCCCCGAAGTTCCGCATCAGGTCGTCCTCAAAGGAGATATAGAATTGGCTGGAGCCCGGATCCCCCTGCCGGGCGCAACGCCCGCGCAGCTGCCGGTCGATCCGGCGCGACTCGTGCCTCTCCGTCCCCACCACATGCAACCCTCCCAGTTCCGGCACCCCAGGCGAAAGTTTGATGTCCGTGCCGCGACCCGCCATGTTGGTGGCGATCGTCACCGCGCCCCGCTCGCCCGCCCGCGCCACGATCTCCGCCTCCTGCTGGTGATATTTTGCGTTCAGCACGTTGTGTGGAATATTTTCCCGCCGGAGCATCCGGCTGATGATTTCGGACGACTCCACCGACGCCGTCCCCACCAACATCGGCTGCCCCGCCGCATTCCGCTTTTTGATCTCCTCGATCAGGGCGTTGAGCTTCTCCCGCCGCGTCTTAAAGATCAGATCATCCGCGTCCTTGCGGACGCAGGCCCGGTTCGTCGGGATCACCACCACGCCCAACCGGTAGATGTCCTTGAACTCGTTCGCCTCCGTCTCCGCCGTGCCCGTCATCCCCGCCAGCTTCTCGTATAGGCGGAAATAGTTCTGGATCGTGATGGTGGCCAACGTCTGCGTCTCGCGGTCAATCTGCACCCCCTCCTTCGCCTCCACTGCCTGGTGCAACCCGTCGCTCCAACGCCGACCCGGCATCAACCGCCCCGTGTACTCGTCCACGATGATTACCTTGTTCTCTTGCACCACGTAATGGACGTCTTTTTCAAACACGCAGTAGGCTCGCAGCAGTTGGCTGATGTTGTGAATCCTCTGGCTCGCCTCCTCGTAGTTCGCCTGGGCCGCCTGCTTCTGCTTCAGCTTCTCTTCCGCGCCCGCCGCCGGATTCGCGTCGATGTCATGGTTGATCGTGATCAGGTCGGGAACCAGGAAAAAGTTCGGATCGGCCGGATTGAGAAACTTCCGGCCCATTTCGGAGAGATCGGCCTCGCTGTTCCGCTCGTCGATGGTGAAATACATCTCCTCCTTCGTCTTGTAGAGCTCCGTCCGGCGGGTGTCCTGGTACATCTCCAGCTCGGCATCGTCGATCGCCCGTCGCGTCCCCGGATCCTCCATGAATTTTAGCAGCAGCTTGTTGCGGGGGGAGCCCAGCTTCACCTTGAAGAGCAACCGCCCCGCTCCCAGCAGATCCCCCGCCTCCACTTTTTCCTTGGCCTGGTTGGCCCAATCCGTGCAGAGGCCGTTCTGTTTCCGCACCAGGCCCTCGATGGAGGATCGATACTTGTCGAACTGGTGGGTCGAAACCGTGACCGGACCGGAAATAATCAGGGGCGTCCGCGCCTCGTCGATCAGGATGCTGTCGACTTCGTCGATGATCGCATAAAAGTGGCCCCGCTGGACCTGATCCTCCGGCGTCGTCGCCATGCCGTTGTCGCGCAGATAATCAAAGCCGAATTCCGAGCATGTTCCGTAGGTGATGTCGCAGGCGTACTGCGCCCGCCGTTCGGCCTGGCTCTGCCCGTGCTGGAGGCAACCCACCGTCAGACCCAGTTCCCGGTACACCTCGCCCATCCATTCGGCATCCCGCGCCGCCAGGTAATCGTTCACCGTCACCACATGGACGCCCTTGCCCGTCAGCGCGTTGAGGTAGGTAGGCAGTGTGGCGACGAGGGTCTTTCCTTCTCCCGTGGCCATTTCCGCGATCCGCCCGGAATGCAGCACCATTCCGCCGATCAGCTGCACATCGAACGGGATCATTTCCCAGGGGATCTCCTGCCCGCGCACCCGGATCTTTCTCTTCTCCTCCGTGAACCGCCGGCAGCAGTTTTTCACCACGGCAAACGCCTCCGGCAGGATTGCATCCAGACTTTCCCCTTGGGCGATTTTTTCCCGGAATGCGGCTGTTTTGGCTCTTAGCTCCTCAAAGGAGAGCGACCGCAGTCCCTCTTCCAGTTGGTTTATCTTCTGGACAAGGGGCAGCATCCGGCGGACTTCCCGCTGGTTTTGCGTCCCCAGGATTTTCTTTAAAACCCAGCCAATCATGAACTTGTCATCCTACCCGAACCCCTCCCCCGCTCCAAGTCCGCACCGTCTTCGCAAAACTTGCGTTCACGTTCATGTCCACGCTCACGAACAACTTTGGGTTCAAGCTTGCCCCTTCCATCTTGAGCCTGGTCCCACCCCGAATCGAACGGGGATCCGCGGTTTAGGAAACCGCTGCTCTATCCTTTTGAGCTATGGGACCAAATCAACGACTTACACAAGCAGTACTTGACACTTTGATACTTGACTTTTATACTCCCAACCATGGGCAAGCTCGTGAAGGTCGACGGGGTCGTGAATCTCCGCAGAGATTCCAGCTCCGGCATTTTCTACACGGTGATGCGCCATAAAAATAAACTTATAACCCGCAGTCTCGCCACCAAGTCGAAAACCACCG
>Ga0214917_10007701_pt1 | contig 10807 bp, 6 predicted proteins | sample LL_1208_BB_MetaG_FD_177983 | JGI IMG/M metagenome (GOLD analysis project Ga0214917, IMG submission 177983) | Freshwater microbial communities from Lake Lanier, Atlanta, Georgia, United States - LL_1208_BB | ecosystem: Environmental > Aquatic > Freshwater > Lake | place: USA: Georgia | collected...
AGATCAACAACTTCTGCAAAAGTATTTCCATTTGCATCTTCAATAGTTACATCTTCTTTTTTAGTTTTGTTTCCCCAATTAGAAGCGCCCACTTTACGGCATTTTACAAGTGCCCCTGATGCATATGCACTTGGCCAAATTTTATATCTTGATTTTACTTTCTCTTTGCAGGCATCTTCATTTACAACTTCCTCAGTTGCAACATTTTTTGCCTTGCCAGATCTTTCTGGATTTGGATCTTCTCTTCTTTTTCTCCTTACAGCAGCATTCTCTTCTTCAGGAGACATTTCTGCAGCCATTTTGGACGAACCACACTTTGGTTTTGTATCTTGTCCGGGTTGCTTTGCGCAAGGTTTTCCTGCATATTTGCTGCCTAATTGAACCCACCCAGGTTTTCCGTCAGATGATTTACTCTTTGAAAACCAATCATGAAGAGAAGAATCTCCAGATTTTGATGCTTCCTGAAGTTCGCCAAGAATTTTATCAACAAGTTTTTCTTCCTTTACTTTTGGCAAAGAAACTGCTGCTGCCTTTTTCTTTTGAAGTGCCACTGCTTTGTCTCCAAGTTGTTTTGCTGCATCGGGAGTTAATGCACCTGCGCCTGATGATTTTTTGATTTCAAATCCAAGTGCTTTTGCTTCATTTGTCGGAACACAATTTGGAACCATTCTCTTTCCTTTTTTCTTTAAACCCTCTTGTTTATATCCAACCCAACATGCCTCCTCAACTTCTGATTTTGGTTTTATTCCTTTCTTTTTCATACTAATTGCAATTGCTGCTTGTTGAGCAGGATTTGCTGCTTCTTCCATTTCTCCACTATCAATATAATCTGCTGCCGTATCAATATAGTCTGCTGCTTTGGTAATTTTTGATTGAACCCATGCTTCTAAATTACCTTCACCTTTACCAACTTTCTTTTTAATTCTTTGCGCCGCTTTCATTAAAGTATCAAGTTCTGAACGTGCCATAGAATATTCATGATCTTTTACAGAAACCTTATCCCATGCTTTCTCGCCATAAGAACATTCTGAACGTGTTTCTCTTTTATCGCAGAGCGGACAATATCTTTGTTCTTTTTGCATGGTTTCCTCCTTCAGTTTTGCAGGTATTGAAAATATATCCCAACACTTTGGTCCATATTTACATTCACTTCTTATCTCAACTTTTTTACACTTTGGACAATATCTTTTATCATATTCAATATGTACTCCATGAGATGCTGGCATATGTATAGGAGAATCCATATCATCATCCCCGGCATCTTCTTTTACTACATCTTTAAATTTTTTATGTTCCTTTTTCGCAGATGATTCCATCTTTTTTAAGCGAGTATAATAATCCGGAATTTCATCCAAATGCTGAAGAGCAATATTCATTGCAAGAGTATGATCTTTAGTATGCTCATGTTCAATTGGTTTGCCCATATCCAGTTGCTTTTGAATAAAAGAAACATCAAGACGATGCTTTTTTGCAATTTGTTCAACTGAAAGATGAGGCTTCAATTTTTGCATTTTATTTTTATTTATCTTCTTGAGTTAGTCCATTCTTCAATAGTTTCGATAACTCCGCAGTAGACCCAACAAATAAAGCATTAGTGACATTTGTTGGACCTTTAGAAACTTTCTCTTCTTCAATATCTTTAAGTTTCTTTTGAAGATCCATCAATTTGTCGGTTGCATCAGCTACATTTTTAATTAGTTGTCCAGCAACTTCATATGCTCTTGGCATCTCACTTTCTTGGGCAAGTTCAAGAATTCCATTAATTGCTTCTTGTCCTTTTTCTATAAGAGAATATAAATTTCCTCTTGTATATTCATAATCTTTTTTAATATCATCTATAGGAGATACTACTTTTTCAATTTTTTCTTCTATGATTTTTGAATCGTTTGGTACTATTTCTCCATTAACGTTAAAAGTTTCATTCAAACTATCAAATTTTTTTGTCATTTTCATGTCATCTATTATGTTGTAGTTCCACTAAATCCAAAATCATCCCCATCTTGAATTAAAAGATTGTCTGCGGAAGTGATTGATTTTACTTCCGCACCAGAGAGATGGGAAATAATACCTGTTCCATCTTTACCTCTGTCAACTGTAAGAACATTTCCTGATTTAGATCTGACATAAATTTCTTCTCCTTCAATTTCCAAATAGGTATTCGTAGAAATTAAACTTGCATCATTTACAGTAATTAGAACATCTTCCGTTGTAATATCTTTGGTAATATTTGTAAGAACTGTACCTGTATAGTTTTTGATCGCTCTTGGTTCTGCTGAATATACAACTTCTCTTGTTGGGGTAGAAGTATTTGTAGAAGTAATGTAACTGATAGTTGTCTTTTTGACAATATCTTTGGTGGCAGAAGAAATTGGTCCAAATAGATATGTTTTTGCAGTAAACCTTAATGTGTAAAGAAGAACTCTCCTTGTAGTAAAATCGCCCTCATAATCATCCTGCATAGTAATATTTTCCAAAACAATTGGAATATCTCTTTTTTCATTAATACTTTGTACTAAATCAATAGTAAGAGTGTATGCTGGTTGAAAATATGGTAAAATTTGTTCAACAATTTGAAGGCAATCGTCATTGAGTTTGGACATTATACTCAATTCAAATTGCATATTATATGGAACAGGCATAAATGCTTTTTTTGTCTCTGTTCCGTTTGTTGGGTCTTTTACGGTAAATGTTTGAGTAGTTGTAACTTTTCTTGTTGCATCATAGGTCAATCCTGTAAACTCAAATGACATTCTTGGTAATGTTATTTGAGTTTTTTTACTTAAATCTGCAGATTGGTCAAGTCTTGCCAAAAACTTTTGAGTTGGACCATATGCAAGCGGAACTTTTATTACACTGACTACATTGTCGGATGAATCATTATGCTTTATTTCTATGTTATTAAATAGAGAACCAAAAGAAATTACAGTTCTTCTTAAAATTTCGTTATAAAAATACTCAAACATTGTGATAAATTTCTTTACTAATATTTAATCATAATAAAATATATTTATACTATGGCATTCCAAAAGGATTTGCCTCACTGAAATCTATAATTGAATCTGCTTCAATCTCTATATTTTCGTTATCAGCAAATCCATCATTAACTGGATTTGTATTAATTATTCTCAATTTATGAGAAGCACCAGAATCGGATCCTATAATTGTTTCAGAAACTATAAATTCTCCGGATACATTAGAAACTTCAAGATTATTTGTAATCGAATTCCAAGACCTTACTCTTGCAGTTGTACTACTTATTGAACCCGTTACAATTTCATTAAAAATATAATTGCCAACAGATGTTAGTGATGGATTTTCGATAGTAATAATTGGTGCTTGAGTATATCCAAGACCAGCATTTGTTATTCTTATTTGGGTAATAGATCCACCAGCACTTACAACTGCCGTTGCAGCAGCTGACACTGATGAAATGCCTGTAAATGTAATCTGGGGAGATGAAGTATATCCAGAACCACCATTGGTAATTGTAACTATTCCAATTACACCATTACCAATTGTTGCTGTTGCCGTAGCTCCATTACCATCACCAAAAAATGCAACTTTTGGTGCTATAGTATATCCATATCCAGGATTGATAACTTCAACCGATTGTACTGATTTTAAATTTGGGTTAACATTACTATTACACACAACAATTCCGCCGATCATTGTGGCTGACCCAACTCCAGTTATTCCTCCCGTTGGAGCAGAAGAAATTGCAACTCTTGGTGGTGACGAATAACCTCCGCCCCTATTTGTAACAGTAAAATATCTTATTCCTCCATTGACCAATGTTGTGACAGCAGATGCCGTTACACCAGTTCCCACAAGAGTTAATGTTTGTATTGATCCAGAAATATTACTTGAATCATCTCCGACAAAATTACTTCCTCCAATAGTATCATCTATTTCACTGATATTTGTGTCAATTACTTCATCCTCATATCTGAACAATTCGCATCTTAATTCGTAAACATAATTCTTCTGAAGTTGATAAAATGGTTTTTCATGCTCAACATACTTTATTTCAAACAAACGATCTCCTAAAGGAAAATAAATTAAATCACCCTCTTTTGGACGTGTTGATAATTTAATATCTTCTTTATTTTTAATTAAAGGTGAGATATATGTTTCAAATCTTTCTTTCGAAATAGTAATTGTAAGTTCATTTAATGCCTGTATTCCAAATTTTGATAAGATAGTCGGATTATCTCCATATCCCTCATAATTATTCACATAAGCTTCAATTGGATATGCATCATCAAATGCAGATTGAATAACCTCTCTCAATACTTTTTTTTCTGTTAGATATTTTCTGGGCAAATAATAAACTTCAACTCCATACATTCTCAATTGCTCATTAATCAAATCTTGAACTAAATTTTGCTCTCCCCTTGATCCTTGCTGAAAAAATGGATTAAGCATAGGACTAACCAATCATATCTAAAGGTGGAAGTTCATAAGTATTTGACATTTTTTCCATAAGAATATCAATTTCTCTTTGCGCATCATCATACATTTGGCGGCCATTGAGCTCTACTCCACCGGGAAGTTTAACGCCACTAAATTTGATTAAGTTCTGTCCCCATTGACGTTTGATTAGTGAAGTTAAATATGGTTTGATAAAAGAATCATTCCAGACTCTACTATAATCATTTGGGTCTAAAATTGCATAGCAGTCTAAAACAATATAATTACCTACTGTCACTGATCCCCAGTCAATATCAAGATATAGCCTATCTTGTCTTTTATTAAAACGAATTTGCTTCTGAGTATTCAATAAAAAATCAAGATCCTCAAGATATGTCTTGACCATTGCATATGATAAAAGTTCAGTTGTACCCCAATAGTAAACATCATTTAAAAATAATTGATATTTAACACTAAACATATTGTGAGTAATATTATTTGATCCATCAAATTGAAATATTTTATTTACTCCAATAACTCCCGGTGGAACTTGCAAATAATTGCTATTTTCTTCATATTTGAAAGTTGTTGCAGTACCTACAATGGTAGTATTTACAGTTGTAGTTACAATTCCAACGCTTGAATTATTGCCCCTTGCTCTTCCCCTATCAATATCTTGTTGTGTAAATTGATATTTAAAAAATGCTGGATAAACACCATCAAAATGACGTTCTTGAAAAAACTGAATAGCATCATCTACAAGATCATCAATTTGTTCATCAGCAACGTTAATTTCTAAAACTGGCGCCCCCAGTTTTCTTTTACAATAATCTATTAATTCTTGTCTGGTAGATGGTTGCGCCATTTATATAATACCTCTTAAGATATTTAGGGTGTCGAAGAAATTGCCAAAGACAATACTACCTCTTGCTGCTTTAAGTATAGTTTACAATAACATTTTGCAATAGTTTTAATTTGTTCAATGTCTTCTATATTATCTATTTCTGAAGAAATTTTAAAATATTCAAAACTCTTACTCAAATTTTCAAGTTCTATTTTATTTGGATCCATTAATCAAACTCCTTAGTAAAGATTTTATTTCATCAAGATCACCTTTCATATTAGCAACATCAGATTCGAGATTTTGTATCTTTTGATTCTCATCATTTTTTGTTTCACGTCTTAAAACATATTCTTGATATTCTGACATATTAGTATTAATAATACAATTTGTATTTGGATCCCTCAATAGATTGGGATGTCCCTCAACTTTTAAGTATTTCATATCAAGCAAGAGTAATAACTCTAAGATCTTTCAATCTTGGTACATATGTTTGACTCGTTGAAGTCAGGACAATCTTAATTCTATATGATCTAAATGTTGGCAATTGATCAACGCTGAATGAATATTCTTTATATTCAAGATTTTGTGGAAGGAATCCCAATGTGGTTGATGGGGAAACATAACTATCTGGGCGTCCATCATTGTTTGCTGGATTTATAACCTGCTTCTTCACATCCAAATTCATATATCCTGGGAATGGTACGAAAATTGGAGTAAAGTTTTGATTTTCTCCAATTGCATAAAAAGCACGAATATCTGAGTAAATATTGATATTTGCATTTGTCAAAAGAAGAATCGAAGATGCAGGACTTTCCAAAGTAATCTCTTTGGAAAGATATTGGAATGCTGTGGGATCATTTGCAATACTATTAACTCTATTATCTGCTGCATAATCTGTAATCACACTATTTACTCTATTTGAGGTAGTTATTAAACTTACTCTTTGAGTATCGATAACAGGACTTAATCTACTATCAATAGTGCTCAAAAGAAGTCTCATATCCAAAGATTTGCTTCCTGGCAAATTAGTAAGATTTGCATCTTCATTTACTTTAGAAGCAATTATTCTTGTGCTGTCAAGGTAATTCGTTTTATTTACTGAAATAGATTCAAATCCATTATTGACATAGGGAACTTCATTTCCACTAATACTTTGCCCTGTTATCGTTCTTATTTCAGCACTCAATGATGTTCCTTGAACAGTTAGATTTTGAATCATTGGAGTAACTAACTCAAAAGGAATATTTTGAGTTGCTTTTGTATTATATCCACCAGTTGATTTTGATTTATTGAGATAAAGTTTGGGGAAACTTGTACCAACAGATCTATCATTTCCATTAGATGACATATCAAGTTTAATATTGTAAGAATCAAAAGTAATTGGATTTGATACTGTTACATCCTCAAGATTATGAGTAATATTAATTCTATTTAAAGATACGCCAGATAATTCGTACTTATAAACAGGAGTTCCTGCGGGATAATTTTTAGGATTTGATCCTCTAACAATAGTACCTCCAAGTGTACCACCAGAGGCAGAAGTATAGGAAATTACTTCATCGCCAATTAAAACATATCCTAAATTAGTTGTTCCAACACCAACATTTTCAAATGTAGTAAAGTTTGAAATACTATCTACAGAAATTGCTGATGTTGAATCTGAATTATATGCAAGACTTAATTTTGTTGGTGCAATATCAGATTCAACTCCAGAAATAGTTACATAATTTTGATTGAAATACATTCCATGATTTCTATGATTAACTAAGATATGTAATCCGTCCGATTGTGTGATTATTTCTGATACTGTTACTGCAACACCAACAGACTTATTCAAATCAGTTGTTATACCGGAACTATTTGTATATTTTAATGTTTTGCCGATTCCAACTTCAAAGTCTCCTTGAACGTTATCAAGTATAAGTTGATTTGTACTTGCAATAGAAACTATAGAGAATCTTGCGTTGCTTCCTACAGAGGTCGCACCAATAGTTGTAATTCCAAGAACATCTCCAACTTGATATCCAGAACCACCATTTGAAATAGTTGCACCAACTGCTACGCCATTACTAATGGTAATATTTGCAGTTGCATTTCTACCATTACCAGTTATAGTTGTTAAATTAACATTATTGAAAGTAAGAGATCCGGAAGATGGAGTATAACCTATGCCTGCATTGATGATGTTAAGGGTAGTATATGCCATTCCAGCACTACCAACATAGTTTCCAGTAGCATTTGTATTGTATTGGGAAACAGTATTTCCCAGAGTCAGACCACTATCTTGTAAAGTTGATCCCAAACCTACTCTAATTCTTCTTGAATTTGTATTCAATGAATTTGGAAGTAATGTAGGTATTTGTCCATTACCTTCTGTTAATTCCGGACTGTAATATTCCATATTACCACTTGATAAGAAATCTGCACGATAAAGTACAAATTTCATATCTTCCCATTGACTTGCTTCCCAGGTAGCAGCATTTTGAGATTTGAACAATGAACCAAGATAAGGTTGATTTGAAATATAAGTTTGAGTTAGTAAATCATTTTCACCAATTCTTGAAATATAAACACTATATTTGGTGGAATTTGATGAAAGGCAAATACAATAATCTGTATTGCCTTCAAGATAAACTGGTGCTTTGAAGATAAAAGATGTTGCAATAGATGAATCTGCAGAAGTGTTGATTTGACCAGGATCTAAAGTAACCTCTGCAAATGGCAAAACCTTTTGTGTTGGAAATCCATTCTGCATCGTTCTTAATTGGAACGTCACTGGAATATCATTATCATCTTTTGATGAGAAGAATACATCGCACCTTGTCAAGAAAATTCCCGTTTCATCTTCAACTGTGAAAGATTGTGCAAGAGGATCGTACCATGTTGGATCGCTAATTGTAGTAGTTGTATTTGAACCAATTGCTCCTCCGGAAGAAGATGATGATGATGAAGATACTGCTATTGATTGAAATTCCTGTTTATTTTGAATCCTTGCATTTCTAACAGAAACTATATTTTCTTGAACAGTTTCTATTGTTCCATCGGAAATAAATCCTTCCTCAGCAATTGTTGTGGCGGCATTTTGGTCGTTCAGATTATTATTGACCAAAGTAAAAACTTTATTTCCAGTTGCAAATCTTGGATTATCTAAAATATTTGGATTTGGAATAAAGAAACTACCAATCAAAGTTGCCGATAAATCGGATATTAACCTAATATTAGTAATTGTAGCTTGAGCACCACTTGTCTGCCCAACTAAGATCATGCCACTTTCTACCCATCCACTATATTCGCCTTGGAATTGAGATGCTAATGAGAAAGTATCAACGTTTAAAATATTGGAGGTAGATGAATAAGTTGGTTGTAGTACTTGATTTGTATATGGGTTTTGTGGATAGGTAATAGTTGGTAAATTATAAGGACCTTCTCTGTGATTTGATTGAGCAACTCTGAATGTAATTGATGGTCTCAGGGTTTGTGAGTTTGGTCCAAGTCCAGTTAATCTGGAAGTACCAATTACTTTTTCTCCAACCTGGAATGTTCCAGAAACCATACTAATTTCAAGAAGTTTTGGTATACAATATCTTGTAACATCGACACCATCAAAAAATGCATAAAGTTGTGTTAATGGTTTTACTTTTTTAGAAACAAATTCAATATTTCTGGATCTCATGTAAGGGACAATATTTCTACTTACAACTCGGTCTCCAACAGATGTATTTTCAAACTGTTCCGTTACAAATGTTGTTGTTCCTGTTCTTGATGAAGTTCCCCATGAAGTTGTTGTGGTAGTTGTTTCTTGGAAAGTTGTAGTTGTCGTGGAATTTGCTGTCCATAACTGTGCGCTCCCTTCTCCACCATTTATCCAACCGCCAGTAGTCCAACTATTGCTAGAACTGGATGTTTCAGTCCATGAACTTGTACTTGAACTTGAACTTGATCCTGTCCATACAGTCTCCCATGCATTCCAAACGGTAGGTGCAAATCCAGTTTGTGGATCTACATTAAACTGTCTAACTGCAAGTTGCATTGTTGAATCAAAATTACCTTCAACATTAATAATTTTTGCATCCAATCTGACAGTATCTACCCAAGTATCTGATGATGGTGTTAATTCAAGAGATCCTTGCCAAAAACTAATTAAGAAAGGTGTAACACTCTCCTTTCTCGTTGCAAAGGTTTGTTTTAACCATTCAACTTCGGCATAATCTAAAGTAATAATATCGCCCGTTTTTCTAATATTATTACCCTCAACAGTAGTAAATGCCAAATCCTCAGTTGGATCTACATTAGTAACTGGTCCAGGTATTAAATCAATAGAATTTGTATAATGTCTTGCTCTTAATTCGTTATTTTTGAGATCTATACTATTTTTAAATTCAACGGAATTTTCTTGAGGTAAATAGGTTGAAAAATTATCAACAAAAAATCCAGATTTAAATCTATTCAAACCTTGAGCATCCGAAACAAATAGATTTGAAGTATTACTTTCTAAAAGTGAAAGTGTTGTATAATATTCTAAAGATTTAACGCGGTCCTCAATTTTTTTAATATCAGCCATCGTAAATCTCTTATGCTGCAAGAATTCAATCGAAGCCTGTGATGCATTATAAAGATATGGGGGAAGTGTTACGGCAGCAACTTCTAATGAATCGTCTATAACATCTGGGCGAGTGAGTTTTTCTCCTGGCGTTCCAAACTTGATTTGAAATCTTCCATCTTTCGAAAGATATATTCTATCAATTCTTCCAAGATAGAAAGAGAATGTTGCTATAATTGATTCATCTGATGCAAGAATATTTGCAGCAGAATTTCCAGAAGAATTAAATGTTCTTCCATAAAATTCTAATGGCGATCTTGCTCCACTTGTTACTACATAATCAGAAACTTTTGGTCGAATATCAATGATATCAGTATTTCTTGATACATCAATTGATTGAATTTCTTTTGAATAATCAAATGTACCATATGAGTTTGCAGTTGTAATATCTCCATCATCCGAAGATTCATAATATCCATTGGTGAAATATACTTTTAATTTTCTTGAAGGTTCTTGAATTTTTGATTTTCTTGTAATATACCCATAATCATAAAATGTTCCTTTTTGACCACTACCAAAAGTAAAGTTGGAAGAAACATTAGAACTTGACGAATTCAATGTGGTAACAATTGCACTTACCTTAGATTCTTCAAATGTGATAGTTTCTCCTTCTTTAAATCCATTTTGATTCTTTAAAATAAATGAAATTTGAGAATCTGTAAGTCTTTCGGCACAGATTCCAATTGCACCACTAGATTGTCCTACAAATTTTTCACCTATTATTAAATCTGTTGTTTTTGTTGATGGTCCACTGATAGAAGACAATACAACTGTTGGTGCAGAAGGATTCGAGGTATCTAAAGATTCATAAATTCCATGAATATTGATAATATCTGCAACATTTAAGGATATTTTTTCATCCTGAACTCTTGTTCCATACGGATAATTACCATATACTAATCCATCATTAACAGTTGTGGTTCCTGTTCCGGAATATGAATAAATTGATTTGT
>Ga0214917_10007703_pt1 | contig 10801 bp, 11 predicted proteins | sample LL_1208_BB_MetaG_FD_177983 | JGI IMG/M metagenome (GOLD analysis project Ga0214917, IMG submission 177983) | Freshwater microbial communities from Lake Lanier, Atlanta, Georgia, United States - LL_1208_BB | ecosystem: Environmental > Aquatic > Freshwater > Lake | place: USA: Georgia | collected...
CTGGCCCGGCATCGGCTCTTTTGCACTCGAGGCGCTGGTGGCCAGCGACTACGCGCCGGTGCAGGGCTTCGTGCTCACGATGGCGGTGCTCTACACCCTGCTCAACCTGATCATCGACCTGCTCTATGTGGTGATCGATCCGCGCGTGAGGCTGTCCTCATGAGTGCGCGCGGCACAGGCACGCTGGCGGCCCGCCCGGGCAACTGGGCTCATGCGCGGCATGTGCTCGCCGACAACCCGTTCTCTGCGGTGGCGGCGCTGGTGTTCCTCGGCTTTGTGCTGGTGGCGCTGTTCGGGCCGTCGATCGCGCCGCACGATCCGCTGGCCAGCAATGCCGGGGCTGCGCTCTCGCCCCCCAACGCGCAGTACTGGTTTGGCACCGATGCACTGGGTCGCGACATCTTCTCGCGCGTGCTCGTGGCCACGCGCATCGACCTGCTGATCGCGTTCGGCGCAGTGCTGTCGAGCTTTGTCATTGGCGGGCTGCTGGGCGCCTGTGCGGGCTATTTCGGCGGCTGGATGGACCGCGTCGTCATGCGCGGCTGCGACATGGTGATGAGCTTTCCGCTGTTCGTGCTGGCGATGGGCATCGTGGCGGCGCTTGGCAATTCGGTGTTCAACATCGTGATCGCCACCGCGGTGGTCAACCTGCCGTTCTACATCCGCGTGGCGCGCACCGAAGTCAACGTGCGGCGTGATGCGCCGTTTGTCGAGGCCGCGCGGCTGGCCGGCAACAGCGATGCGCGCATCCTGTTCGTGCACCTGATTCCCAATGCGCTGCCGCCGATGATGGTACAGATCTCGCTCAACATGGGATGGGCCATCCTCAATGCAGCGGGGCTGAGCTTCATCGGCCTGGGCGTGAGTCCGCCGCAGGCCGAGTGGGGAATCATGGTGGCCGAAGGGGCGGCCTTCATCATCTCGGGCGAATGGTGGGTGGCGCTGTTTCCGGGCGCGGTGCTGATGTGCGCGGTGTTCACCTTCAACCTGCTCGGTGACGGCCTGCGCGACCTGATCGATCCGCGGAGGCGCACATGAGCGCGCTGCTCAGGGTCGAGGACCTGTCGCTGCAGTTCCGCACCCGCGACGGACTGGTGCGCGCGCTCGAGCAGGTGTCGCTCGAGGTGGGCCGTGGCGAGACGGTGGGCCTCGTCGGTGAATCGGGGTCGGGCAAGAGCGTGCTGTCGTATGCGCTGCTGGGCCTGTCGGATGCCGCCGCGCGCATCACCGCAGGGTCGGCGAGCTTTGACGGCTTCGACCTGCTCGGTGCAGACGAGGCCGACTTGCGCAATCTGCGCGGACGCGAAGTGGCGATGATCTTCCAGAACCCCAAGGTCGCGCTCAACCCGATCCGCAAGGTGGGCCACCAGATCGAGGACGTGCTGCTGCGCCACACCACCACCACGCGTGCAGCGCTGCGCGAGCGTGCCATCGAATGCCTCGCCGAGATGCGCATTCCCGATCCCGCGCGCCGCTATCACGCCTATCCGTTCGAGCTCTCGGGTGGCCTGTGCCAGCGCGTGATGATCGCCATCGCGCTGGCCTGCAACCCCAAGCTGCTGATCGCCGATGAACCGACCACCGGACTCGACGTGACCACGCAGGCCGCGATCATGCAGCTCATCCGCGAGAAGTCGCGCGAGCGCGGCATGGCGATGCTGCTGATCACGCACGACCTCGGGCTGGCACGCGAGCAGTGTGACCGCATGGTGGTGATGCATGCGGGTCATGTGGTGGAGACGGCACCGACAGACACGCTGTTTGCGCAGCCCCTGCATCCGTACACGCGTCAGCTGATTGCGGCCACGCCGGTCGGCCGGGCCTCGCTCGATGAGCTTGAGCCGATTCGCGGGCAGTTGCCCGACCTGCGGCGTGCAGACCTGCCCGCCTGCCGTTTCGCCGAACGCTGTGCGCACCGCACCGAGGCCTGTGACCGGCCGCTGCCGCGGCTGCAGGACGGCCACCACATCGTGCGTTGCCACCGGCCCCAGGAGACGCTCGCATGACGGTCAACCTGCTGGAAGTCATCGACCTGCACAAGCGCTTTGAGCTGCGCACCCCGCAGGGCCGTGGCGAGCTGCATGCGGTCGACGGCGTGTCGTTCTCGATCGCCCAGGGCGAAACCGTGGGCCTCGTGGGTGAGTCGGGCTGCGGCAAGTCGACGCTGGTGCGCCTGATCACGCGCACGCTCTCGCCCAGCGAGGGGCAGATCCGGTTTCTGGGCAACGACCTCGCGCTGATCGATCCGCGGCGCATGCCCTCGCACAAGCTGCGCCGCGATGTGCAGATGGTGTTCCAGGACGCGCATGAAAGCCTGAACCCGCGCTACACCGCATTCGACGTGATTGCCGAGCCGCTGCGGCTGCTCGCAGGCGTGGCCGACGCGGCCGACTTGCAGGCCCGGGTGCTTGAAATCGCGCAGATGTGTGGCCTGCCGTCCGAATTGCTCGTGCGCTTTCCGCACCAGCTCTCGGGTGGGCAGAAGGCCCGCGTGGGCATTGCCCGCGCTGCGGTGCTGCGGCCGCGGCTGCTGGTGCTCGATGAGCCTACCGCCGCGCTCGACGTGTCGGTGCAGGTGGTGATCCTGCGGCTGCTGGCGCAGCTCAAGAGCGCGCTGGGCATGAGCTTCCTGTTCGTCTCGCACGACCTCAATGTGGTGCGCCTGCTGTGCGACCGTGTGCTCGTGATGTATCTCGGGCGTGTGGTCGAAAGCGCGCCGGCGGCGCAACTGTTCAGCGATCCGCGCCACCCGTACACGCGTGCGCTGGTGGCATCGATCCCCGGGGCGTCGGCCGGTGCGCGCGAAGACCTGATTGCCGGTGAGCCGCAAAGCCCGATCCGCATGCGCGGTCAGCCCGCCGATGCCGGATGCAATTTCCGCAGCCGCTGTCCGCGCGCTACCGCTGCGTGCGAACACACCGAGCCCGTGCTGCAGCGCGTTGGCGTGCAGCGCGATGCAGCCTGCATCCACCTGCCCCTTCCCGAGACGGACAAATCGCCAGAGGTCATTGCATGAACGAAGCACAGGCACGCGCCTATGCGTTGGCCAGCGCCGATGCGTTAGGCATCCCGATGGACGAACAGCGCGCCGCCCGCGTGGCGTCCTATCTCGCCTTGACGGCGCGCTTTGCCGCGATGCTCGACGCGGTGCCCATGGGCCCCGAGATCGAGCCTGCCGAGGTGTTTTGTCCGGCGCCGTTTCCGGCCACTGACGATGCGCTGGCGGAGCGCGGATCATGAGCCGCGCCGATTCGTGGTCGCAACGCACGCTGTCGGCACGCGACCGGTTGCAGGCCGCCCTTGCGCGCATCGATGCCACCGACGCACGCGTCAACGCATTCACCGAAGTCACGCGCGAGCGTGCCTGGCGCGAGGCCGAGGCCATCGATGCGCGGCGCGCGCGCGGTGAGGCGCTCGGGCCGCTTGCGGGCATGCCCTATGCGGTGAAGAACCTGTTTGACATCGAAGGCATGGTCACGCTGGCGGGCTCGACGGTCAATCGCGACCTGCCGGCGGCGTCGCAAGACGCGGTGCTGGTGCAGCGCCTGCGCGATGCGGGCGCGGTGCTGGTGGGTGCGCTCAACATGGACGAATACGCCTACGGCTTCACCACCGAGAACACGCACTACGGCCCGACCCACAATCCGCACCGCCACGGCCATCTTTCGGGCGGGTCGTCGGGTGGCTCGGCCGCGGCGGTGGCGGCGGCACAGGTTCCGTTCACGCTGGGCTCGGACACCAACGGATCGATCCGCGTGCCGTCGTCGCTGTGCGGCGTGTGGGGACTCAAGCCCACGTTCGGCCGCCTGTCGCGCCGGGGTACCTATCCCTTTGTGCACAGCATCGACCACCTCGGCCCGTTCGCCGACAACGTGCAGACACTTGCTGCGGCCTACGACGCCATGCAGGGCGCCGACCCGCTCGATCCGGGCTGCCATGCCACGCGCGTGCAGCCGGTCATGCCCACGCTGGACCGCGGCACCCGGGGTCTGCGCATCGGGATTCTTGGCGGCTACTTCCGCGACAACGCCAGCGACGCCGCGCGCGCAGTCGCACAGGCGGCCGCGCGTGCGCTGGGGGCCAGCGACGAAGTGATCTGGCCCGATGCAATGCTCGGCCGCATCAGCGCGTTCATCATCACCGCCTCCGAAGGCGGCAGCCTGCATGTGGAAGACCTGCGCCGGCGCGCCGGGGATTTCGAGCCGCTGTCGGTGGACCGCTTCATTGCCGGCGCCTTGCAGCCCGCGCACTGGTATGCGCGCGCGCAGCGTTTCCGGCGTGTCTACCGCGACCGCGTCAATGCACTGTTCGAGCACTGGGACTTGCTGATTGCGCCGGCCACGCCGGTGGCCGCGCCGCCGATCGGCACCGAGTGGCTCGATGTGCAGGGCACGCGCCATCCCTGCCGCCCGGCCATGGGACTGCTCACGCAGCCGGTGTCTGCTGCGGGTTGCCCGGTGGTGGCCGCGCCCCTGTGGCCCGAGGGTACCGACGGCCTTCCGATCGGTGTACAACTGATCGCGGCCCCGTGGCGCGAGGATCTGGCCTTGCGCGCTGCGATGCAGTTGCAGCAGGCGGGCCTGGCCCATTTGAAGGAGACGACACCATGACGGTTGGCATGCCAACGATCAACCGGCCCGACGTGGTCGAGGAAGTGACCGCGGCATTCATGCGCTACGAACAGGCGCTGGTGAGCAACGATGTGGCGGTGCTCGATGAACTGTTCTGGAACGATGCACTGACGATCCGCTACGGCGCGACCGAAAACCTGTACGGCTATGCGGCCATCCAGGCGTTCCGCGCGGGCCGTCCCTCGCAGGGGCTGGCGCGCGAGATCTTCAACACCGTGATCACCACCTACGGGCACGACTTCGCAACGGCCAACACCGAATTCAGGCGCGCCGGAAGCACCCGCACGGGGCGGCAAAGCCAGACCTGGATGCGCACACCTGCGGGGTGGCGCGTCATTTCGGCGCATGTGAGCCTGCTGGATGCACCGAAGTGAGGCATGGGCGCTGGCATGAATCCCGCTCATGAAGAACCGGCTTGTATTCAAGTTTGTTCTTCAACCTTCCGGAGATTCGTCCATGTCGCATGCTTCCATGAACCGTCGTGAATCGCTCAAATCGCTGGCCGCCCTCGGCGCTGCCGGCACCCTCGGCGGGCTCAGCCCGTTTGCGCAGGCGCAGGCGCCGCTGACCGTTGGCGTGATCTACGTCGGTCCGCGCGATGACTTCGGCTACAACCAGGCGCATGCGCAGGCCGCCGCCGAGCTCAAGAAGATGCCCGGCGTGAAAGTGGTCGAAGAAGAAAACGTGCCCGAGACCGCGGCCGTGCAGAAGACCATGACCGGCATGATTGCCCAGGACGGCGCCAAGTTGCTGTTCCCGACCTCGTTTGGCTACTTTGACCCGCACATCCTCGCGCTGGCACCGAAGAACGAATCGGTGCGCTTCTCGCACTGCGGTGGCCTGTGGACCGAAGGCAAGCACCCGAAGAACGTGGGCAGCTTCTTTGGCTACATCGACGAGTGCCAGTACCTCAATGGCGTGGTCGCAGGCCACATGACCAAGAGCAACAAGATCGGCTTCATTGCAGCGAAGCCGATTCCCCAGGTGCTGCGCAACATCAATGCGTTCCTGCTCGGGGCCCGTTCGGTCAAGCCCGGCATCACCTGCAGCGTGATCTTCACCGGCGACTGGTCGATGCCGGTCAAGGAAGCCGAGGCCACCAACAGCCTGGCCGACCAGGGTGTGGACGTGTTCACCATGCATGTGGACGGCCCCAAGGTGGTGGTGGAAACCGCAGCCAAGCGCGGCAAGATGGTCTGCGGCTACCACGCCAGCCAGGCCAAGCTTGCGCCCAATGCCTACCTCACTGGCGCCGAGTGGAACTGGCTCACCGCCTATAAGACGATCATCGACGCAGCGCGTGCCGGCAAGCCGCATCCGAACTTCCTGCGCGGCGGCCTCAAGGAAGGCTATGTCAAGACCTCGGCCTACGGTTCGATGGTGACCGATGCGGCCAAGAAGAACGCCGACGACATCAAGAGCAAGATGGTTGCGGGCAGCTTCGACATCTTCAAGGGCGGCACCGGCGGCCTGAAGGACAACAAGGGCAATGTCGTGATCCCGGGCGGCAAGACGCTCAAGCAGACCGACCTTGAACTCGAGAAGATGAACTACCTCGTCGAAGGCGTGATCGGCACCATCTGACCCCGAGGGCGGCAGTCACAGGCTGGATTCACGGGCTCGATGGCGCATGCGACAGACGCTGCTCGATGTGGGTTTGCCGTTGCTGGCGATTGCCGCGGCGCTGCTGCTGTTCGGCGGCTTCGTGGCCGCCGGCGGCGTCGATCCGCTGCAGATGTGGCTGCTGCTGTTCAAGGGCGCCTTCGGCGACTGGTTCTCGTGGCAAAACACGCTGCAGCGCGCTGCACCGCTGATGCTCACCGCGTTGTGCGTGGCCCTGCCCGCGCGCGCCGGGCTGGTGATCATCGGCGGTGAGGGCGCGCTGGTGCTGGGTGGACTGGCCTGCGCCGCACTGCCGCTGTTCATGCCGCTGCCGCCGGGCACCGCAGGCCTGGCAATGGCATGCGTGGCCGGCGCCCTCGCAGGCGCCATGTGGATCGCGTTGGCCGGTGCGCTGCGCGAATACCGCGGCATCAACGAGACCATCAGCAGCCTGCTGCTCGCCTATGTGGCGATCGGCTTGTTCAAGCATTGGGTCGAAGGGCCGCTGCGCGATCCGGCCAGCCTGAACAAGCCCTCCACGCCGGCGCTGGCTGAATCACTGCGCATGGGCGGCATTGCGGGCTCCGATGTGCACTGGGGGCTGGTGGTGGGAGCCGTGCTGTGCGTGCTGCTGGGCTTTCTGCTGCGCGCAACGATTTGGGGATTTGCGATCCGCGTGGTGGGTGGCAACCCGCGCGCGGCGCAACTGGTGGGCTTGCCCGCATCGCGTCTGGTGCTGCTGGCCTGTGCGCTCGGCGGTGCCTGCGCGGGCCTGGCCGGTGCGATCGAGGTGGCGGCAGTGCACACGGCCGCCAATGCCTCGCTGATCGTCGGCTATGGTTATGCGGGCATCCTCGTGTCTTTCATCGCGCGCCACAACCCGGTGGCAGTGATTCCGGTGGCGATCCTGTTTGGAGGCTTTGGCGCGGCGGGCAGCCTGCTGCAGCGCCGCCTGGGCCTGCCCGATGCGTCGGTGCTGGTGTTGCAAGGCATCGCGTTCGTGCTGATCCTTGCAAGCGAGGCGCTGCGCGATGTCAACGGCAAGCGCTTCTGGCAGTCGTTCTGGCATCGCCTGATCACGCCGGCCGGCCCGGCCTCGCGCGTGGCCATCGACAACTCCGGTGTCTCGGGGGTGCGATGACAGCCGACGCGCTCCTTGCCTTTGCTGCAGCGCTGCTCGGTGGCGCGCTGCGCGTGGGCGTGCCTTTCCTGTTTGTGAGTCTTGGCGAGTGCCTGACCGAAAAATCGGGCCGCATCAATCTGGGCCTCGAGGGGGTTCTGGTGCTGTCGGCCATGGCGGCCTTCGGTGGCGCTTACCTCAGTGGCTCGGCATGGGTCGGGGTGCTGGTGGCAGCGCTGGCCGGTGCTGCGCTGGCGTCGCTGCATGCGGCGCTGTGCTCGCTGCCGCGCGTCAACGACGTGGCCACCGGCATCGCGCTGATGCTGCTGGGCATGGGGCTGGCGTTCTTTCTGGGCAAGCCGCTGATCCAGCCGCAGGCGCCGCAGATTCCCGCGCTGCCGCTTGGCAACTGGAGCGACATTCCGGCGGTGCGTGCGGCGCTGCAGATCAATGCCTTGCTGCCGCTGGGCCTGCTGCTGGCGCTGCTGATGTGGTGGGGCTTTTCGCGCACGCGCGCCGGGCTGCTGCTGCGCATGGCCGGTGATTCGGCGCAGGCTGCGCGCGCGCTCGGCTATTCGGTGCTGCGCATCCGCGGGTGGGCCACGATGGCGGGCGGCGCGATCGCCGGTCTTGGCGGCGCATCGCTCACGCTGTTTTATCCGGGCAGCTGGAACGAGGGCGTGTCCAGCGGCCAGGGCCTGATTGCGGTGGCGCTGGTGATCTTTGCGCGCTGGAGCCCGCTGCGATGCGTGATGGCGGCCCTGCTGTTCGGTGGTGCAGGCGCGATCGGGCCGGCGCTGCAGTCGGTGGGCATCGGCTGGGGCTACCACCTGTTCAACACGCTGCCGTATGTGCTCACCCTGATGATCCTCGTGCTGACCTGCCGCCCCGGCACGGCCGCTGCGGGCAGCCCGGGCGAGCTCACGACACCCAACCAATGAAAGGAGATTTCTGATGAGCGGACTTGGCGGACTCAACAAATCGCCCAACGGCGTGGTGATGGGCCTGGTGCAATTGCAGCTGCCGGTGGTGGACACACCGGCGCAGCTTGCAGCGCAGACGCAGCGCATCGTCGAACTGGTGGCCAAGGCGCGCCGCAACCAGTCGACCATGGACCTCGTCGTGTTTCCCGAATACTCGCTGCATGGCCTGAGCATGAGCACCGCGCCCGAACTGATGGTCTCGCTCGACGGGCCCGAGGTCGCGGCCTTCAAGAAGGCCTGCATCGACAACCGCATCTGGGGCTGCTTCTCGATCATGGAGGCCAACCCGCACGGCAACCCGTACAACAGCGGCCTGATCATCGACGACCAGGGCAACATCAAGCTGTACTACCGCAAGCTGCATCCGTGGGTGCCGGTGGAGCCATGGGAGCCGGGCAACCTCGGCATCCCGGTGTGCGACGGCCCCAACGGCAGCAAGCTTTCACTGATCATCTGCCACGACGGCATGTTCCCCGAGATGGCGCGCGAAGCAGCCTACAAGGGCGCTGAGATCATCATCCGCACGGCCGGCTACACCGCTCCGATCCGCCACGCGTGGAAGATCACCAACCAGTCGAATGCCTTCCAGAACCTGGCCTACACCGCCAGCGTCTGCATGTGCGGCAGTGACGGTACTTTCGATTCGATGGGCGAGGGCATGTTCTGCAACTTCGACGGCACCGTGCTGGTCGAGGGCGGTGGCCGTCCCGACGAGATCATCACCGCCGAGATGCGCCCCGACCTGGTGCGCGAGGCGCGCAGCGGCTGGGGTGTGGAGAACAACATCTACCAGCTCTACCACCGTGGCTATGTGGCAGTGAAGGGCGGTGCGCAAGATTGCCCCTACACCTACATGCACGACATGGCCGCTGGCCGCTACCAGTTGCCGTGGTCGGTGCAGGTGACCGATGGCACCAGCTGCGGCTTTGCACCGCCCACGCGCGGCTACCGCGGCCCCGAGCCGCATCCGCTGGTGCCCGACTCGCAGAAGGCGGCGCCCATGAAGAAGGTGGCCTGATCATGGCAGCACCGCGTTTCGTTTCGGCCAATCCGTATGCCTGGCCCTACAACGGCGACTTGCGGCCTGCCAACACCGCGCTGGTGGTCATCGACATGCAGACCGACTTCTGCGGCGTGGGCGGCTATGTGGACACCATGGGCTATGACATCTCGCTCACGCGGGCGCCGATCGAGCCGATCCGCCGCGTGATGGCTGCGATGCGCGCGCAGGGCTTTCACATCATCCATACGCGCGAAGGCCATCGGCCCGACCTGTCGGACCTGCCGGCCAACAAGCGCTGGCGCTCGCGCCAGATCGGCGCGGGCATCGGCGATCCGGGGCCGTGCGGCAAGATCCTCGTGCGCGGCGAGCCTGGCTGGGAAATCATTCCCGAGCTCGCGCCGCTGCCGGGCGAAGTGATCATCGACAAGCCGGGCAAGGGCTCGTTTTGCGCCACCGACCTCGAACTCATCCTGCGCACCCGCGGCATCGAGAACCTTGTGCTGTGCGGCATCACCACCGACGTGTGCGTGCACACGACGATGCGCGAGGCCAACGACCGCGGCTTCGAATGCCTGACGCTGTCGGACGGCACCGCTGCCACCGACCACGGCAACCATCTGGCCGCACTCAAGATGATCACCATGCAGCATGGCGTGTTCGGCACCCATGCCGACTCGGCCACCCTGCTGGCGGCCTTGCAGTAAAGCGTCTTGCGATGAGCGTGATCCACATCGACCCGATGCCCGCGCCCAGCGGCGCCATGGACTTGCAGACGCTGTCGCTGACCAAGCGCTTTGGCAGCTTCACCGCGCTCGACCAGGTGTCGCTGCAGGTGCGTCCCGGCACGGTGCATGCGCTGCTCGGCGAGAACGGCGCGGGCAAGAGCACGCTGGTCAAGTGCATCGCGGGATTCCACCAGGCCGATGAAGGTGCGATTCTTTGCGACGGGCGCGAGCAGGACATCGCCAACCCGGTGGTGGCGCGCACACTGGGCGTCGGCATGGTCTACCAGCACTTCACGCTGGCGCCGGGCATGACGGTGGCCGAGAACCTGCTGCTCGCAGGCGGCAAGGTGCCGTCGGTGATCGACTGGTCGCGCGAGCGCAGCCAGTTGCAAACCTTTCTGGCCGGCACCCCCTTCCGGCTCGACCTCGATGCGCGGCCAGGCCAGCTCGCCGCCGGCGAGAAGCAGAAGCTTGAATTGCTCAAGCAGCTGTACCTCAAGCCGCGACTGCTGATCCTTGATGAACCCACTTCGGTGCTGACGCCGCAGGAGGCTGACGAGGTGCTGGGCCATGTGCGTGACTTCGCGCGCAGCGGCCGGTGCACCGTGCTGCTCATCACCCACAAGTTCCGCGAAGTCATGGCCTATGCCGACGACGTCACCGTGCTGCGGCGTGGCCGCTCGGTCATGCAGGCCCGCGTGAGCGACGTCGTGCCGGCCACGCTGGCGCAGGCCATG
>Ga0214917_10007705_pt1 | contig 10799 bp, 15 predicted proteins | sample LL_1208_BB_MetaG_FD_177983 | JGI IMG/M metagenome (GOLD analysis project Ga0214917, IMG submission 177983) | Freshwater microbial communities from Lake Lanier, Atlanta, Georgia, United States - LL_1208_BB | ecosystem: Environmental > Aquatic > Freshwater > Lake | place: USA: Georgia | collected...
CCTTGGGTACGATATAAACAATCATGAAAACTTCACCCCAAAACCACATCATTAAAAAAGGCCAGGTTAGACCGTCTGAATTTTTACAACGATATGATTCTAGGGCTTGGGGTACTGCCGAAAAGGCAAGCATAAGCCCGCCAAGCCAACCTAGTATGTCAAGCATTAAAATGATCCTTGACCTGAAAGTTAGTCCATGAATAGTTACAAATTTTAGATTGCCAATCTTTAGTTGCTATAACTTTTAGTAGCACAGGAATTTCATAACCTGTTATATCTTCTAGAGCGGTATGTGGTTCTTTGGTGAAAGTACCAGTTACAAAACCTGCAACAGCTTCTGCATCCGTTCTAAAAGTCATATTGCCACGCTCGGTGGGAGCATTAAACAGATGGTTCTGCAAAACATAACGCAAGTATGCTTTGCGGTGGCAAATGATAGCCGATGCCGCGTGCCATAGGCAAAACCTGTTAGTGAAACCGTCTAGTATAATTCCTGTATTGTTACATTTTTCAGAATCGAAAGTAAGATTATATGCGGTAAGCATAGGGTTATAAAGTGTAATACATTTATCAAGCCAGCGATTGATAGCACCTACTGACGCGATAACGCGACGACCATCATCTAGCATAGTGTTATAGTTTTTGATACGACGCTCAAGATTAACGGCATTGAAAAAACCGGTTTTCTCATTGTACCAAAGTGTAGAAAGTTCTAAATCTTTGACAATGACGGCAATACTGTCATAGATTTTACCACGACGATCAACGATAACTGCTGCAAAATCTATAACCTTGTTGTCGATGGTGGTTTCGGTATCGACGATGCAAAAATATTGCTGTTTCATAATTTATAACCAAGTAAAGTGAGTGAAAGGCTAGTATAGCACAAAAAAGCTGCAAGTGCGTGCCATTCGTCAGCCCCAGACCGCCGCCTATCCGACCGACCAGCGGTTGATAGCACCCGACGAACGGTCGGTCTAGCCCTTGACACGGTTGCCAAAATTATAGTATAATTTTGGCGCCACCGATATAATTTTTATATCGGTATGTTTTTTATAACGTGGAACATGGTTCCACGTGGAACCTAGTCCCAAAGCTCTTCCGGTTCGCTGTTATAAAGGTTGTAAAGGTCATCGTACATTCTAGCAAGCCAGCTAGGATCGTTCCAATCTTTGAATGTTCCAAAACTTGGAACAACCGCATACATTTTCTCGTAGAGTGTTATAAAATCTATTTGAAGTTGTGTTATGGTTTTCATATTAGTGTCCTTGTTTGCTTGGAATGTAAACGCCTTCGATACAAAAATAATCACAAACCGCTTTGAGATATTGGATGTTATCCTCATAGAAGGTTATATCTTCTATATCGAACATATCTCTGTATTCTTCAATGATAGGCTTGAGTCCGTAAACCTTGAGAGTAGCACCCGACGAAACATCGCCTTCCGCTCTAGAAACTATATGGTCAGGATCGCCTAACTTCGTGCTAATAAATGTAAGGTCAGCATCCCGCAAAATGCGGGCAGTAGCAATAATAACAATACAGTCGGGATCAGCGTTATCTTTTTTATATTGTTCTGCAAGTGGTAACAAGCTGTCGTCCATTGCGCGATGCTCATTCGCACGCCAGTAACCAAGATCGATACGCTCGCCATTGTTATCAAAAATAGTACGGTAGCGATGCAGTGAGCATACAATTGTGCCATCCATGTCATAGATTGCTATCCTTTTCATTACAGTGTTCCTTGTTGGTTGCTATGCGCTTATTATACACGAAATCCTCGCCGTTGAAACCCCTAAAACCTGCCGCACATCAGACGACCAGTGGTCGATTTGAGCTGACGAACGGTCACCAAAACCCTTGACACGGTTGCAAATTATATAGTATAATTTGGCGCCTCAGCTATAAAAATTTGAGCGTTCAAATTTTTATATGTTCCACGTGGAACCTGTGCTTGGTTTTACCGTTTTTCTGTTCTAGTTTTTTGTTCTTGTGCTTGCCTGCGCCCGTTTGGGTACGCAGCGGCCCCTGTCGGGGCTTTTGTCCTAGTTTATAGATCGGTTGTACAGGTATAATTTTCATAATAGTCTAGGCTTTCCAAAACCGCGTTTGTCCATTTCACCACGAACGCTATCAATCATATAACAGTTGCGCTCGTAGCTAATGTAATCATTTTCATAATCCCAATAGCTGGCCGCGCTACCATCAAAGTAGTCTAGCAGTTCATCGTTGAGATCTAGCAACTCTTGATTAGATATAGTTGCTAGATCAGTGCCATCAGGCAACATAATTGTAAAATTCATAACATCAGCTCCTCAGCAGGGTAAGTAATTTTGCCATCAAATTCAAGTTGTTGTTGTTCAAATTGTGTAACATAATCATCATTAACCAGTTCCCAGCCAATGATATATTCTTTAGTATAATCGTTATCGTGTTCAACCATATCTTTGGCTAAAAGCATTTTAGCCAAAGCCTCAGCATCATCTGCTACGTTTTTTATAAAGTAATCATTGCCGCCCTTCATTTTCCAGTAAGGGTTATGGGCTGAACCGTAGTTCTCGCAAAATTGTGTAGTGATTATAATTTTCATATCAAACCTCGTATCGTTTAGCTAGATTATCCTGATGCTTTGCCATTTTAGCATAAGCATCGCTTTTTGCAATATTGCCTGCGATCGCTTCATTATTTGAAGCGATCCAGTATGCTTCAGCATTGCGACGCGCTACGCGGAGCTTTACTTGTCGCATAAACTCGCTATATTTTCTGTTACGGTTCATCTTGCTATCCTCTGTCTTGCTATGCTTAGAATTATACACCTATTTTAGCCTGCTGTTGTGCTACACATCGGCTAGTATCTGCCACACATCGGCCGACCAGTGGTGGCTATAACCCGACGAATGGTAGCTGCAAGGGGTTGACACGGTTGCAAATTATATGCTATAATTTGGCGCCAGCGCTATAAAAATTATAGCGCTCAAATTTTTGTAAGTGTTTCACGTGAAACAGTAATGAGCTAAAAATGTTATCATAAACATAACATATGCCCATAACATAAAAGTTATAGCGGTATTCATTCTGACATTACCCCAGTTATAATATTTGTAACCTTGTTAAACTTGGGATTAGTTAGCTTGCGCCCTAACAGCTTCTGCTTGGCAAGCCACATTAGCCCTGCCATGCTGGTGGGTACAACAAAAAACTGTAACGGTTCCTCGATGGCAACTTCAGTGCGACGATTGAACGCTACAATCTTTGGATCGATTGCTAAGCTGGTAAGTTTCATAGCATTATCCTTTTTAGAGCGGGGAGCTATGCTCCCCTTGATTCTACTGGTTAGAACGGATGAAGGCTACAATTGCGGCAAGCGCAGTCTTGTTAGCCTTCGTCAGAGAATCTATATCATTCTCTGAAAGGTTGAGAGCCGCACCAATGAAATCAGCGTGAACATCTTTCTTGATGGGAGCTTCACCGTTCTTGTTTACATAACTTTTAGCGATATAAACTTTTTCGCGTGAGAGCTTGGCAACCACGCTACGAACAGTCTTGCCGAGATTGTGGGCAATCTGATCCACAGCCATGCCAGCCTGGTAATCGCTTACCATGCGAGCAGTCTGCTCTGGTGTATAATTAGGGGCTTTGGCTTCTGCCATTTCTGCTACTCCTGAGTTGTTGAAAGAAATTCTATTATAGGCTAATCGGACAGGGATTGCAAGTGAGAATTTCGCCGCCTGTCGGCCTGTATCTACCGTCTGTCGGGTTGAGTTGATTCTAATCTTTAGTACAAGTTTTGTAATAGATTATAGAATTTATAATGTAGTAGATTATAGAATTTATAACATACTAGGGCGGTTATTAGACCGTTATATTATCTAGAACGGTGGGGCCCTCCAACACGGCCTATTTTTAAAAATTTTTGAAAACCCTAAGGTGCCGAAATCTACACTTGATTATAATTTGCAAATCATATATAATCAAACTAACCACAGGAGCATACATCATGGACTACAAAACCATAGCAATCTCCGATGTACACCTAGGTAGTCGTGGCTGCAAAGCCCGCCTACTACTCAACTTCTTAAAAAATAATAGCTGTGAAACACTATATCTAATAGGTGATATAGTAGACGCTTGGAAGATACAGCAAAATAAGTGGTATTGGCATCAATCGCACACAGACGTAGTGCGCGAAATATTAAAAAAAGCTAAACGCGGCACCAAAGTTGTATGGATCGCGGGAAATCATGACGAGTTCCTTAGACCTATGATTCCCTACAATATAACATTTGGCTCAATTGTAATAGCCAATCAGTGGGTGCACGAAGCCATCAACGGAGACAGATACTTATTGGTACACGGCGATCTGTTCGATGGGATCACCAGACTAGCGCCCTGGATAAGCTTCCTAGGCGACAAAGCTTATGATGTCCTTTTAGCCGTCAATACCAAGTACAATTGGTGGCGTCACAAACTAGGATTTGGTTACTGGTCACTGTCAAAATATTTAAAGCACAAAGTTAAACGAGCTATAGACTTTATGTTTCAGTTTGAATTAAACTTAGCCAACTATTGTGGCCGCAAAAATTTTGATGGTGTAATTTGTGGACATATACATCGTGCAGAAATTAAGCAACTTAATGGCGTAGTTTATATGAATACTGGTGATTGGGTTGAATCATGTACTGCTATTGTAGAGCACGATACCGGTTTATGGGAATTAATAGAGTGGCACGAGATTAAACATGAAGATAGTGTGGACCCTAAGCCTCATAGTTGTTAATATCTATAATCACCAAGACGTACCAGGTCGCATCTATTTACAGTTTCAAGACGAGTATACATGCGAAAAAACATTAGCAACAATGACTACATGGGTAAAGTTCCCGTGGTTTAAGGTAGAAGGTAAGTGTGAAAAAAATACTAGTAATAACTGATAACTTACAGGATCAGATTAATGGGGTGGTTACCACATATAAAAATTTGGCCAAAACTGCACTTTGCGATAATTATCTTATTAGTTATTGTGATCCCTCTAGGTTCTACTATATTGATTGCCCTGGCTATAAAGAAGTCAAGCTTGCCTTACCCTACAAAATGGCCAAAACGATTTCGTCGTCAAATGCAGATTATTATCACATCGCCACAGAAGGTCCTCTTGGTCTTAGTGCTAGAGCATATCTTACAAGTCATGGTATTAAGTATAATACTAGTTATCATACTAGATTTCCTGAAGGTCTTCACACTCTTTTAGGCATTCCACCCAATTTAACTTGGCGTTATATACGCTGGTTTCATAAACATAGTGGCCGTTGTTTAACTACTACTCAAAGTGTTGCTAGTGAGCTAAAGTCTCGTGGTATTGACAATGTTGTAACATGGACGCGTGGAGTTGATCGTGAACTGTTCAATCCGCAGCCACGCAATACTAAATCGTACAAAACATTGCTGTGCGTTAGCCGTGTTAGTAAGGAGAAGAGTTTAGAATATTTTTGCGAACTAAATATACCTAATACTAAAAAGATCTTAGTAGGAGACGGCCCACATCTTAGCTATTTACAGCAACACTATCAAGACGTTGAGTTTGTAGGCATGAAAGTAGGACAGGAGTTAGCTAGTTACTACCAACAAGCAGATGTATTTGTGTTTCCGTCGCGCTGGGATACTTTTGGTATAGTTATGTTAGAGGCAATTGCTTGTGGTACTCCTATAGCAGCATATCCATGTAATGGACCTCTTGATATAGTTGAACCAAACATCAATGGTTATTTGTCTAACGATTTGGCTAAAGCAGTTGAACAATGTTTTACACTTAACAAGGCTAAAGTATATTTATCAAGTACTAAGTGGACCTGGCAAAACTGCTGGGATATTTTCCAACAAAATTTAGTGGAGCCCACATGAGTACCCAATTACCAGCAGAAACTATTAGAATAAGTCCAGAAGCACTAGAAATTGCTAACTGTTATTTACAGTTACAAGATGCAAAAAAAGTTGCTTATGAACTCGATTTAGATCAAGAACTAGTAGTAACCACACTAGCTCGTCGTGAAGTACGTGGCTACATAGATCAAGTATTTTTTGATACTGGTTATAACAACAAGTTTTTAATGCGACGTGCTATGGACGCGCTTATTCAGCAAAAGTTTCAAGAATTGGAAGAGTCAGGAGTTGGTAGCTCTAAGGATATTGCTGAATTACTTAGCTTATCACACAAAATGTCAATGGACTTATTGGACCGTGAAATACAGCTAGAAAAATTACGAAGTAATAGTGGTCCACAAAAGCAGGTTAATGTGCAAATTAATGAGTCGGATGGATCAAAGTATGGTCAGCTTATACACAAACTTATTAGCGGAGATGGCATATGATACTACTTATATTTTCAGCACTACTACTAAGCTTTTTAGCAACAATTTTATTAGTAGAATTTTTACATGTTAGTAGTAAGTAGACCAGATATAGATTGTGAGCATATTACTGAGTTTGAAGCTAGCAGTAGATTTATTAAACTGCCAATAGACAACTATCTTAAACTATTAAACTTATATGATACTATTAACAGGCCGCAAATTGCTCTAATTAATAGTGTAAACAGCCCTAACTATAGATTTGTTTGCGCCGCACTTGCTAGACGATTAGGTAAAACTTATATAGCTAATGTAATTGGTCAGCTAGTAACACTAGTGCCTAATTCAAATGTACTTATTATATCACCTAACTATAATCTTAGTTCAATTAGTTTCGAACTACAGCGTAGATTGATCAAATACTTTGATCTTGAAGTTAGTCGTGATAATCTTAAAGATAGAGTTATTGAACTACAAAACGGGTCAACTATTCGTATGGGTTCAGTAGGTACTGTTGATTCAACGGTTGGTAGGTCATACGATTTAATTATATTTGACGAAGCTGCACTATCGGAGCGTGGCGAAGAAGCTTTTAATATTGCACTACGTCCCACACTAGACAAGCCACACGCTAAAGCTATATTTATTAGTACTCCACGCGGCAAAAACAACTGGTTTTCAAAGTTTTGGCAACGTGGCTTTGATCAGAACTTTTCAGAGTGGTGTAGTTTGCAAGCTGACTATACTGAAAATACTAGAATGGCTGAGTCGGATGTTGAAGAAGCTCGTCGATCAATGCCCAAATCAGAATTTGAGCAAGAGTACATGGCATCATTTACTAGCTATCTAGGACAAATTTACGAAGGTTTTAAACCAGAGTATATTTTAGACGAATTGCCAGAAGGCTTGCGTGGCGAAGCAATTGCTGGATGCGATCCAGGCTACAGAGATGCAACAGCTTGGGTTAATATAATCTATGATCCTAGTAGTGATAAGTTCTACTGTGTAGAGGACTACTTGGAGTCGGAAAAAACTACTCGTGATCATGCCGAGCGTTTTAAACTAATGATGGAGCACTGGGGTATTGAAATAGTATTTATTGATAGTGCAGCTGCACAATTTGCTTCGGACCTAGCTTATAACTATGATATAGCAACTACAAAGGCTAAAAAAGATGTATTACCAGGCATTGCCTATGTACAAACACTAGTACAACAAGGTAGACTTTTAGTACACAAAGACTGTCAACATGTACTAGCAATGCTAGATCAGTATCGCTGGGATACTCGTGAAGGATTGACTCGTGAACGCCCTAAGCATGATGAGTATAGTCACATGGCTGATGCAGTACGTTATGCGCTGTACAGCTATACAATATAGGTCCTATAAATTTTGAGTTGAACTTATAGTTGCTTTTAGGCTATAATAGTCAAAACTGGAGTAAAATGTGGCGGTAAACACAAACAAACGCATAGCTGTAAAGTGGATTAGGGATAAAGCTAAAAGTGCCTATACAAAAGAATCTAATTGCTATATATGTAAAACTACTAATGAACTAGAGCTTCACCACCTACACTCAATTACCTACTTGTTAGAAACTTGGGCACGTCGTGGTAACATAGACATTAGTACGGATGAAGCTGTGTTAGCTATTCGAGATCAGTTTATTGCTGAACACCATGAAGAAATATATGAACTTGTATATACCCTATGCAATCGTCATCATGTTCAACTGCATGGAATCTATGGTAAGAGCCCCGCTCCCAGTAGTGTAGCAAAGCAAAAGCGCTGGATTGAATTGCAGCAAGAAAAGCATACAAGCGGTCAGAGTGATTTTCGTGGGTCTAGTTATGGTTCCTATTTTTCACAATTTTTAGGGGAAAATAGTGGCACTAGAAAAGATTAGTAGCTGGATTCGTGAAAAACTAAATCCAGCTCAGCAACAAATACACTATGATGAAGGTAGTACCATTGGTACTGAAGGTAGACTACTAAGCTATCAACAAGCCTTTAAGAATATTGATAGTGTAAATAGATCAGTAAACATGGTTGTAGCAGCTTGTGCTAGCTTAGACTATGATATAAAAGATAAAGTAATAGATGGCGTAACACTAGGTATTCGTCAAAAAACATTAAACACACTATTAAACTACAGACCAAATCCTTACCAGTCTGCACAAGATTTTAGACGTGAGATTTTTAAAGATTTGTTGCTGGAAGGAAATGCTTTTATACATTTTGATGGTACTTTTATGTACCACCTACCAGCTACTAATGTTGACATTAACAGCGACCCTAAAACCTTTATTAAGGGATTTAAGTATAGTGGTTCAGTAGATTTTAAAGATACAGAAGTATTCTACTTTAAAGATATTAATAGTGAGAGCATCTATAGAGGTGCTAGCAGATTGCAAAGCTGTATAGAAAATATTAATATATTATTTTCAATGCAAGAATTTCAGCAAAAGTTTTTTGATAATGGTACGGTATTTGGTTTAGTGCTTACATCGGAAAATAGTTTATCGCAAGTTGCCAAGGAAAAAACATTACAGTACTGGCAACAAAGATATAATACTAAATCAGGTGGCAAGCGTCCTATTATCTTAGATAGTGGACTCAAACCTGTTAAACTATCAGAACAAAGTTTTAGTGATCTAGACTTTGATAAGGCAATAAAAACACATGGCGAGCGTATTATGACCGCTATTGGGGTTCCGCCAATCCTACTACAAGGTGGTAACAATGCTAACATTGGGCCTAATTTACGGTTATTTTACCTGGAAACAGTATTGCCAATTGTTAAGCTGTATATATCCTCAGTTGAGCGATATTTTGGATATGACGTGGAAGCAATCACCTCAAACGTTAGTGCGCTACAACCAGAGTTAAAAGATATAGCAAGCTATCATCAAACACTAGTTAATGGTGGTATTATTACACCAAACGAAGCAAGAATAGAATTACGGTACGCCAAAATAGATGGTGGCGATACTATCAGAGTACCTGCTAACATCGCAGGTTCAGCAGCCAATCCCGCACAGGGGGGTAGGCCACAAGGAGCGAGCGCGTAAATGGACATAAAAAATAAAATTATTTATTTTGGGTCTAAATTTACTGCTAAAGCACTGCCACAAGGCGAAGATGATCAAACTATCATGATTGAAGGTTATGCCTCTACTAGTGATACAGATCGTGTAGGAGACGTAGTGCCTACTAGTGTTTGGGCTAAGGGTATGGAGAACTATTTAAAGAATCCAATTATCCTAGCCTTTCATGATCAGCGTATGCCTGTTGGTAAAATGGTTGATCACAAAGTTGACGATAAAGGATTGTGGATTAAAGCCGCAATCACAGATGCTGCCGGCGATGTGTACAAGCTAATTAAGAAAGGTATCTTAAGTGCGTTTAGTATTGGGTTTAGGGTCAAGGATGCAGAGTATAAATCAGAAGCCGAAGTATTTTTAATCAAAGACCTAGAATTACATGAAATTAGTGTAGTCAGCGTACCTGCTAATCAGAATACGCTTTTTAGTTTAGCCAAAGCATTTGATAGTGCAGAGGAATATGAGTTATTTAAACAGCAATTTGCAGTGGAAGAATCAGCTAAAGGGCTAGAGGACTCCGAGTCAGCAAATAGCGCAAACAAAGAGGAATGGAACATGGATCCAAAATTACTAGAAGAAATGTTAGCTAAGGCTGCCGCTACTGCTGCTGAGCAAACTGCAAAAGCTGTTGTAGAAGCACAAACTAAAGCTGCTCAAGAAGCTGCTGAAGCTGCTCGTGCTGAAGCTGCCCTAGAAGCAAAAATCAAAGCTGCTGTTGCTGCAGTTCAAACAGTAGACACAGGTGCTGAGCGCCTACTAGCTGACGTTGAAAAGCGTCTTAATGAGCAAGCTGAATCACACAAGAGTGCTCTTGAAGGTTTAGAAGTTGCTCTAAAAGAGAAAGCTGCTGAACTAGAAGCTATTCAAAAGAGTCGTATGCAGTTTACAGATCCTAAGGGCGACAATGGCGATATTAGCTTTAGTGAGAAACAAGCTGCCGTATTTATCAGCAAGATCACAAAGCGTCCAGTTGAAGAAACAAAGTACTACAAAGATTTAGCAACTAAGTATGCTAGTGGTGGTACAGCTGGTGCTGCTGGTAGTGGCAGTGGTGCTGGTGGTGCTATTCGCTTACCAAGCAAAAACTGGGAAACAGAAATCAGCCTAAACATGGAAGACGAAATTCGTCGTCAATTAGTTGTTGCTGGTACAATCCGTAATATTGCTATGAGCCAGCCTTTCATGAAGCTGCCTATCAATCCTGATGCTGGTGCAGATGCAACCTGGGTAGCTAACAGCGACTTTGGCGGTAGTTCAAGCAGTGGTACACAACGTACACATGCACTAAAAGAAATCGAAATCAGTGCAGCAAAGTTAGCAACCAAAGAGTATGTTAACTTTGAAGAAGAGG
>Ga0214917_10007706_pt1 | contig 10797 bp, 10 predicted proteins | sample LL_1208_BB_MetaG_FD_177983 | JGI IMG/M metagenome (GOLD analysis project Ga0214917, IMG submission 177983) | Freshwater microbial communities from Lake Lanier, Atlanta, Georgia, United States - LL_1208_BB | ecosystem: Environmental > Aquatic > Freshwater > Lake | place: USA: Georgia | collected...
CCGCCAGAGCCGCCTGTTCCAACAGTTCCGCCGTTGTATGTGCCTGCGCCACCGCCACCAGCGTATGTGACGGATGAGCCAGAAATACTAGATGCAGTTCCTGCGCCGCCATTCCCACCAGTTGTTCCTGTGCCAACTCCGCCCGCTGCTGACGCACCGCCACCGCCACCGCCACCGTAGTTTGGTGGAGTGATTCCGCTTCCTGCGCCACCGTTGCTGCCTTGGGACGGGCTAGTGCTTGGGGTGTTTCCAGTTCCAGCAGTGCCCGGCCCTTGTGCGCCGCCGCCAGAACCGCCGTTAAATCCATTTGTTGCGCCGCCGCTGCCGCCGCCACCGCCGCCCGTGCTAGTAATTGTGCTAAATACAGAATTAGAGCCGCTTGTACTGGCAACTCCCGGTGTTACGTTATTATCAGCACAGCCTGTTCCGCCGCCGCCAACAGTTACAACATACGCGGTACCAGCCGTAACGCTTAATGCGGTTCCAGTACGATAACCGCCTGCGCCTCCGCCACCACCTCCGCGACCGCCACCACCACCACCACCCGCTACGACAAGGTAATCCACCGTGGTCGCGCCCGTGGGGGCAGTCCATGTGGCCGTGGACTTAAAGATGATCGGAGTGGCTTTTGCCATGCTGTACGAGAGGATGACGATGCCGGAGCCGCCGTTTTGACCGTTTGATGCAGAATTTGACCATCTGCCGCCGCCGCCAGAACCGCTATTGGTTGCGCCATTTGTTGAATTTGCGGCATCAACAGGGTTATCGCCTCTGCCGCCGATAGAATTTGTGCTGGTGTTTGTTGTGCCGCCAGAACCACCAGCGGCATACGTTACCGATGAGCCGCTAATTGTAGATGCGGTTCCACCTCCACCTGTAGATGTACCTATGCCACCGCTTCCAGTTCCGCCTGCACCACCACCACCGCCATAAGGTGTGCCACCATTGTTGCCCTGTGACGGGGTTGTGGCCGGAGTATTGCCAGAGCCAGCAGCCTGCGTTTGTCCACCGCCGCCACCAGACCCGCCGTTTGATCCAACGGTTGCGCCCGTGCCGCCCTTTCCACCGCCACCGCCGCCCGTTGACGTAATCGTGCTAAATGTAGAATCGCCGCCGTTACCGCCTGCGGCTGAACCGCCTGCGCCGCCCGCGCCGACCGTGATGGTGTAATCGGTGCCTGCCGTTACCGAAAGCGCAGTTCCTGTACGAAATCCACCCGCACCACCACCGCCTCCTGCGCCGTTGTTTGCGCCACCGCCTGCCCCGCCGCCCGCAACGACAAGATAATCCGTCGCCGTTACGCCCGTCGGCGCAGTCCAAGTGCCAGAGGCGAGAAATTGTTCAATGATGGTGTAATTGCCGCCGCCTGCGACGACTCTGCCAAGCAGCATATGAAATATGCCAGACATGGCTTAACTCACGTTGCCCGAAATAACGCAGACCGTTCCGCTGATAAACAAAATAGTCGCCACGCCTCGAGTCGCTAACGTCACCGACGATTTTGTGGTGTTTGCGCCAGCGATGTAAGACGAAGTGGGATTTGTTGTAATTGTGACGTTGCCCGTTGTGTTGTTGAAGATCGACACAACATCACCCGCCGCAAATGTGCTGTTTGGCACAACAATAGAACCGCTCGTACCAACACCAATAAACTTGCCGACATCGGTTGTGGCAAGCGTGTAACTAGTAACTTTATCGCTACCAGACTGCGGGATGTTTTTGAAACCAACCGCATTAGTGCCGTCTGCCGTGCAGTTGGACAAATTACCCGAGGTCGGGGTGCCAAGGATTGGCGTGGTTAAAGTTGGGGATGTTGCAAACACCAACGAACCAGAACCAGTTTCGTCCGTAACCGCTGCGGCAAGGTTTGCACTCGACGGCGTAGCCAAAAATGTCGCTACGTTTGCGCCAAGACCGCTAATGCCGGTTGATACGGGCAAACCCGTAGCATTGGTTAACGTGCCAGAGGACGGCGTGCCCAACGCGCCGCCATTGACAACAAACGCACCAGCCGATCCGGTGTTAACGCCCAACGCCGTGACAACGCCCGTGCCGGTCGTAATGGTGCTTGGCGCTACGCCTGCACCACCACCAATAACAAGGGCATTAGCCGCCAAGGCGCTTGATGACGCCAGCGTGCCGGTTGCTGAGTAATACAGGACACCGCCGCTCGTGCCGCTAGTCAATCCGGTGCCGCCATTAGCAACCGGAAGCGTACCGCTCACTTGGCTCGTCAGACTGACGCCGGAGAGCGTCCCGCCAAGCGTCAAGCTGCCGGATGACGTAACCGTACCGGTCAGCGTGATACCGTTAACCGTTCCAGTTCCGCCGACCGACGTGACCGTGCCGTTGCCTGTGCCTGCGCCAAGATTAGCGCGTGCAGTGGCTGCATCCGTTGCGCCCGTACCGCCCGATGCAACCGGCAACGTGCCCGTTGTTAAAGCAGACGTGCTGGTTGCGTATACCGCACCGCCCGACGTAAATGACGTTAACCCCGTGCCGCCATTAGTCGTTGCAACCGTGCCAGCAAGAGTTACAGCGCCCGTGGTGGCCGTAGACGGCGTAAGGCCTGTCGTACCGCCGCTAATGCTGGTAACGCCCGCCGAACCGACCGAAGTAAACGACCAGTTCGCCAGCGTTCCCGAGCCGCCGTACACATCCGAATAGATGGTTAGCGTCGTGCCCGAGAAGGCGGTGATGTTGCCTTCCATGAAGTACGTCGGGTCAGGCGGGTACGCCACGCGCACACGCGAACCAACGGTAAACGCCGTGTTGGTGGAATTAAGGTTGGTTGTGAAGGTCTTTGTACCCGTGCCGATGGCAACCGAAGACGAAGACGTAAGGCCGTAATAGCCAATGCCAATCTGCGTCAGTTGCGCCGTAGTGACAATGACGCCTGGGGTAAGCGGGCGAGTCGGGGACGTTTGCGCCGGATACGTCTGAATGGAAACGTCGGTGCTAGTTGCCGCCCAACAAATTTCCAAGTAATCGCCAGCCGCAAGCGTAAACACATACGGACAAACAGCAATTAAGTGACCGTTTGTGCCGCCATGTTTATTGGCAACGCTAAACTGGCTATTTGTGTCAGCAAGATCGCTACCGTTTTTACGAACCCAAATATCAACGTCTTGAACCGCAGTATTGGCGTTTTCAAGCTGGATTGAATAATTCAGCGAATAAGTGCCCGCATTGGCATAAGTAATGCGCGAGCCGCTTGTAATGCTGACGCCATTGGCTTCGTCAGTCGTTCCAATGGCAACGACATACGCCGTCGTCGTGCTAGCAATCGTTTGGTCGGTCGTGTCTTGAAACGCGCCGTAATAAGCCGTTGAGCCAACGCCCGACGAAATGCTTGACCACGTTGGCGTGCTCGAACCGTTTGACTGCAAATACTGTCCAGCAGTGCCAGCCGCCGTGTAAGCAATCGCCGTTCCGGTGCCATACGCTATTGCGCCAGCCGTTGGGGCCGCAGTGCTATTGGTACCACCGTTCGCAGTGCCAAGCGTACCGGCAATCGTAATCGTGCCAGCACCCGTAATCGGGCCACCGGAGGTCGTAAGGCCGGTGCTGCCGCCCGAAACTGCAACAGATGTAACCGTTCCAGTTCCACCCGCAGCAATCCATTCCGTATCGGTAGCGCCCGCGTTAACCGCAAGCACTTTGCCGCCGTTGCCCGTGTAGGACGGCAACAAGTTAATTCGAGCGTTGGCCGCAGTCGTCGCGTTCGTGCCGCCGTTCGCAACCGCGAGCGTGCCAGCCATCGTCAGCGTGCCGCTCGATGTAATCGGGCCGCCAGAGAACGTCATTCCGGTCGTACCGCCCGAAGCGTCGACCGAAGTTACGGTACCCGAGCCGCCACCGCCACCCGTTGCGGCAATCGTAATCGTGCCATCGCCGTTGGTGATCGTAATGTTGGAGCCAGCGGTCAGCGTGGCTTTGCTCAAACTGCCCGACGCATTGCCGATGAGCAGCTGGCCGTTTGTGTACGTCGTTTGACCCGTACCACCCGTGCCAGTGCTTAACGTGGAGGTCAGCCCAGCCGCATTACCACTAATGTTTCCGGTAATTTTGGAACCGGCAAGCGACGTGATCCACGACGGATTGCTGTAGGAACCGGTTGTATAAACTCCATTAGTGACCGTTCCGGCATTACCCGTAACGTCAATGCTCCAAGTTCCGCTAGCACCCGAACCGGTTGTGCTAGGAACAGAAAGCGCCGTGCGCGCACCCGAAGCAGTTGTCGCCCCAGTGCCGCCATTCGCAATCGCAACGGTTCCAGTAACGTTTGCGGCATTACCACTAATGTTTCCGGTAATTTTGGAACCGGCAAGCGACGTGATCCACGACGGGTTGGCATACGAACCGGACGTATAAACGCCATTCGTTACGGTTCCGGCGTTTCCGGTAACGTCAATCGACCACGTTCCAGAAGCGCCCGAACCAGAGCGGCTTGGTACATCGAGATTTGTGCGCGCATTAGCAGCCGTGGTGGCTCCCGTACCGCCGTTATCAACATCTAGTGTTCCACCAAGCGTAATAGTACCAGTGGTAGTGATTGGGCCGCCCGTTGCGGTAAGCCCCGTGGTGCCACCGGAGACATTGACCGACGTAACGGTGCCAATTCCCGGCGATGCGAGAATGTCGGCAACAGTAGTCTTTTTAGTAACATCGCTCTGAACGACCGGGACTAGTTCAGCGCCCGTAAGGGTACTAGCTGACGGCAGGTCAGAGATTTTAGTCCCGGCCATTACTCACCTCACTCAAATACGACGGTCGCGTTAACGGTTCCACCAATTACAACGTATAGCCCTTTATTAAAATACATCCCACCGTCGCCACCCAGATAGCAATACTGGTTCGCAGCGGTCGGCGTAAAGGTTGCCACCATCGTCGTACCGGTCGTCGTACCGTCAAACGTGTCGTAAATCGTGATCGTCGGCGTGCTCGAAGCGGCGCTGACGAAAATGCCCTTAAACTTACCGGCGGCAGGCTTCACCTGCTGAGTCGCCGTGATGTAATGGTAATTAGCCATGTGAGTGTCCTATGCCAAAAAGCGGAGTTTATACAACGTAGAAAGATACTGGCCGACGATCTCGTCGATGATGTTTTGCAACGCCGTATCCGTTTTCTCGCAGACTTCATAGCGAGCCGCTTCAAGTTCTGCCAACTGATCTTGCAGAAACTCGGTGACGTTCGTGGTTTTCTTCGCTGACATCAGCGAAATCGGGCCAATCAGCCCGTGACGACCTTGGTAGGCTTCGGCAAACTTGTCGGCCAAGTCCACAATCGCGTCGTAAAACTCATTCAGCGCGACGTGCTTGGCATACGAGCGCGTGTTTAGATGGACGCTATGCGTCACATCCCGCGCTAGGAACAACATTCCAACAAAGTCTGCCGGTTTCATTGCATACCCTCGCCCATGTCGGGCATCTCACGCTCGGGCATCATGCCCACGATGTCGCCTGTAGCAACCGCAGCGTGGATTGTACCCCGAACGATGTCTTGTATCTGTTCTTCCGACATTCCCGCTTGCACGGCAGAGATACGGCGCGTTTCGGCTTCGTATGCCTTGATATCGGCTTCGTATTCTTTAATGCGGTTTTGCTGCGCCTCGATGGATTGATGCACGGCGTTGAGCATCTGATGCATCTGATCCATTTCCGCAGCCATTGCTTGCATTTGCTGGTTTGCCGCCTGCAACGCCGGGTCTTCTTCGTCCGCCAAGAGTTTCGGATCAATCATCTTGGAGAGGCGCTTGCTGATTTCCTGCGCACCCGGCCAATCCATGTTCTTGACGAACAGGTCGCCGGCGACTTGCCACAGTTGCGGGTTGCCCTGCAATAGCTGCGCCATCGCGTCCATCGACTCTTGACGCTTAGTCATGTACGACGGGCCGGTCGTGACGCACACGTCGTATTTACCCACAGACGGGTTGTAGATTTTCTCAATCACCACGCCCGTTTGGTCGACGATCTTGCGCACCGGCTCTTGTTGAGTCGGGTCGATTTTGACCGTCGAGATTTCCCCGTCAATGCCGATAATGCGCGCAATGCGCTGCGTATCGTAAATCTTGGGGATCAAGTCAACGAGTTGGCGCGTGGAATAGCGAATGGCGCGAGCCAGGTTGTCAACGTAATGGTATGTGCCTGTGTCGCCTTGCTTTTCACGCGCCAGAATGGCCCGACCCGAACGCTCGTTAGACGTAGCGCCTAGGCTAGAGTCATATTGACCCGTCGTTGATTTGATGTCATCCGACGCGCCCATTTTGGCTTGAATCAAGCCGGTTTGGGCCAGCGGCGGCGGTGCGCGCTGTGGCAACGGCAGCGTATTGCCCGCGCCGTCCGTCACATCGGGGTTAACTTCTAAATACGGCCAGTTCGTGGTGTTGGCCGTCTTCCATTGTTGTTCGTAACCTTCAAATTGGCCGCCATAGCCAATGAATGGGGCTTTTGGTGCCAAAGCCAGCATTTCGGCTTCTTGCGACACCCAATAGTTGTACATACGCTGCGCATCTTTGGCGTTGCGCACAAGGCCCGAAATATAGACCTGCCCGTCGACTTCAAATTCGTTGCCAATGACGCGAATGACCGGGATGTACGAACCCGCCCAATCGCGTTCTTCCAAAATCTCGTACCCGTTGGTCTTCATCCACTTAACTTTGCGGACATCGACCTCACGGGTGCGCACAGGAGCCATTCCTACGGCTTCAAACTGCGCGGCTTCGGGCGAACCCTCAAAAGCCGTTTGGTTGCCGGGGTACAGATTGAGCGTCTTGCGCTCATGCTCAATGTAAAAGTATTCCGCAATACGGACGGTGTTCTCGTCAATCCACTGCGAAATGGACGAATCGCCCACGCCCTGCGCCATGATCGACGTGATGGGTTGCGCGTCGGGGAACATCCGCTCGTATTCTTCGCGGGGCACGTCTTCGGTGATAAAACACCATTCCGCGTCTTCACCGCATGGGTCTTGAATCGTCGGGTCCATGTAGACGCTGAACGAATTGCGAATCCGCGCAATACGCAGGTCTTGGTCAAACGATTTGTCGTCGCAGTATTCGGTGAGGATGCGGAAATAACCCTCGCCATACGTCACTTGGTTTTCGCACGCGGTGTCATAAGCGACATCGGCGTTTGAGATGTACTCAATGTGACGCACCATGCCGTCGAACACTTGCGCGACTTCAATGTCGGCAGCGTCATCCACCGGAATGACTTTTCCCGCAGGGCGGTTCTGGCGTTGATCGTTCGTCACCTGCCGGACGTGCTGCGGGAGCTTGTTGATCGTTAAGCACGGGCGAGCGTTAATCGTCTGGCCCTGCACCGACCCACGAGTGGCAAGCACGTCCGCCGGCCATTGCCACTGGTTATCTGGAGAACCTGCCATAAAGCGGAGGTCATCCAGCTCATCCTCGCGGCTGTCTGAATACGCCCCCAAAGCAACCTGCAAGCGATGACGAGCCTGCGACAGAATGTCGGCAGGGTCACGTCCACCACGCCGGGTGGGCGTGTTAGCAACCTTTGCTGCGCCTGCAATGCCTGTGGGGTCTTTAGCCATGTTTACTTAAACTTCCGAGCGATGGCGCGTACATCCAATTTCGCGGGGATGGTGCCGTGCAAATCTTTGTGATTCGTCGGCTTATTACGATCCGGCATCCCGCCACCCGACACTTTCGGCTCGCGGGAGTTCAATTTCTTGATGGGTTCGGTCACTTTCATTTGCGTTTACCTTTTTTTGCTGCGGCCTTTCGCTTGACGCTGTACGCGATTGCGACGGCTTGTTTGACCGGCTTTCCGGCTTTTACTTCCGCTCCGACGTTTTTTCGGAACGCTTGTTTGCTCGATGATTTCACTAGTGGCATAGACGTTACTTTCGCTTTTTAGCGGTTTTAGCAGATTGACGAAATGCTTTAGCCGTTGGAGCGCCTTTTGCGCCCACTTTGCGCATCCGTTCGCCGCTTCCCGCAGCGATTCGCGCACGCTTAGCATGAATATTTGCATACAGACCACGCTTTGCCATTAGCCACACTTCCATCGCCGCAAAGACGCTTTAGCGCGCTCCGCAGGGCCTTTTGCCTTACGCACTACGCCCTTCATACGGGCGCAGAACGACTTTTTACGTCCAGCATCGGCCTTTGACTTCGGATTCGGCGCAGGGGCTTTTAGTTTCGACCCGGTTGCGCGGTTGTACTTAACGCGACCTTTTGCGGTAAGGCCGGCACCTGCCTTGGTTGACAGTTTTTCGCCACGCCTTACGGATAACGACACAGATTTAGCCACTACGCACCCATCCACGAAGTCAACACGGCGTCTCGACTTGACAAACGCCGCGTACCTGCATCTCTATATTCCCGCGAAGCCACCGGAAATGCAAATGTTACTGCAAGCGCATCGGCGGCATCGGGTGAGGCCAAGCCACGCGCTTTCATCTCTTTTTTTCCTTCTAGCTGAATGGCACCGGACGAATCGAGTTTATGGTGCGGCCCGCAGAGGTCGGACTTGAGCGCACGGTCAGACGGAATCGCAGCGGTCTTCAGCCACTCACGCATACCGCCCCAGAGTTCGGCGCGTTTGTTTTTCCACATGATCGGGTTCTTGGCTTTCCAGCCGAAATTGACGCCGCGCACCTGGCGATAGCGTTGCTCTTTCAGTCGGTCAAGGATGCCGTACCCCAAGCCGCCTTCGTCGATGACGGCTAGGGCGGGGTTGTATTCCTCAATGGCGTCGATCACGCGCCCCACAATCTCCATCGTGTCTTCGCCCTTGTAGCGTTTGATTGCCACAATGTCGCGTCCTTGGCGCACGACGATGACGGTGGAGTCAGCCCCACCACGGGCAGGGTCAATACCGAGGATAATCGGTGCGGATAGGTCTTTGTGAGCAGGTCTGCGGGTGGCTTCTTCCACCAACTGCGGCGAAATAAACTGCTCATCACCGGCCAGCGGGAATTCGCCATACACTTCGACCTTCGCTTGGATGGAATCGGCCCCGTATTCCTCGATAATCTGCTCATACACCGCTTTATCGGTGTCTTCCACGTCGCGAGCGTCGATATTCTGGGTGATCCAGAAGGCACGTTTCCCGTGGAACGTTTCAAAAAAGTACCCTTCGTTGCGTCGGGGGTTACTAAACGCAAACCAAAAGCGGTTGGGCGTGTTTTCCGTGAAAAAGCCTGCCGTCACCGACCAGATGGGGTCGGGAATACCGCTCGCTTCGTCGAAAATGACCAATACGCCATCGTGATTGTGGACACCGGCGTAGGAATCGGGGTTTTCTTCCGACCACAGGCGGCCTTCAACCGACCAATAGCGGGTGCCTTTCTTAAGATCACGCTCGACCAACTCTGCGAGCCACTTAGCCGGCATGACGCGGGTGGCGGAAATCTCAAACCAATGGGAGTTAATCAGCAACGCCGCCCACTTGGTAATTTCTGCCCAAGTGACTGAGCGCAACTGGGCTTCCGAATTGGCCGACACGATGGTCGTTGAACCGATACGGGTGGAAAGCATCCACAGGATGAGCCACGACACGAGGGCGGATTTACCAATACCGCGACCCGACGAGGTTGCCATGCGCAACACCTCGAAAGCGGTCGCTGTCTTGTTCTTGGCGATATGGTCGGCCACTTGCCGCAACACGGCACGTTGCCATTTACGAGGGCCGGAGAAGTGTTCTAACGGCGTGCCTTGCTGTCCCCAAGGAAAGGCGAACATCACGAAGGCTTCGGGGTCGTCTTTAACCTTGGGTGCCCACACCCGCGCCATCAGCAGTTGTTCGTCTTCGGGGCTATAGATCGGCAGTTGCATTATTTACGCGACTTGCTTTGGTACGTTTTGGTGTCCTGCGCCATAATTTCATGCAGCCGCTTTTCAGCATCTTCCGCTTCTGACAGGGATTTGTATGTCGGAAAGTCGATACCCGAACGCATTGCAAAACGCATGGCGGTTGGCACGTCACGAATTGCCCCACCCCAATAGGTCGGAATCAATCTGTATTGATTATTGTCCGGCCCGACGATTGCGCCATAAAACGTGGTTAGCGACCCATCTGGGTTTTGCAAATATGTTTTACCTTCCAGATTGCGTCGATGGTAATTTAACGCGTTCATCTCAGAAGGCGTCGGGATATATTCAGCGTTCTGCGGCATGGACGTTCTCAAGGGTTAGGCGTTCACCCGCAATAGTAGTCCCACTTGTAACAGCAGGGCTAGCGGTCAATGCAGGCCGTTCAGCATCAAATACTCGGCCTGTGAGGACGCGAGACTCCGCCTCTTGCAGCGCGGCAACGATGCTGATCTGCGACTTAACGTCGACCTGCACCTGCGTCTTGGCAACCCACCCGTGAAGGTGCTGTAGCAGGGATAGCGCAGCTTTGGCATCGCCATCCAGCGCAGCATTACGCAGCACCGACGCTGCCTCAACCTCAGCGTCCGCACGACCCTTTGCCTCGGCAATCGAGGCAGCGTTGTCCAGTTGGCATAACTGACGGAACTCCGTGGGCTGCAAGCCCGCAGCATACGCCAACGCATCCCCCTTCAGCCCTAACCGTGAAGATTCGTAAATCTTCTCCAGAAGGTCGGGCGAGGCTTTTACCTCACGCGGGACAAACGAGATCGACTTAAATGCGGTCACAAGAGAAAGTGTAGTGGATGTAAAAAAATAAAAAAAGTTTTTGTGGGGGCATCGTAACAATGACCGGTCGCCCGTCGGCCCTACCCCCCCTGTCGTTTTCACGCAACACCTGTAGCCTAGACGCAACACCACCAGGTTGTTGCCTGCACGCAACAGCTACGCCAAGT
>Ga0214917_10007707_pt1 | contig 10794 bp, 25 predicted proteins | sample LL_1208_BB_MetaG_FD_177983 | JGI IMG/M metagenome (GOLD analysis project Ga0214917, IMG submission 177983) | Freshwater microbial communities from Lake Lanier, Atlanta, Georgia, United States - LL_1208_BB | ecosystem: Environmental > Aquatic > Freshwater > Lake | place: USA: Georgia | collected...
CCTCGGAACCTGTTTGGGAGTTGGCATGGCTTGGGAAGCCTCCTAAGTCGTTGGGGGTGGGGGGGTTGCGCCGACCAACCGCCGAAAATTTTTTCCCAAAATTTTTGAAGGTCATCGCTCGCTCGCTCCGAAAAAATTGTCTGCCTTTTTTTCGTTTGTCGTTGATCGCTGTTGCATCATCACTCGCCTCCAGCCTCCCGGTATGCTTCAACGATTGGCTTTGCCTCTTCGATGAACTCTTCTCGCTGTCTTTCACTCCAATCCTTCACGCTTTTACTTGCGATCCATTGTCTTGCCCTGACGATGTAATCGTGCCAGAGCCTCTCCGCCTTGGGGATGGAGGTCTCGATGGGGTCGGGGAGTACCCCTGCCCATAGTGCCAGTTGTTTTAACTGGGTGGAGTTTGGGGCTGATAAGGTGGGGCGGTTCTTGGCTACACGCTCTAGCCTCCTTGCTTGCTCCCCATTGATCCCGGCCAATGCAATGATCGTATCAACATCAAGCTGTTCTTGTTTGGCTGATAGAATGATATCGCCCGCATCGGCGGCGAGGGAGATTGTCCCCCCCATGCTTTCGATGGCCTCCTTCTTTGCTCGCTCAAGTTTGTCGATGGTTTTCTTCAACTCCATCGCTATCTGCTTTTCGTTGTTGCTCATAGGATTTCCTTGGGTTAGGCATCGGCATAGGCTGGGGCTTCGGCCTCGACCTCATCCGTTGCTGGTGGTTCGATCTCTCGAAATCGCTCTGCGCTAAAGCCTCGCTCCGGGTAGGGTGAGTGAGTAGAGCGTGGGTTTTCGATCCCCTCTAAAAGTACATAGACCTCGCCCGGCTCACCGTTTATTGATACGCCAACACCCATGTCTTTGATCGTGTAGATCGGGCCTTCGATTGGGAAACGCCAATAGAACTGCGCTAGTTCCTTGGGGAAGTTGGCATCTACGCAGACAACCTTGCTTCCTACTTGCATCGCTTCTTCAACCCCTTCTGCCATGCGTCCACATTCCACTTGGGGCATTCTTGTCGCCTGCGTTCATGGACTCGCTTGGCTCGCTCCCGGTAAATCTCCTTAACCCTGTCGCTCCGTTGCACCCTAAAGAAAAGCCCTGTCCTTTTGCGGAACTCCGAAAGGCGGGCGCACAGGGCGGCTCTGGTATAGGGCTTGCCTGTGCTTGGGTTAATGTATTTCTTGGCAAGGCTAGTCAGGCTCTCCGGGGATCGGTTCTCGACAACGGCTAAGATGGCCTCATCCAAAGTGTCGTCTCGCTTGTGCCGGATAGTTGGCGTGTTGCCCTCGGTCTTAATCTTGGCCTCAACAATGGCGGCCATCTCCTTAGCGAGCCGATCTAGGTTCACCGTTTTATTCATGTCGCCTAACTTGGCCAGCCTCTCCCGCATCTCGTCCTCAAGCGTGTCGATAGCGTCCGCCATGTCCGGCGTGTAGCTGGCGAGCATCGAGTCTGCTGGGTCTTGGCCTTGTGGATTCATTCGCCTTTCATCTCGTTTGCTATCCAAGACTCGTTACAGGCATCGTCTATCAATTCCTCAAGATATTCGTTCATAGTTTCATCGCATATTTCGGCCAATTTTTTCCATTTTTTATAGATGGACGGCTTCATGTCCATTGTGACGATGACCCTATGTAATTTCATTCGATTGCCACCGTTGCGTATCTGCCCACCCGCCGCATCTCCCGTTGGGCTTGCTTCTCGGTCTTGTAAAACACATCTACAACTGGTGCGCCCTTGCTGGCCTTCCGAGCGATGACCGCCGTGCCTGTATCGTGTGCTAGGTATCGCTTCCCCTCCACAATCACATTCGATCCGTAAGGGATTACCCTGGGGTCAACAGCACATGATTTCCCGCTTACCAATCGCTTCCCGGTTGAACTTTTAAGGTCGTTAGTCCAGCCGTCCTCGTTCTGCCAGTAGGCCGTGATCCGGCACATCATCACTTTCTTTGGGGTCTTGCGGTCTAGTTTTTTGTCTATGTAGATCGTGCTGGCTTGGCTGTTTGCTATAAGGCCCAGAAGGATCACCGTTTTCGTTAGCCAGAAAAGGCGGTCTGATAAGTGTTGAAAGCGTCTGGATGGGCTTTCGTCTCCCTTGGTTCGCTTGCCATCGACCTCCGTTGGAGTTTTGAGTTTGAGCATCTCGGCCTCGATCTTGGCCTTGGTCATTTGATTGATTTTCATGGATTCCCCCAGAACATTCCTACCCGCTTGATCTTGCCCTGTGTCTCGAGCCGTCTGGCGTGATACTGCACCGAGCCTTGGCATATCTTAAGCGTCTTGGCGATGACAGCCGTGGGAATGCCTTCCTTTAATAGCTGGCACACCGCCGCCCGGATTAGTTCGATCTTTTCTTGAGATCGGTTTGGTGCATAGAGCTTTCGCCTGTCGCACTCAAAGAGCAACGATTCAAGAATGGCCGTAGCCTTGACCTCGGCTGAACTAATCATTTCTTGTGCCTAGCTTTAGCCTTTCTTGCGTCAAGTGGGTGGTTTGGTTGTTCACACGAATAACTTGGGCTGAGTATTCTTCATTCTGTTATGTGCAATTTGCACATATTCTGGATTTAATTCGATCAATATAGCGTTTCTTCCATTTTCTACCGCAACTTCAGCCGTTGTGCCGCTACCCCCGAATGGGTCTAGGATGGTTCCTCCTTGTGGACATCCGGCCAGAACACAAGGCTCGATTAATTCTTTTGGGAATGTGGCGAAATGAGCCTCTGGATATGGTTTTGTGTTTATTGTCCAAACTGATCTTTTATTTGCCCCCTTAATTTCCCCATATTCTCTTTGAATCATTCCTTTCCTTAAGTCATTTGGAATCATCATCCAATGTTCCTTGCTTCTGGTTTTGCTATCTTGCGCTCGTCTAACCGCTACCTTTCCACTGGTTCCATCTTTGATCGGCTCTCTAATTGGTTCAATGTCGAAAAAATAATTTGGCCTTTTGCTCAATAAAAATATGTATTCGTGGGCTTTCGTGCAACGATCCGTGACGCTTTCCGGCATCGGATTTGGTTTATGCCAGATAATGTCTTGTCGCAAATACCATCCGTCCTCTTGTAATGCAAATGCTACCCGCCACGGTATTCCAATTAAGTCTTTTTGTTTAATGCCTTCCACAACTGGCGGCCGGGCGTTTGTCGCTTCTTTTGCTTTTTCATTATTGTTTCCACGAATGGTTTGAGGTGTGGTTGTTTTTCTGTTTCCACTTGAGTAACTATCACCAAGGTTAAGCCAAAGTGTTCCGTCTTTGCGAAGCACTCTTTTAACTTCAGCAAATACCGCAATCATCTTTTTTACATATTCTTTAGGAGTTAATTCTAGTCCTATTTGGTCGTCTTTTCTAATTGCACCACAACGCCTACAAATATCTTTGTAAATTCCGTCTCCAGCCGCTCCTTCAAGATTTCGATGTCCTGTTTGAGTTAGTTCACTTTGTTTCGAGTCTCTTTTATGTGAACAAGATGCGTCTCCTCCCTCCCATTTCCCTGTCCCATAATCCCTAAGCCCCCAATATGGTGGGCTGGTTATACAACAATTAATGCTTTCTGGTTCTAGCGTTTTTAGAACCTCTAGGCTATTGCCTTGTAATATTTTGTAATTCACAAATAATACCTAGCAACCTTCTTGCCCTCACTTGTAGTATGCTCGCCCACCTTCACATCGATTCCAGCTTTCCGTAGGTCATGAATGCGAGAAGCCAATCGAAAACAGCCGTATAAATTCAATGCCTCTAGTGCCGTGATAGATAGGCCTTCATTTAAATGAGCAAGAATCTTGGCGTTTTGCTTATTGCCTATGGCTCGCACCGGGTGATGGGTTTGCCGTGGCTCGATGAAGTCCATCGTGAGTTGGTTGGCGAAGTGATAGCTCATTTGTGCTTCTTTCTATATTGTTCAAAGGCTTCTGGGTTACCCTTGTTCCACGCCTTGCGAGCCGTGAAGTTACGCTTCTTAGCAAACAGGATCGTGCCGTGATCGCATCCCCAAGCCTTTGCCAGAGCGTTCACGGATATGCCTGTTTTCAGTTGCTCTTTCCATAGACTCCATCGTTTCTGAACCACATGATACTGCCTGTTCCGCTTTTGCTTTTGCCCTTTTTGTTTAACAAGCCGCAGATCGTCTGGAATGACTAGTGGGCTATCTAGGGTAGTTTCCTTCACCAAACGCCCTTCTGAGGCCAATTCTGTGCGAATTTGAGCCATTGTGGTGTAGAGTGTCTCTAGCTTTTTGTTCATTTCGTTACGCTCCTGTTCAAGCATAGTAATTCTATGGATTGCGGCTGGCAGAGCTAGTTCGTGCATCATGTTCATGGGCAACCTGCTTTCACCCAATCTTCACGAGTGGCAAAGCCCATAACCTTGTATGTAGGCAGGGATTCGCATTGGCTTCTTGCTGCTGGTTTCATTGTCTGTGTTCCTTTCTGGTTTGTTGTTTGGTTCCTTCGCTGACAGTTTCTAGCGCAAGCCTTCCAATCCTTAACCGGGGCACGGCCTCCCACCTTCCATCCGTTGCTTTCGTAATAGTCAAAAGCCGATTCAGCGTCCCTCTGGTTCCATTTGATTTCAGTTGCATAAGCCAACCAATCAGAGCGAGCGGGACGCACCAGCGTCCTCTCTCTTTCTTTATTATTTGTCTTACTATTATTGTTACTATTACTATTATTATATACAATAGATGGAGCATCTTTGGTACATCTATTGTACATCCTTGACGCATATCCAGCCGCCCTTTCCTCCATCTTTGCTAGGCCAGCGGCCACCCCACCGTGATAAATTGCCCCATCCTTAATCTCATAAACACCTGCAACCTCAAGCTCTTGCAGTAAAGGCTTGGCATCTTGACCGACCATTCTGCTTATCTGTTCGGGCGTTGGAGCGTTGCCATTAATGGTTAACTTTCCCCCGGCATTGGCTTTATACATTAGGCATAGCAAGTGAATCCATAGCCCCTTAGCGGCAAGGCTAACCAAAGCCAGTTTTTCATTAGCCAGCCATCGGTTAGGCTCGAATGGAAACCAGAAAGAATCACGCCTCATTTTTTAGACTCCCTGTCCCGCTTTTGATATTTCTTTGCTCGATCTAACAGTTCCTTAGTCACACGATGGCTGAACTCTAGCTGAGTGATTATGTCCTTGTAATTCTGGTGCTGGGCGTGACTGAACTCGTTAAATAATTCCTTAAGCCGTCCCCGGATATAGCCGTGGAACTCGTCCACCAGCTTTAATCTTTTAACGCTCATGGCCGTGGAGCCTTTGGCCACTCAGCCCACTGGGTTAATTCCGTGCAGACTTGCCAACCATTCGAGTAGAAGTTGCCCGATAGATACCTACCACCAACCACATCGCTTCCAGTATCAATTAGCACTTTAGAGTTCTCCTTTGGTTTGTCTCGCTTCCCCCTCCACTCAAGCATTGACCAACGAACCACTGGCACATCAATATCAATAGACATCTGGCAACCTCCTGATGGCCGTAGCCACTTCCTCCAATATGTTTTTTTGAATTGCATCCTCGGAGCCATCTGCCAAAGATTGCACAAGCTCTGCAACACGATCTCTCTCAGCTTGCGCCACCCTGCGGAAATTCTCACGAAGGATGCAAGGGATTTGATCGCTAAAGTTTTGTATTAACTCAGAATGGGATTTGATCTCCTTCATCTTTAACCTCCTTTCCTCCGGCTTCCATCAGTACCTCGGCGATAATCTCGTTGCGGATTACATCGTTCTTGTATGGCTTGCCATCGGCGGCCTCTTTTAATGGTTGTTTCGCCAGCCATTCTAAGTAGTTAAGGCCGTCCTCGCTTCGGGCAATCTGGCGAACTGAAACGCCCTTCCACTTGCCAAACTTTAAGACGATATCACGCTCTTCGGTTGCCTTTTGATTTGTCACCTCGGCAACGATCTTGACCGCCTCTTTTACTGGAGACTCGTATTTGTCTGTGTTGATATCCTCAAAGCCTCCGTGTGGAACTTCCTCGGCTGGTGTGGTTGATAGGTTGCGGTCAATTAGCACCACCACATGAGCAAAGGCAGATCGGCAAGCTCGGCTGATTGCTCTGGTCTGGCACATCGCCCTTTTTGCATAAGTAGGTCGGCTTGCCCAAGTCGGCTCGTCATCGCCCACAAATCCCTCAGCAGTTGCGATGACCGATCCTGTATCCATTCGCCTAACTTCGCCAATGCACCGCACCCCGCCTTCCACCTTCTCAACATCTCGGGCAGATGCCACACATCCGTGTGCTACTGCGATGGATTGCCAGCCCTCTACCCGAACATAATCCTTGTTTCCGATCCGCTGGGCTGTTGCTTTGACTATCTCTCTACACGCCCCGGCCACATCGGTAGCCTGTCTAATGTGGGTTGCGACTCCGTTGTTGGTTGTTGCTAGTTGGTTCTGGTTCTCGTTCATTTTATGCTCCTTTTTATTTCTCTATCGAAGTCTCCAAGTGACTGGCGATCTTCGATGCTTCCTTGTTTTGGTAGGTTTAGTGATCTGAAATCTCTGGCCTCATCTAGTTCTGTGTCGGGTGTCGGGCCATAGACTCTCAATACATATTCATCCGTGGTTTCACCCGGCCCCCAAGGGGGATTCTGTTCGCTCATTTGCTGGCTCCTTTCTTTAATGATTTGATGATCGGGGAAAGCCATTCCGAGGATATGTTGTGGCTCGGAACACGAAACACAAAGATGCCAAGCTGGGCGGCGAGGTTATACTTTTCCATATCTCGAAGGAATCCGCCCGGCCGCAGATGCCTTCCCCTTATGTAGATACCCCCCTCCAATTCGACTGCGAAACGAATACCATTCCAATCACCAAAGTAATCCATTCGGAACTTGCGCTTTGGAGCGAACTGGTACTCTGGCGTAAGAGCGCACCCGCCCAAAGACCGCCAGAGGATTTCAAATTTGGTGGCTGGTTTCAATTCCTACCCCACCACTTTTTCTCTTCATAGACTTTTTCACCCCACGATTGCTTGTCTTTGTAGAGATCGTCCAGCCGCTTCAATTCCTCAGCCAGCATAAGATTAAATCTGCGTCTTTCGTAATTTGCTTGATCAATGCACTCGACCAGCTTCTTAAATCCCAACACCAGAAACACCACTCCAAAAACTACAAAGAAAGTTATCATTCTCGAATCCTCATCTTGTGCCATTCATAACTTACATGATTGGCGTTGAATAAAACTGGGTACTGGTCGTCCCGCTTCATCACAAAGCCCTCGAAGATCGTCTCGCCGGACTTGCGATTCTGAAAGTCCATTTCCTCCCATATAGCCTTGAGCCTTGCGTGTTTGAAGGTAGGCATACGGAGCAAGGCATTGTCCGGCACTTCAAATGAAAGAGGCTTGAGCTTGGAAAAGATTTTGCGGCGTTCTGCGTAAGGCAGAGGCTCCATAACATCGATGATGACTAACGTGTTTTGTCCTGTCTTGGTGCGGTTGCCCATCCACTCGCAATCAAGGAAGCGAGAAGCAATCTTGGTGCGGCCTAGCGTGGTTAGAATTTCGCCCTCATATTTAGCTCGCTCGCCGTGACGGTTATAGACTTTGCGTTCTTGCTGATCGATCACCATTCGCCAGCCGTTGAGTTTTGGCTCGATGGCATGATCGGCATAAGTGGAATCCCACGCCGGGGCGGTGCATCCTTGAGGGCGAGCAGGGTAAAAGGATATCACGGCAGTTGTTCTATTTGAGTATGAGTTCTAGTGCAAGATAAAAAGCACCCGCCCCAACGACTAGCCCAATGATATAGGCAAGGAGGAGGTGATTCACTTGCGCTCTCCCAAAAGAATAAAGGCTCCAAGGTTTAGAAGCACGATGGTCATTAGGATGATTTGCATGGTTGGTTCCTTTCTTTGGTTGATTGGTTTAGACTAATGCCATTTTAGAATTAAACTCACGATCCTCAAAGGATGCTTTGGCCTTTATGTAGGCATAGCGAGCTTTTTCACCCTCAACATCACGATAAGTATGAATCCAAGCACCCCCGCCATCATAGCCTTCATAAGCAAGCCATTCTGAATATAAATAAATTCCACTACGGCCAGAGAAATCAATCGGATTTCCTTTAGGGGATTTCTTAAACTTCTTTTTATTAATCATGAAAGCACTTTAACCTTTCTTTAACCTTATGTCAACACCCAAAATAAAGATTTTTGTAAATAGCTGTAAGTGCCTAATACTGGGCTATTTAGCTATGGCGTAATGGACGATTGAGTTGATTCTTCTGCCTGTTCCATCCACAATTCTAAAATGTTTTTTGATAAGCACACCGTCCTTTACCATATTTGCCAGAAGCGTTGTGCGTTGTCCCCCGGCTGATCCGAATAGCCCCATCTTCACCAATGCTTGCGGGCCAGTAAGAAAATTCTTTGGCACAATGTCGGCTCTTCGATGGATGTAATTTTCAAGCGTCTTTCCCCATTCGCCCACGAATCTTTTGTCTGCCCAAGATTTCTTTTTCTTTTTCATACCGGGAACCTCCACTCTCCATCAGGCGTTGGTGAAAGTACATTCACAATGCAGTTGCGGTCATTGTACTCACCCCAAGCGATGCCGTGTTGCCAGCGAGTCACAGAACGATTCCTCCGTGCGTAGTGCATCGACTCCACATTTGCCAAGCATCCAATCGTCCAGCCAACAGGCGCACCCACCGATCTTCCAGCCATTCTATCCACCCGATGCAGATGCCCGATGACGATTGGCTTCTTCATCATTTCTACATGGTCTCTCACGGCGTTCTCGCTGAACATCCAGCCATGCCCAAAGAGCGTCCCGCCAAACTCCCGCCATCCTTTTACAATATCATACTGCACGATTTCTGCCCGAATGTCTTTGCAAAGTTGATGAATGTCGGCAAGGCAACTGGTAGCGCAGTGGGCTAGGATTGCGTTTGGAGAATATTGGTGTTCGTAGGCCCGATGTTCGTGGTTGCCTACAAAGAAAACATTTGGCTCCAAAATCCGTAAAAAGTTTATGCCCGCACGAAAGTCCTCGGTAATGTTTGCGGCCCGATCCGCAGAGTCTGGGGAACGCATCGCCCCCGCCCGGAACGCCGCAAGGTCTATGGCATCGCCAAGGTGAAGCGTAAGGTCTGGTTTCCACCGCCTTTTAAATTCTAGTGCCGCCTTGGTTGCCTTGGCATCGGCAAGATGACCGTGGCTACACGAGACGGCTAAAAACTTTTTCCACCCTCTCATGCTTTGCCAACGAGCATCTCGTAGGCCAGCCGACAATTCTCCCTTGCCGTGGTAGCGCATACGGATTCATCCTCGGCTCCATCCTTTAGCAAACAGATTATAGCGTGCATCTGTTGGCGAAGTGTGAGGGCATAGGTATTTTGATCGATGGCTTCCTCAATGATTGATTCTACAACTCTTGCCGTTGGCATCTCCCAAAGATTGCTTCGATGCTCCAAAGCTCCCTTGGTATATTTCTTTTCAATTCCCTCGGCTGTTGCGAGTTGAATCGAAGTCATGTGATATTGTTGCTTGGGCGTAAGCTCGCCTTCTTTGATCGGCACAATCTTGTCCGATGTCATATTCGTTAACGACTAGACCAAGGACGCTTGTTGACTAGCGAAATCTTTTCTTTTTTCACTTCCTGTTTCTGGGGTGAGACAAGCTCTCGCCATCCAGAGATTGTGCCATCCTCAAGATGTGGAGTTTCCCAATCGAGATGACGCAGATTGTATTTCTCGGCAATCTTTTGGCATATTGCATAAGTCTGGTCGTCCTCCCACGATGCAACGAATTCCCCAGTCGGAGTGCGGGCTAGGGGAACGAAGTCGATTGCATGGCCGCCGATATGTAACGATTGGGCGGGGAATCCTCTGGCGTTTGTAACCTTGGGGCCGGGGCTGGTGCGTCCCTTGGCATAAAGTTCCTCTTGCTCTTGGGGCGTTCTTACGGAGCAGTAAATTAAAACTGGAATCTTCTTTTCTAAAAGCTCGCTAAACCAATCAGCCACTCGCTTGCCAAATGTGGACTCAAGTTGCTTGATGTGTCCCTGCGAGCGTTCTACTGCATCTTTAAGAGTCATCTACCATCTTCCCTTGGGGCATTTCGTGGTAGCCATCCTTGTCTTTACGATCATTAAACACCCGCAAATCGAGCATAAAGGGTCTTTAAAATGCTCGCAGGATCGGCATAGGGTCATTCTATGGTTCACGGCGTCTTGCTCCAATAAAGGCATTCCAGAACCAACCCAAGCCCCCATATCCTTTGCAAGCCCCTTGGCCTTCTCGCATGGGGCGCAACTCATCGCTCGGCTCTGCTCCTCCATCTTTCAGACTCAGAGATGGCGTTATTTAATTCTTTCAAGGCTTTAACATATTGCGCTCGATAGGCCTCTGGACATTTGCCATTTGTTCTTTCAACGGCATCCCATTCCATGATTAGCTCCTGAAGATCGGAGCTTGTGGGGTATTTGTATGTATAAGAAGTCGAAGCGCACCCACTAAGAACGGCGATGCCACCAGCTATCAAGCTCGCTTTCACGAAGTTTTCTAGCATATTCAATTTGGTCATCGTCAATTTGTTGCCTTGTCTTGGCCCTATTCTTTAACCACCAAAGCCAAGCACCAACCAAACTCGCTCCAATAGTCAGGAGCGCACCAATCATTTGTCGATATGCAAACCAATCGCCTTAAGAAATCCAACCACCTTTTCCAAGATTGAATCATCATTTGGGGTTGGGGTAAGTTTTACGATAATGCGAGCCAGCACGATCACCGCCCCAATAATAGCCATAATGGTAGTAAAATTCTCGGTGATCCAGTTCATG
>Ga0214917_10007708_pt1 | contig 10794 bp, 10 predicted proteins | sample LL_1208_BB_MetaG_FD_177983 | JGI IMG/M metagenome (GOLD analysis project Ga0214917, IMG submission 177983) | Freshwater microbial communities from Lake Lanier, Atlanta, Georgia, United States - LL_1208_BB | ecosystem: Environmental > Aquatic > Freshwater > Lake | place: USA: Georgia | collected...
GGATCTAATAGAAAGTAAGTCGGAGGACAAAATTTCGGGTTCTCTATTTTTAAACGGGATTTTTACATAAATATCTTGATTACCCTTAATTTTATTTTGAATTAAAGCTATTAATTTAGGATAATCTACAGAAATACCACTCTTTTCAGGAATAATTTCAAGAGACCGACCGTTTAAAGTAAAGTAAGCATCGTTTCCAGATACTTTCTCTTCTCCGACAATTCTTGAAACTTCAACATCAATTAACGAGTTGTCATAGCTATATACAAATTCAACATTCTTACTCGAAAATAAGGATCTAAATTTATCTCTAACTTTTTCTAAAATATTTCCAGAGCGACCTAACAAGTAAGAATCTCTAACAGTTTCCTCCATATCATAGTCAAATTTAAAGTAGTTAGAATTAAAAACATAGTCTTTCAAATCTGTAGCTAAAGTTATTTTCTTATTTATTGGAGCTAAAATTTTAATTTTTTCTAGAGCCTGATCTTCAGTCAAACCACCGACGCTGATTCCATTAATATAAGTATTTGGTAAGATTTTGTTTTTGTAAGTCAGGTTAAGATAAAAGTTACCCAATATTAATAATGTAAGAATCACTATTGTGAAGTAACTTATTATCTTCCTTGTCATTTTTGAATTAGAAATCTCTTAGGTTGTGAAGAGAGATCATAAAATGAATCAGCTACATCTAATAGTCTTGAGGAAGAAGTTTTGGCAAAAGCTATAACCTCGACCCTTACTCCCTGACTTTTAGCATACTCAACTAATTCTGCATAGTCTCCATCACCAGATACCAAGACACAAACATCAATTTTTGGTATCATTCTAATTACATCCATACATAAACCAACATCCCAGTCACCTTTTTTGTTTCCTCCATAAAAAACTTGCAAGTCTTTAGATTTGACCTCAAAGCCAATTTTCTCTAAGGCGTTAAAAAATTCTTTTTCAGCCCCAACATCTGCTTTTATTACATAGGAAAAGGCTCTTATTAATTTTCTCTTCCCTAAAGCTTGTTTTAATACAGCTGAAAAATCTATTAGGGAGTTATAAAGATTTTTAGCTGAATAATACATATTTTGGTTATCTACAAATACTGCAATTCTTTGATTTTCATGTTGAATATTGTTCATTATTTTATTTCAAAACTTTCTATTAAATTTTCTAAATACTGGAGTTCGTTAAAATTTTGCATATTTCTAATATCACTAGAAAAACTTGAATTTAGAATGCATAAAGTATCGCCATTTATAAAAATTATAGTATTTACTGGATTTAAATTATTAAGAGAAATTACTTCTTCTGTACTAGATAGTTCTTTAAACCAAACATATATTTTGTTAGAACCGTTATTTTGAAGTAATCTATAAAAATACATCTTAGAATCATTATTAACTACAGAATTATATTTTGTATAAGTATCAACTTTAAAAATATTGTTGATTAAATCTTTAGTTACATTATTAGTTGTAAAATCAAAATTACTGGAATTTAATTTGCTAAGTGAGTAGTAATTAATAAATACCTTATTTCCTAAAGGTGTTGTAATTTCAACATTATTACCATCCTTAGATACTTGCCAATCAGAAGGAACTTTGATTGAAGTATTATTTATTTCATTGATGACTGAATTTTTAGCTAAAGAAAGTCTTAATCCAGCATCAGGGTTAGTTGACTTAGGATTGGAATATAATAGTAGGGACATGTCTTTAGGTAAAGTGCTAATTATCCCCAACCTCTTTAGCAAATTATCAAAAAATCCAGTAGAACTACTTGGCTCAGAGAAATCTTGAGCCAAATTAGGGGCTTGGTAATCATAAACACCAGAATTCTGATTATAGTCAGTAGCCATGTTTTGAGACTGATTTTCTAAACCCTGTCTTCCAGAACCATAAGTGTAGTAATACCATCTTACAAAATTTAAAGGGTTTAAACGTGAAAATAGTTGACTAAAAGTAGAAGGACTGACCAAGTACAGAACAATTATAAAAGTTAAAAAAGAAAGACCTAAGGATACTAAGATATATTTCCTCATTAATTAATTATACTTATATAAAATTAAATTTCTATTCTAGAAGTTCAAATTTATTGAAAATAGGATATAATCTATCTCTATGGACTTACAAAAAAATCTAAGAAATATCGCTATCATTGCTCACGTTGACCACGGAAAGACTACTCTTGTTGATGGGCTACTAAAACAATCCAAAACCTTTAGAGAAAATGAAGCCTTGATGTCTGCAGAACTTATTATGGACTCAAACGATCAGGAAAGAGAAAGAGGAATCACAATTATTGCAAAAAACACTGCAGTTACCTATAAAGATGTAAAGATCAACATTATCGACACTCCAGGACACGCTGATTTTGGTGGAGAAGTTGAAAGAACTTTAAACATGGCTGATGGTTGTTTACTTTTAGTAGACGCTCAAGAAGGACCAATGCCTCAAACCAAGTTTGTGCTTAAAAAAGCAATGGAACAAGGAATTAAAGTTATTGTAGTAATCAACAAAATTGATAAAAAAGACGCCAGAATTGAACATACTGTTAATAAACTATCAGATTTATTTTTAGAACTTGCAACCACTGAGGAACAACTTGATTTCCCTATTATCTACGCAATTGGAAGAGACGGAAAAGCTTGGAGTGAACTTCCAAACGATACAACTCAATCTGCAGACTTTACTCCGGTATTCGAAGCAATTATCAACTATATCCCAGCCCCAAAAGTAGAAAACAAACCTTTTCAAATGTTAGTTACTACTTTGGATTGGGATTCTTATAAAGGTAAATACTCAATCGGTAGAGTAATCTCTGGAAAAGTAAAACCTGGAATGACTGTTAACCTTATCAAAGGTGAAAAAATAGAAAAAGCTACAGTTGATAAAGTTCTTGTTTCAACCGGACTTAAAAGATCAGAAACAGAAGAAGGCTTAGCTGGGGATATTATTGCAATTACTGGAATTAAAAATGCCGGAATCGGAGATACAATTTCTGATGTAACCCTTACCGAATCACTTCCTTCGATTAAAATTGAAGATCCAACTTTGTCTATTTCAGTAGGTCCAAATACCTCACCATTCATGGGTAAAGAAGGTAAACAGCTTACTTCAAGACAAATTTTAGAAAGAATCGAAAAAGAATTACAAACTAATGTTGCTATGAAATTCAACATTATGGATGACGGTTCCTATGTTATTTCAGGTAGAGGTGAGTTACACATATCTGTTTTCTTAGAAACTTTAAGAAGAGAAGGTTTTGAATTAAGTGTGGGTAAACCTAAAGTTATCACCAAAAAAATCGATGGAACTGAAATGGAACCCGTTGAAGAATTAACTATCGATATTGAAAACGAATATGTTGGTGCTGTTAAATCTGAAGTTGGTAGAAGAAAAGGTATGCTTGTTTTTCAAGATGAAACTACAGCCTCTTCTACAAGATTAATTTTTGAAATTACTACCAGAGGAATTTTAGGTTTAAGAGGTGCTTTAATGACTCTAACAAAAGGAACTGCAATCGTTTCTTCTATCTTTTTAAGATACGAACCAGTTGGAGCAGCACTTCAAAAAACAAGAAAAGGAGTTCTTATCGCTACCGCACAAGGAAAAGCCTCAACTTACGGAATTCACTTAATTCAAGACAAAGGGCCTATTTTTGTTATTCCTGCAGATGAAGTTTACGAAGGAATGATAATTGGAATTAATGGAAGAGAAGAAGATCTTGAAGTTAATGTTTGTAAAGAAAAAGCATTATCAAACGTAAGATCAGCAGGAGAAGAAGGACTACTTCTTACCCCAGCAACAATTTTCTCTCTAGAACAATGTTTAGATTTTCTTGAAGACGATGAGCTTTTAGAAATTACCCCATCTAAATTAAGACTAAGAAAGAAAACACTTTCTTCACAACAACGATCCAGAGAAAGAAAAAGATAAAATTTTCTTAATTCTAAACAGCTGGACATAATTTTTAACCTAAATTATCATACTTAATATGAATGAAGAAAAGAGATTGCCGGCCGAAAATTTTAGAGGCCTCGCTGCAGTTGTAATTGACCTCACTATAATCTCAATTTTTCTTTATATTTATGTTCAAACTTTAATTTTATTAAATTTAGAATTTATTATGGCTGTAACTTTTTTTCCACTTATTTTTATAGGAATCCCAATTTATTACGGACTATGCTTTTCAAAACAAGGACAATCTTTGGGTTATAAATTTTTAAAAATTAAAGTTATTACAAAAGATGGAAGTAATCCTACTTTTTGGCAGTCATTTTCTTTAGCTTTTTCTAAATTTAATACTGATAAAGATACCCAAGCCCTAACATCAGACTATGGATACGGAAATTCTGTTGAAAATGCTTACAATATCACAACAATTAAACTTGGTGAAAGTAAATGGAGAACTATAATTTCCTGCGGTTGTTTAACACCCATACTGTTTATAATAATTGTTGTTTTAGCAATTTTTGTTAATGACCAACTTATAGTAAAAAGAGAACAAGGAATGTATAAAAATTTAAGAGGAAATAATCAATGAATCCAGAAATAACTCCAAATAATCAGGTAGAAAGAAACGAAGAATTTTTTACAGTCAGAAAAGAACTATTTAAGGGGCAAATAAAATTTGGTATTGTTTCGGTGATAATTTTTGTAATTTTCTTACTACTTGGAATACTATTTAATAAAGATTTAACTTTTCAATATATTGCTTACGTGTTTTATCCTTACCTAATTATTGGAGCAATACTTTGGGAAAAGAAATTCAAACAAGATATCTTAAATAAGTACAATCCAAAATATAAAAATGTCACAAACTGGAGATAGGTCTCTTGACTCTATGTTTAATTTCTCTAATAATTAAGTGAGTAAAAAAATTTACGAAAGTTTACCCATGTCAGAATCTATTACAGATCAAAATACGGTACCTAATTCGAAATCAAATAATAATCACGAATACGCACTTTGGTACACCAGGGCTGCAGCATCAATTATTGATAATCTTATTGTAAGCTTTTCTTGTGGAATCTTATTTTTCCCGATTGGAATAGTAATAGCATTAATAACAAGGATCGATTCCCCACTAACATCTACGTTAATTCAAACTTTAAGTTTCCTCTTTACGTCACTAATACTTTATTGTTATTATGGATATTTTCTATCAAAATCTGGAATGACTCCAGGATTAAAATTTTTAGGAATTAAAGTTACCAAAGAGGATGGAAGTTTACTAACTTTTGGTCAAGGAATTTTAAGAACTTTTTTATTCGGACTATTATCAATTATCAATATAATAATGATTCTTGCTTCAGTAAAGAAACAAGGAGTTCATGATTTAGCTGTAGGTTCTATTACAGTAAAGGAAAATGAAAACACCTCAAGAGCAAAATGGATTCTTGGACTTAACTGTGGTTGTGGCTGTCTCTCAATTATTGCGTTATTTGTAGCCTCTATTTTAGGAATCTCAGCTTTAAATACTGCGATTAATTCCAAGAGTATGTTAAACAAAATTGATACTATGAATAACCAAAAGCCTTCTGAAGAGAAAAATTTTGATTACAGCAATCCAAATGTTAAAGACGAGTCACCAACACAAAAAAATGAAGTAAAAGAAACCGATAATACATTTCAAAATGATTTTTATAAAGCCTGTATAAATGCAAATAAAAACCCAAATGTAGACCTATCAAATTACTGTGTTTGCGCTGCAAAAGAGTATGCTAAAGGATCTTCTTTAGACCAGACTGTTCAAAATTGTAAGAATTTAATCAAACTTAAATAAAACTTAATTCTAAAATGAAAGGGAATTTTGGCGTAAGCCAAAATTCCCCTAAATTTTTCACTTTTTAACTTATTTATTAGGTATAATTACAACATGAATTCGGAGAATTTAAACAATCTAAGACACTCCTGTGCCCACCTACTAGCTGCAGCAATTAAGGAGCTTTATCCAAATGCTAAAAACACTATCGGACCTTCGATTGAAAATGGTTTTTATTATGATTTTGATTTTGGAAATATCAAAGTTTCTCTAGAAGATCTCCCGCTTATTGAAAATAAAATGCATGAAGTTGTTAATTCTTGGAAATCCTTCGATAGACACGAAGTAACAGCCTCTCAAGCCTTGGAAGAATTTAATGATAACGAATATAAAAAAGAACTCATTAACGAATTTAAGGTTCAAGATTCAGATATCACAATCTACCAGTCAGGTACTTTTAGAGATTTATGTAGAGGGGGTCACGTTTCAAACCCGGATCAGGTTCTAAAATTCTTCAAACTTCTCTCTGTAGCTGGAGCTTATTGGAGAGGAAGTGAAAAAAACAAAATGCTAACCAGAATTTACGGGACCGCATTTGAATCACAAGCTGATTTAGATAACTACTTAAACATACTTTCTGAAGCTGAAAAAAGAAATCATAAGAAATTAGGAAAAGAATTAGAACTGTTCATGTTTCATGAAACAGCCCCAGGACTTGCTTATTTCCTACCAAAAGGCGTCAAAGTATACAACGAACTTGTAAACTATTGGCGTGATGAACATGAAAAATATGGTTATCAAGAAATCTTCTCCCCACTTCTAAACAAAAAAGAACTTTATGAAACCTCCGGCCACTGGGAACATTATAGAGATAATATGTTTTTATCTCAAACCAAAGAAGATGAAACCTACGCTCTAAAACCAATGAACTGTCCTAACGCTATGGTGATTTTCGGTTCAAGAATCAGATCTTATAAAGAATTACCTTTAAAACTTGGCGACACTGACGCGCTTCACAGATTTGAATTATCAGGAACTTTAAACGGACTATTAAGAATCAGAGAATTTAGACAAGATGATGCTCACATATTTATAACTGAAGAACAAATTAGAGAGTCATTCAAGGAGCTTTTCGAAATTACCGAAAAGTTCTACTCTGTTTTTGGTTTAAATTATTCTTTTAGATTAGGAACCAGGCCTGAAAGCTTCATGGGAGATTCTAAACTTTGGGATCAAGCCGAGGCAACACTTAAAGAAATTTTAGAAGAATCAGGCAAAGAATTTTATATTGAAGAAGGCGATGGCGCTTTTTACGGACCAAAAATTGATATCCTAATGAAAGACTCCTTAGGAAGACCTTGGCAAATGGGAACTATTCAACTCGATTTCCAGCTTCCAAGAAGATTTGATTTAAAATATACCGATAAAGATGGAAGTGAAAAAACCCCAGTTGTAATTCACAGAGTTATTTACGGATCTTTTGAAAGATTTATTGGGATTATCACCGAGCACTTTGCTGGAAGTTTTCCGCTTTGGCTTTCCCCAACTCAAGTTAAAGTAATACCAATTTCAGAAAAATTTGAAGAATATTCTAAAAAGGTACTCTCCGAACTTCGAAAAAATAAAATTAGAGCTGAAATTGATCTAAGAAACGAAACTTTAGGAGCTAGAGTGAGAGATGCTCAAAACGAAAAAATTCCTTATATGATAATAATTGGTCAAAACGAAGTCGATGAGAGGTCAATTACTATCAGACAAAGAAATTCAAAGGATTTACAAAAATCTAGTTCTTTAGATTTTATTAATAAAGTAAAAGCTAAAATTGAAAATAAAGATTTAGAATTATAACTTTAGCCATTTAATTCAAATAACCAACTTAAATAGTATAATTAGAGAGTGAAAAAAATCCTAAATTATCTTAAAGATAACAAAATAGTAATTATTCAAACGATAATTTTAATTGGGATTTTTTCAATTTTTGTTTGGGTTACATCTGCCAATTACGTAAAACCAATTCAACTTAGAGATAATGATGATATTTCTTACGAATTCGATCAAGCTAATCAAATTTTAGATGGCTCTAATCCTTATGAAAGAGTTTTAAAGGGAAATTTACTAGTTAATAAAAAATACGCAACATTATTTCCTCTGTATTACTATTTTTTAGCGACTGTTTCGAACTTTTCAAATCAAATATTTAAAGACTTTATAAAAAATTATTGGTACATTATTCAAGCTGTTCATTTTTTAACAGCCTACTTAATTTTCCTTTATTTTAGAAGAGAAAATAAAGGTTGGTTAGGTCTATTAGCTGTTGCGGTTTTTCTTCTCAATAGATGGACCGTTAACAATACAATGGTTCTAAAACAAGATGTAATTTCTGTAATGTTTTTGCTTCTTGCTGTATATATTCTGCCAAAATTTCCGAGATTAAGTTTTTTGACCTATGGAATTTCAATTGGAATCAAACATTTATCAATCTTTGCCTTTCCAATATTCGTTCTATATATTCTCAAAATGAAATTAAAAATCAAACAAGTTTTAATTTTAGTCGCTATATTTTTAATCCCTATTATAATTCCATCCCTACCATTCCTATACTCTAATCCTAAAGCTTTTTTTTACTCATTAATGTTTAGTACCACAAGAGCTCCAATCTCTGTAGGAACTACAAATTTTACTGGCTTTGAAAAACTGCTTGTAAACTACAATAACTTAGGCTCAACTTTTGCGGCATTCTACCTATTACTTCCAAGACTTCCACTTCTGGTGCTTATTTTTTCCTCAGTAATATTAGTATTTACTAAAAAAATTAAATTTATGGCGTATCTACCAGTCGTATATTTAATATTTACAGGTTTAAATCCAGTATATTTTGTACAATATTCCATGTGGATTACACCGTTCATTCTTTTTCCAAATCTAGAGGATTATGTTTTTAAAAAAACTGATTAAACTTAATTTTTTTTATTATCTATAAAAATAAAGTCAAAATAAAATAACTTGGCTGGGGAATAGAGATTCGAACTCCAATTACCTGGGCCAGAACCAGGCGTCCTGCCGTTAGACGATTCCCCAATAGTTCGCTTATTTTAACATTTTAATAAGAAATTAAAAATTAACTTAAAAAAGTCGTTGACATAAAAAAGACTATATGAGTATTATAGAAATCTACTCCCCAAACATTCTATGAGAATAAAAAATTCTGGAAATATTAAACTAGCTAGTCTGCTCTTTATTTTAGGTTCCTCTAGCGCCGTTTTACTTATTCCAGCAGTTGTTCAAAAAGAAACCATCTCAAGTGCCACTGGATCAGTAATTGGAAAAAGCAATAATTCAATTACTGATTCTCTGGTTGCCAAAGCAGAATCTTTAAAAAAAGATTATATAGAAACTCCGGCAAACAAAGTTTCTGAAACCACTTCAGAAGTTTCTAAATATTTAAAAGAACCTCAGAAGATAATCAGCTCTCAAGAAGAACAAAACAATTTTCAACAAAATCAAATTCTAAGTTCTCAAAGTAATAACTCCACAAAACCAGAAGCAATTATTAAAATTACAAAACAAATGGTTGAGAATTGTAAACTAATTACCGATGAATTCAATAAGGCCTCAAAATAAATATTGATTTTTTTCTTAAAATAAGAATAATTAAAGTATGAATCCTGTCACTGATATAAACCCAAATAATCAAAACACCAATCAAGAATCATCAAAAGCAGAGGTACCACAACTTCAAAACGAAACTCCTATGGATATAACAATCTATCCAAGTAATGAAAACCCTGAAGTTTCAATCGAACCTCAAAAAATTCAATCCCAGCCTTTAATTTCTGAAGAATCTAAACCAGAAGCTTTAGAATCAATTGCTCCGATTGACTCCATAACCCCAAAACAACCTACTATAAATCCAATAACTTTTGATACCCCTGTTGAAGCTACAGTTACAGCTACCCCTACCTCCTTGCCTCTTATGGGTACGTTAAATACAAGTCTAATAAATCAAAACAACAGTATTGAATCTAATTTCGCTCCAATTACTCAAGCTAAACCAGTAGTTGAATATTCCTCAAATACTCAAAATGAATCAATTCCTTCAGCCCCACAACCTACCCAACCAAATACTGAAACCGTTCAAAACCCTATCCCGTCAGAAATTCCAAATTCTAGTGTTAATTCAGGGTTACCAAATGAAAACTTTTTACAAAACCCAACAAATCAAAAAATAGCGATAATAGGAGGAATCATCTTAGGCCTCTTTTTAGTAGCTGGAGTTTTCTTATTTGTCTTTAATGGAAGTAAAAATGTTCTTATAGATAAAAAAGACACTACTACTGCAAACCAACCAGCTCCTGTATTAACTAACCTTACTGCTAACCCTCCTGCTATTAAACAAGAAATTCCGGTAATGTCTTTAGCTGACTACCAGACTAGAATTTCTGATGTCTATAACAAATATCAAACTCTTATTTCAAGTAATCAACTTAATCTTGTAGGAAATAACCTAAACCTTCAAACCTTAAAATTCGTTGGTGATGAAATTTTTGCATTGCAAAGTGAGGTGTCTCAATATAATGTTGCACCAGAAATCAAAGTTTATAACAACAAAGTTTTAGCAGAACTATATGTATTAGTATCAAATTACGACGATCTTCTTAAATCCTATAAATTATCTGGCAATTTAACTCCTGAAATGAAAGCAAAATTTCTAACAAGTACTAAAAACAGTACTGAAAAACTCAAAATAGTTGTTGAAGAAATTAGAGCTTTAAAATAAATTAATTAAATAAACCAAAATTCCTAAAAATAACGGATAGATTAAAAATAAAAATAGATAATCCACAATATTTAAGCGAGGATTTTTAAAATTATACAAAAAATAATACCAATTTTTAATTTTAAAAATCCCAAGTAGATAATTAAAGATAATAACCGCTAAAAGAAATAAGTAACCTTTACATAAAAATAAAATAAAGTCCATTTAGTAAGATTTTGCAAACAAACACATTTTAGAATTTTCGTTATTAGTTA
>Ga0214917_10007710_pt1 | contig 10793 bp, 9 predicted proteins | sample LL_1208_BB_MetaG_FD_177983 | JGI IMG/M metagenome (GOLD analysis project Ga0214917, IMG submission 177983) | Freshwater microbial communities from Lake Lanier, Atlanta, Georgia, United States - LL_1208_BB | ecosystem: Environmental > Aquatic > Freshwater > Lake | place: USA: Georgia | collected...
GGTCTAACAGGAAATACGGGTAACACTGGCGTTACGGGAATTACAGGCTCAACGGGAGCCACGGGAGTAACAGGAGCAGTAGGTGCACAAGGACAAACTGGATCTACAGGTAATACTGGAATCACAGGCGCAACGGGAGCAGTGGGCACAACTGGATCTCAAGGAAATGTGGGAGCAACTGGACAAACTGGTTCCACCGGACCTACAGGACTAGTAGGTAACACTGGTGTCACTGGCGCAACAGGCGCAGTTGGAAGCACTGGCCCAACAGGCGTAACTGGTGACGATGGACAATTTAGCGTTGCTGATTCTCCAGCTCCAACAAGCGCTGAGACTGGTGATGCTTGGTTTAACGCAGCTGATGGCACCGTGTATGTTTATTATGATGGTTATTGGGTAGAGGCAGTTGGCGGCAATATCGGTCCTACTGGACCCACTGGAACAATAGCAATCGTCACCGCTCCAACTTCTCCAGGATCTATTGGCATTACTGGTCAAGTTGGTTATGATTCTTCATATCTTTATATTTGTGTAGCTACAGATACCTGGATAAGAGTAGCACGCGATTCCTGGGCTTAAAGCCTCTTAATTACCTATAAAACCTGATACGTTTTACGCGTACACCCTTGACCGAAAGGGTGTACAACATTCATATCAAATGTATGATTGCAAAGATTGTACATTAGAACGGAGAAAGTACAATTTCTGACAAAAATGTACATGCACTTTTATACGCTCGAGTATCCACCTCAGCCCAGGCTACTGAAGGTATATCACTGGACGCACAGGAACGTACTTTAGTCTCCGCTGCCCAGGTTGCAGGGTTTGAAAGCTATGAGATCCTGCGAGAGGAAGGTCGCTCAGGTAAGTCAATTAAAGGACGTCCCGTCCTACGTGATGCACTGTCACGTCTTGAAAAAGGAACGGCTAATGCCTTATTCGTAACTCGAATTGACCGCCTTGCAAGATCCACGCAGGACTTTCTTTCAATAGTTGATCATGCCCATAGAAATGACTGGCGCCTTGTCTTACTTGATCTTAACCTGGATACGTCCTCGTACCAAGGTAGATTTGTTGTAACCATCATGTCAGCTTTAGCTGAGATGGAACGCGCCATCATCGCGGAACGGCAAAAGGATATTCACAAGGACCGTCGTGATCAAGGCCTTGTATGGGGTAAGGACCTTGGACCTAAGAAGCGCATACCCGACGACGTTGTGCTTCTTGTAATTCAACGACGTGCACAAGGGAAATCAATGCACGCAATTGCAAAGGAGCTAAACTCTAAAGGAATACCTTCAGGCTATGGCGGAAAGTGGTCTGCGTCAAGTGTAAAGTACGTTCTTGACCGCAAGTAAATTTTTTCATTTTGATATAGAATAGCAACATGGCCCGTATTCTTGGAATAATCGCTAGTTCTATTCTTCAAGATACTGGCGACTTTGAGTCTATTGCTACAGCAACTGGAGATGGTTCTTCGGCATATATTGATTTTACTAGCATACCTTCAACATATAAACATTTACAATTAAGAATATCTGGCGAACCTAACAACCCTGGCGGCGGCGGAGCAACAAACGTTGTCATTAGAATGAACTCCGATACTGGAACAAATTATACTGTTCACTATATTACAGGTAACGGTACTGGTCCATCTGCTGATGGGGGAGCAAGTCAAACATATATTGTGTTAGGTAATATATTACAGGGTAGTGGCTCTAACATAGTTAACGGATTAGTAGTTGATATATTAGAATATGCAAATACTAATAAAACAAAAGTTCTTAAGAGCATCGGCGGTGTAGATAAAAACGGAGATGGTTGGACTGGAATATGGGCAGGTTCTTGGCAAAGCACAAGCGCCATTACATCACTTCGTGTATACGCAAATGATGGACTTAACTTGGCGTGGAGTACAAAAAGTAAACTATCTCTTTATGGAATAAAGGCGGCTTCATAGTGCCAGTAGGAACATATGAGTCTATAATGACTACAAATGGAAGTGGTTCTAATGCTCAAATTGATTTTACTAGTATTCCTTCAACCTATACAGATTTAATTTTAGTTGGATATGTAAACTCATCTGCTCAAAGAAATTTACTACTTCAATTTAATGATGATACAGGTTCAAACTATTCACGAACATTATTAACAAGTGATCCAGGGAGCTCTAGAACTTCTAATGCTACAAGCATAGTTACTACTGGAAATGGCGTAGCAAACACTACTTTTTCAACTCATGTCATTCATATAATGAGATATGCAGATACTTCAGTAAATAAAACAGTTATCATTAGAGCGTCAAACGCCTCTACTGGTGTAGACATGATTTCTGGTTTATGGCGTAGCACTAGTGCAATTAATAAAATTAGTTGGTACACAACTACTGCAAACTTTACAACAACATCCACTTTTACATTATACGGAATAAAGGCTGCATAGGATAAAATATGCCAATAACTCATACAGCAATATCTACGACTACAGTAACTTCTGCTGTTTCCACAGTTACACTATCAGACATACCTCAAACATATACAGATTTATTATTGGTGGTTTCTGCAAGGAATACTGGTTCTGGTGTAAATTATGTATCTGTTAGCCCAAACAATTCACCAGGAACCGTATCAAGTTATTATTTATTTTGGAACTATAATACTGGTGGTTCACTAAATGCTTCTCAAGGGAATGATCCCGGGCTACCTTTTGGATTTACACCAGGCAGCGCAACTACTGCCAATACTTTTGGCAATATAAGTTTTTATATTCCTAATTATACCAGTTCAACAGCAAAAGCATTTTATGTAGATTCAACTATGGCTACTACTTTGAATAAGGCTACAAATAACCTTTATATGGCTATGTTAGGATTTGTTTGCTCTACAACTTCAGCAATCACTTCTTTAACTTGCCCTGCTTTTTCAGGTAATCACGAAGTAAATACATCATTTAGTTTATATGGTATAAAGAAAAACTAATAAAATAAAATAGGAGAAAAAATGACAGAAACGCTAAATAAACTAGTGGTGAATTGTGAGACTAAAGAAGAAATAGTTGTTCCGCTTACCGCTGAAGAAATTGCACAGCGGGAGGCAGACGTGGCCGCGTTTGCCGCTGCAAAACAAGCTGAGGAAGAAGCCGCAGCTGCCAAGGCAGCTCTCAAGGCGTCTGCCAAGGCTAAGCTTATCGCTGGTCAACCTTTAACTGCCGAGGAAGCGGACGTACTCGTTCTATAAATTAAAGAGCCAGAGTTGCAAGGATAGGTACCTGCACCTCTGGCTCAAGTTTTAGCATCTCTCCCCTGACAAGCTAAAACGTATTTCTAATATATAACTGTTTTTACGCCTTGTACACTTTAGCGAGCAAACCTTGCGGCAACTCCCCAGTCGACCTCACCGGTAGGCACAGCTCTTGGAACTAGTGCTCGTCCTTGAATCTCTGCCTTTGATCCTAAACCTGTAACTGCAAGACCACGGTCAGAGATCTTGCGTTGAAATGCAATCTGCGTCATCGGGCGTTCGCCGCGTTCCTCGGACCACGCGCGGTAGACTGCGTATAAAGCCTTAACAGGTAGGCTTGTTCCGTCAGCCTCCTTGGTTTCCTCATTTAGGAAGATACCAATTCTATCCTCGTTCTTCTTGTAGATCTCGCTTGCCTCTGTAACTGCCTTACAGGTTCCTAACGCATCACGTGCAGAAGAACCAAGCAGTTTGATCGCGCCCTCAACCGCCCACGATAGGACAGCAGGCAGTGCGCCTTCTGGATCAAAGATGTAGTGTTTCAACTCAGGGTCTGGATTTTCAGGAACGTTAAGTAGTGGAATTGGACGAATACGACGCCACATCGCGTCATCGTTGATGATAGGACGGTGATTAGTTGTAACCCACAACTTAGCTCGGCTTGAGAACGTAAATGGTTTTTCTCCAGGTGAACGTGCAGAGATTTCGCTTGATCCTGTAAGTTTCTTAACTGAGTTTTCCTTAAGTCTTTCTGACTCTGGAAGCTCGTCAACCCAAACAAGACGACGACCACGCAACTCTGCCCAGTGATAAAGATCTGAACTTGATGACATGCCGTCACCTTGAGCAAGAATTGATGAGTCCAACGGCCAGGCGTACTGCTGTGTGCCCATAGCTTTTACTAAAGCCTCAACCATTGTGTTCTTACCAGATCCAGGAGGACCATAAACTAAGAACATAACATCGTATGTGCGTAGTCCTGTAAGTGAGTATCCAGCTGCACGCTGTAACCATTCCTGCAGTTCACGATCTCCGTTAGTTGCAAAATCTAAAAATTGTTCCCACTTGACGTTTCTCATTCCTGGGGTGTATGCAACTGGCGCTCGTCGTGTGATGTACAAATCAGGACGGCCTTTAAGAAGCTCGCCAGTGCGAAGATCAATCACACCATTTGCAACACCAAGCAGTGTTTCATCTGAATCCCAGTTTTCAACGCCAACAAGAACGCGTGGATCTGACGTTGCGTTTTCAATCGAGCCTGCGATGCGTCCGTTTGACTTTGCCTGTAACGCCCAACGCATAACCTCGGCCTGTTTGTCTGCGTCATCATAGTTGACAACCTCAGACGCGATAATTGGTGAAAGCTTCTTTGCAAGTTCCTGCATTTCTAGATTTTCAACGTCTGGCTTCCAGTATCCGCCGTCCCAGTGAAACCAACCAAGACCTGGCGTATAACGAATTGCTGGACCAAATGAATCAACAAGACGACGACCATTGCCTGTGTCTGTAAGTGTTCTTTTGCCAGGTTCTCCGCCTTCGTTATCGTTTACAGAGTCAACGTCACGTGGAACATCAATATTCGTAAGACTCGATGCGCTTGCGACAGAGTCACCGTCTGAGATTGACTGATAAACAGTTCCGCCGATCGTTCCTGGCATCTTATATGTCTCAGTTGAATCAACTGCCTTTTGCGCGGCCTTTGTAAGTTTGTCGCGTGATTCGTCCTGTGATTTTTGTGCCCATTCCTGTAAACCTGGCCATAATCTTTCTGTCTTTGGATTGTCAATAACATATTGAATTGCACGACGAACGTGCATCAACAAGCTGCCAGGACCTTCAAGCTCTAAAGGTGGTCGCACCTTTTCTGCGTTAAAGCGAATCATCATTGTCTCAACTGCAAGGCGCCCTGCCTCGGTATTGACAGGAAACTTGTTAGCAAGTGCACAGGTAAGACGATAGATGTCAACCGCGCGTGATCCTTCGTCAATTCCTTCCTCAAGAAGTTTATCAACGTCAACGCGTTCGCCTGCAAACTCTAAACCTTCAAGGAAACTCCAGTCACCTTCACCAAGAGCGGTGGTTGACTTACGTCCCCTCTTGCGCAGTGCAACAAGAAGTTCCTCTGGAGCAGTTGCAATTTCAATTTCCCATGGAGCTTTTCCTGGTGCCCACTCGTAGCACACGCCTGAGAAGTGTCGTGACGGAGCAATTAAGACATATCCGTTGTGCTTAATATCAATTCCGTTAAGACCAGATTTTTTAAGATTTCCGACAAGCGCTTCGTTTTCATCACACTTGTAAAACAGGTGACGACCTCTTAAAGCCTTACCGCCTGCGATTGTGTACTCACCCGTGATTGCCTCAACTGTTGGAGGAAGTGCTCCCTCAACGAGTTGTTCAAATTTTTCAAATGAATCAGGCCCACCTGAGCGCGGATCAATGTCGATTACAAAAAATCCACTTGACTTACACATTACGCCAATGTTCATCTGTGGATCATTAGTCCACCACTTGTTTACTGTGTCGGGATCACTTGTTGCAAACTTGTTCCACTCAGGTAAGCTTGGGTGCTTGCCTACGTCCTTTGGCTCGGAGTGAGATCCGTTACATGTGCAGCGTCCGCCGACAATTCCATAGCATGGTAGAAGTTGCCAGCCTTGTTGAGCATACCAACTTGCAGCTGGTCCCAGGCGTCCCTCAGCTGATTCCCAGCTACTCATAGAGACACCTCTACTAGCATCTTTTTGTCGCTCCTATCAAAAAATAATACTAAAACAATAACTTTTATCGTGAATTTCCAATCATATCACTTTTTTGTCATTGTTGTTACTGGGCGACTATAAACGGTCTATTTTCATAAGTACACCACGTCTCAGTATTTCTTATAATCTCATCTATACCAGTATAAAATCTACCGTTACCTCGCCCTTGAAAGGTTAAGTATTATGCAGGATTTTGTATCTCAATTCGGCATGGTTGTTGCCTTTATCGGCGGCATATCGGTAGTTGGCGGAGTTCTATACACCTTGTATAAGGTAGTTCATCGCATCGATGCGGCAATTGGCGTAGATGAAAAGGGAAGAACGATCTCTGACCGCATGGACCGCGTTGAATACCAGCTTTGGGAAAACGGCGGCGAGTCCCTAAAGGACCAGGTCAATAAGATAGAACGACACGCGCTTCAAACTGCCACCGAGGTTGGGATCATCAAGGAGATCATGCTTCAGGCAGTGTCAATTAGCGAAACTCCAAGCCCTACTCCAAAAACACGCAAAAAGAAACCTAAAGCCGCGTAGAAGTAAAGCAGTTTAGCTTTTATCCTCTTTTTATAATAGATCACCTTTTCGTAAAGGTTGAATATAAAGATGCCTGCAAAATTGAATAAAACTTTTTCGCTTAGTTTGTTTACTATTCTCGAGTTATAGTTTATAGTTTCACCTAGCGCGCCTTCTCACATCGCGCGATAGGAGAAGCATATGTCGTTGTCGGAACGACTAGAAAAGGTTGCAAGTTCAAATCGCCCTGGATTACCTTGCCGTTTGGGGTCATTGTTACAAGGTAAAGAGCTTGCAAAGGACGAAAAAGAATATCTTGAAAAAATATTAGAAGTTAAGCTAGGTGAACCTACCCGTGTTCCCACCACCGCAATTGCCGAGGCTCTACGTCAGGAAGGTTATGACATAGGAATAGCCGCGGTTCAGCGTCATCGCCGCAGGGAATGTCGCTGTTACGGCTCAAGTCCAAAGTTTTCACAGGACTAGATAAATGACCTTCTCCGAAAAACTAAATGATCTTCTTTCAACTCCAACGTATAACTTTGCCCAACGGACTCGGCCAACCTATCCTACAGGATGGGAGCCTGGAGTTCTCCATGACGAAGACGGTGGACTAACTGTAACAACTGACCTCGTTCCAAAAATTGATGACGAGGACTCATGGAAGATAGCGGTTCAATCGCTTGGCGTAAATGTTCCTGAAGGTTGGACAATTCGACTTTACGAAGCTCGCTACGACCCAGCCGCATGGCACCGTGACTCTGAGGAATCAGAGGCAGTAACACGTCCAGCGTGGAGATATCGCTTTAAGATCGAACAGGCACGCGTATCTGATGTCAAATACGATGATCTTATTGATCTAATAAAGAAGCATAAGCCTAAGAAATCAGATAACACAGATATTGGAACGCAACAGTGGGTTATTGCAACCGGAGACTGGCAACTTGGAAAAATTGACGGCGATGGAGCAGATGGAACTGTAAAGCGTATTCTTGATTCGACAGATAGATCAATCGAGCGTATCAAGGAACTTCGTCGACTTAAAAAATGGCCAGGTAACGCCGTGCTCGCGCTTACAGGCGACTGCGTTGAAGGTTTTGTATCGCAAAATGGTGGAAATATCTGGCGAACTAACCTAACCATGACTGAGCAGGTACGTTTATACCGTCGTCTTGTATTTGAGATGGTTACACGACTTTCAGGCGAGGTAGAAAACCTATTGGTAATCGCGGTTCCAGGAAACCACGGTGAAACTGTCCGCACCGCAGGAAAGATGTCAACCCGCATGGACGACTCGTGGGATATTGACGCGGTAATCGCGGTCGCAGACACACTTAAGACTAATCCACAGGCATACTCACACGTAAAGTTTGCGACTCCAGCCAAGGATGAAGGTACGGTAGTGTTAGACCTTGGCGGAACAATAACTGCGGTCGCACACGGGCACCAGGTGCCGCGCGGAGACGTTCCTAAGTGGGTTGCTGAGCACGCCAAGAACATGGCGCCCGTAGGAGATGCCCACCTTGTTATTACAGGTCATCATCACCATCTTCGAGTGCAATCGCTTGGACCACGAACCTGGATACAGGTTCCGGCGATGGAATCAGAGTCAGTATGGTGGAGACACCGCACGGGAGAGGTTTCTCCTCCAGGAATGGTAAGCGTTCTTGTAGGCGGAGGAACATGGTCAGAGCTCGCGGTTTTATAACTTCATCCAAGTAATAGAACTGTTTTATTGGTAGTATTTACCTGCCGACTACTATCGTTTTTCCATGAACAAGAAGTGGGCGCGTTTTTTGCTACACAAGAACGGAGCCTAAGTTGCCGACCTGGTCCGCCGATGTGATCCTTCGCACGGTCATTGGCCAGTACCTTACATCACAAGGTATTCCTGGCCGCGGCACAATTACATTTACTCCAACAACGACGGTATATGACACAGACGACGCGGTAGCCGTAAGCGCGCCTATCACAGTAACTCTTGATGCAACAGGTTCATTTAGCGTAGATCTACCAACAACAGATAACGTTCTTCTTTCTCCAACCGGTTGGGCCTATGAGGTTTCAATTCGCATCAATGGAGTTAAGTCCGTAAACGTAAGAATTTTTGTTCCTCTTGGAGATGGAAGCGACATCGATCTTTTCTCACAAATTGGTCGTCTTGTTCCAACCACGACATCAGGACGTGCACCATCACTTGGCGTTTCATCACGTGGACCAATTGGTCCTGTTGGCGCAACCGGTGCGACAGGTCCTGCCGGCTCTGCGTCAAACACTGGAGCAACTGGTTTAACTGGTAGTACTGGTGCAACAGGTGCAACAGGCGCTACTGGCGCAGGTGCAACTGGTGCAACTGGTGCAACTGGTAACACTGGCGCAACTGGTCCACAGGGAACGTCAATCAATGTTATTGGAACAGTTGCAACGACTGGATCACTACCAGCAACTGGCTCTACAAACGATGCATACATTGTCACCGCAGATGGTGATCTTTACATTTGGAATGGAAGTTCTTGGACAAGCGTCGGCCAAATCGTTGGCCCACAAGGTGACGCAGGTGCACAGGGAAATACTGGTAATACTGGAGCTACTGGTCCAGCAGGTGCAACTGGTGTAACAGGCGCAGGACAAACTGGCGCTACTGGAAATACTGGACCTACGGGTCCTGCTGGCGCAACTGGTGTTACAGGTGCTGGACAAACTGGAGCTACTGGAAACACAGGAGCGACTGGTCCGCAAGGTAATACTGGTGTAACTGGTGCTACAGGTGCTGGACAAACTGGCGCAACAGGTGCAACCGGTGTCACTGGCGCAGCTGGAAATACTGGCGCAGTTGGAAATACTGGTGTCACTGGTGCAAATGGAAGTACAGGCGCAACAGGCGCACAAGGTGTAACAGGCGCGACAGGTGCAGATTCAACTGTTCCTGGCCCTGCAGGAAACACAGGAGTTACAGGCGCGACTGGTAATACTGGTGCGGCTGGAGAAACCGGAGCAACAGGAGCTGTTGGCAACACTGGAAACACTGGCGCAGTCGGCGCGACTGGTGTAACAGGTGTTACTGGCGCAACAGGCGCGGACTCAACAGTTCCTGGACCTACGGGTGCAACTGGTTCAACAGGTGCACAAGGAAATACTGGTCCAACGGGAGCTGATTCAACAGTTCCTGGACCTACGGGCGCTACTGGTGTAACAGGCGTTACTGGAGCTGCAGGCGCAACAGGTTCAACAGGAGTAGCTGGAAATACTGGTGCAACTGGAAATACTGGCGCTCAAGGCAACACTGGCGTTACAGGTGCAGATGGTGTAACAGGCGCTATTGGACAAACTGGTGTAACAGGTGCAGATGGCGCAACTGGTCCAACTGGAGCAGACGGAGCTACCGGTGTTACAGGCGCAACTGGTGATTCAATTACTGGTCCAACCGGTGCAAACGGACAAACAGGTGTAACAGGTGCGCAAGGCAACACTGGCGCCACTGGCCCAACTGGTCCTGGAGGAGTTCTTGGTGTTTCAGGTTCAATTAACTATGACACTGGAACTGGCATACTCTCACTTGACGAAGGCGTCCCAGGAGGTTTAGCAACTCTTAACGCATCAGGCGTAGTCCCTGATGAGCAACTTCCTGACAATATCGTTCGAACAGACGCATTGACAGGTGCCCTTGGTGACTACATATTACTAACTGAAAAAGCAGCAGTTAACGGCGTTGCAACTCTTGATGCTTCCGCAAAGATTCCAATTGATCAACTTCCTGGCCTCGCGATTACAGATACGTATATTGCAACAACTGAAACACAGATGCTTGAGCTTGTTCTTGAGCGTGGAGATGTTGTAGTACGAACAGACGAGCAAAAGACATACATCTTTGCAGTTGATCCTTTACTTGTTAATAATAAAGAACTTCTCAGTGGTACTGCAACGTTGCAGACTAGTTTATCCCACGGTCTAACAACTGGACAAAAAGTTGTTATTGACGGAGTTGGAGTTCCGTTTGATGGAACATATACAGTTGCATCAACTCCAACTTCGACTACATTCACGTATGCAAGGGTTGGAACAAACATAACTTCAACACCAGTGTCTCCTGAAGGAACATTGGTAAGTACAGATAACTTTATTGAACTTCTTAGCCCGACTGATATTGGCGCTACAGGTGCAATTGGTGCTACAGGAGCTACAGGCGCAACAGGAGCCACCGGTGCGGGAGCTACCGGTGCGACTGGTGCAACAGGTCCTGCAGGTGCGACAGGCGTAGGTGGAACAGTTGCGTACTTTG
>Ga0214917_10007711_pt1 | contig 10793 bp, 23 predicted proteins | sample LL_1208_BB_MetaG_FD_177983 | JGI IMG/M metagenome (GOLD analysis project Ga0214917, IMG submission 177983) | Freshwater microbial communities from Lake Lanier, Atlanta, Georgia, United States - LL_1208_BB | ecosystem: Environmental > Aquatic > Freshwater > Lake | place: USA: Georgia | collected...
GAACAATGTTATTGACACCTCGATGAGAGAATTGATCGCCCGTGTTCTTGGAACGCTCGATGGCGCACTCATGCTGGTCCTCAGTTATTACTTTGGATCTTCTCACGCTCACACGGATAATAAATAATGTCAGCAGATAATTTTGAAAGATGCTTTCAGCTTTTGCTGAAGGACGAGGGCGGCTTTGTAAATGATCCTAAAGACAGAGGCGGTGCTACCAATCTAGGGGTTACTCTTGGCACATGGTCAAGTTGGGTTCGATACCCTGCGACCGTCGAGATGATTAAAGCATTAACTCCTGAAGATGTGCGTCCTCTCTACAAGAAAAACTATTGGGATTATGTTAAGGCAGACCAGTTATCTGTTGGAGTCGATTACTGTGTCTTTGATTGCGCTGTTAATTCTGGTGTTACCCGTGCTTCTCGTTTTGCTCAGCTTGCCGCTGGCGTTAGTGTTGATGGACTCATTGGGACAATTACACTAAAGCAAATCAATGCCATGCATCCTGATGATTTTGTCAGAGCATTTACCCAAGAACGTATTGAATACCTTCACCGTCTTGATACCTTCGACCGCTTTGGTCGCGGATGGCTGAACCGTATTTCTCGCGTTCAAGTCAAATCATTGGAGATGATTGATGAGCACTCCCTCACTGGCTAGAGAAGTTGCCGAGGATACAGTCCGACATTGGTATAGTGCGGAATGTAACACTCAAGCAGCAGCCAGACGAATGAGATTGAGTCGGCAAACTGTGCAGAGCCGCCTCGAAAGAGCCAAGCAATTATTTCCTGAGATGTTCATAGAGGCAAATAATAGTCCATCTCATGAATGGACACTTCCTCAATTCCATGAAATTGAGATTGATAATGGCACGGTTTTAATTGGATCTGATGCTCATATCTGGCCTCATAATGAAACCATAATGATGAAAGCCTTTGCTCGATTGAGCAAGGAACTTAAGCCAAGAGTCATCGTATTGAATGGCGACATCCTCGATGGTGCGCGTGTCAGCCGCCACGGTTCATTGCTTGGACAGAACGCACCCAAGTTGACAGCAGAGATCAATGCCGCCCATCAGTGGATTGATACATTATACAAGCCAGCTGAACGTGTATGGACAATGGGCAACCACGATCAGCGCGTGGACAATTATCTTGCCAACAATGCACCTGAATTAGATGACTATGCTGGTCGATTGAGTGATCGGTTTCCTCAATGGAAGTTTTGCTGGGCAACCATGATTAACAATCTTGAGGTTCGCCATCGGTTCCGCAGCGGGATTCATGCTGGATGGAACAGCGCTCTGCACTCTGGCATATCAACAGTGACGGGACATACCCATCAGTTACAAGTAACCGCAGTAAGAAATCGCAATGGAACTCATTGGGGTATTGAATGCGGTATGCTTGGAGATCCATCTCATAAAGCATTTGAGTATGCTGAAGGTTCAACATCTCGCGCTCAATCAGGGTTTGTTGTAGTAACATTTAGAAATGGAATCATGATGCCGCCGGAGACAGTTGAACTTATTGACGGTCGCCCTGTCTTCCGTGGCAATTGGATTGTTTAACAATCAGGATCAAAGTCCCGCCATTCTTGCCACTCTTCTATATTATCATCCCATTCATCATATTCTGGTTCATCTGGTTCAAGATCGCGCCGTTCTTCACGTAATGATTCTTCACGGGTTTTTGGTGTTTCATTTGGGTCTATCATTTTTCCCTCATCAGTTTCTTTGTGAATGACAATAGCAACTCATGGTGAGCGCCTCGATGCCAATGTTTCTTTAGATATTTTTTAGAGAACCACTTCTCTTGACTTTCAGGATGGCAACCAATCAGGCCAACGCGTCCTTGGATGATTGCCATTGGATCTCCATTATAATATCTAGCTATAAGTTGAGCGCGTCCATTGCCTTCGAATGTGCACCCATCATAGAAGAACATCTTGGTTTCAACGTCCCCCCATTCTACTTGAGCCACTGTTGCAAACGATCTTTTAACATCCGCCAAGGGCCTCTTAATATACTGCACAGGATTGATGTCAGTAAGTAAATCAAAATAAGATCGACCAGCCCAGTAAGCTCCCATGCAAATGCCCAGATACTTCCCACCAGAAGATATAAAATCAGCCACAGCATTTCCTTCTCTCCTTTTAAAAAAGTCATAGTATCTTTGAGCATCTCCAATCCCTCCTCCAAAAGCAACGATGTCAGCATCCTTAAGGGCATAGTCAAACTCCTCTTCGTTGAATGTTGTTATTTGGAAATCACCAGATAGAACCTCGATCATGGCATCTGCACACTCTCGGCTAGCTTCTGGATCATGAATGAATAATGCAATGCGTGGTTTCATGTTAAGCCTTCAATTGCTTTTTGATATGGCTCTCCAAGTTCTTAAGTCCTCGATGATCGCTCGGGCTTTTAGGATGAACAAACTTAATTATTTTTTTTCCGAACAACGCTACAACTTTATAATGTCTGCTCACATGTATGGTTAATACATGGCCTCCGAGTCTTGCTACAAAATACTTTATGTCTTTTTCACGCAGCATATAGGAGTTGCTCTCGTTTGAATTTTCTAGTTCCACCAGTAGCATCCATTTCTACATAGACATATTGCGATGTGGTATGAACAATAGTTCCTAATAGAAACTTATGTGCAACCTTTGAATTCTTTGATCTAACAACAATACGATTGCCAGTTGCAAGTCTATTAAATCTATCCAACATTATGGGTCTCTCCGCTTCTCTGGATCTGTCCATGCCCAGATCTCATCATTGAGTTTCTTATTCATACGCACCAAGGTCGAGCACATATCCAAGGCATTATCTCTCTGCCTCACTACCTCGGCAAGTTCTTTCTTTAATTGGATTATATGGTCCACTGTTACCTGATCTGCATATCTACTTGCAACCATTAACCTTTTGCTTACCATGCCAGTCATATGTCTATCCTTTTGTCAGTATCTATAATTTCCAAAAGATGTTTTATTAACTCGCAAGCATCATAATAGATTGGATCGCCAGTAATTCTATAATACCGATCCAACTCTGCCATGATGCGTGCGACATTATCCATAAGGTTCATTAGCTTTAGCCTCCGTGTCACTTAAACAAAGACATGATGAAAACAATGACCGTGCTAATGTAGATAAACATTAGAAAGATTAGGAACGGATCACGAATTAATTGCGCTACTGACATCGTTGCTCACCTTCTTTAATGAGAGTTCAATCACCTGACTATCCGTCTTCTCATTGGATAATTCAGATGCCATTACAAAATAATTCAGACCATCGATCCAAGAATCATGATGGTTTTTATCTTGGTTAATTCTTGATAACTTCACAGCAAAGAGAATCATCGAGACATCATAGGCCGTGAAATGTTTACTCGTAATCATTGAGGCCATAGCCGCAGCGCGTTGTGTGCTTGTGCGGTAGTCGCCATATTGTTCATGGCGTTCCTTCATAATCTTGTCTGCTTCTTCGAAGATCTTAGAGATTTGCTGGATTGGTTTCATGTTGGTTCTTCTTTGATAACTTGCGTGTGATTAGATAAAGTCTCTTGGTCAGGATCGGGATCATGTCGCGGAGTTCATTCTCCTCGCATGTCTCGATAATCTTTTCTTCTATATTGCCAAAGCGTCTATCGAGTTCTTCTTTGAGTTGCTTGCAATAATGGACTGCTCGATCATTGCGTTTCTCAAGAAGACCATTGATCTTTCTAACGCCATGCAAGACCGTTGTATGATCTCGATTCATTGCCTTTGCAATACGAGGATATGAGAACATAGTGTAGTTCTTGGCAAGCCAATATGTATAGAAGCGTGCTTCCATAATGACTCGATGCCTACGTATTCCATAGATGTCCTTGATCGGGACAGATAAAATATCTGATACAACCATTGCGCAATCTTTAACCATAATCATGCCGCCATCTCCTCTTCCATTTGTATGTTTGGTTGAAGATCATACATATATTTGACAGCTTTGGTTGCTGCTGCTGCTGCATTGAATATGATCTTGCTGTCTTGCTTCATGGCATCGCGCCAATACTTTAGATATTGTGCGTTCTCTTCCTTGACCTCATTGATAATTCCGAAGTCTGCCGAGAGAAATGCTGCGCCAAGTTCTGCAATCAATTCCTCGTAGGCATATTCGGAACGCATACCCTTGCCACTGAGTTTGCGATCAAGTCTTTTGCTTGCGCCAGTCCAATGCGTAAGTTCATGAAACGTGACGGAATAATAATGCTCGGCAGTTTTGAATTTGCCAAGCACTGGCATGCCTATGTAGTCTTGCGATGGGACATAGAACGCTCGCTCACCGTGTATCCGGATGTCTGCCTTTGTATTTTTAATAAACAATTCGACATCATCAATTGGATTGTGATCGAGGGGAGTTGGCTGTTGCGGTAGTTCATATCCTTCGACTTGATCCGCATTATAGACATAATGTGTTTTGGCAATCGAGTATGTAACAAGATCATCTCCTCCATTTATTTGCTTCTTGTATTGGTCAAAGAAAACTACAGCGGTTCCCTTCTCGCCCTTCTTTACCTTGGCACCCATCGAATTCCACTGCTTGAGTGTAGCCCACAATGGAAGTTCATATTCGTTTCGCATCTGTCGAAGCCAAAGCATTAGAACATTCATGCCTTGATATTTGCGTTGGGTCTTGGCGTTCTGGTGGCACTCGAGGCCAGACATACGCCACGGGGGTTTCCATTCCCCCGTTGCGCTGTCAACCATATTAACCAATTGTTCTGTCAGTTGGTCATAGGCGTTCATTGTTCTCTCCTTAGAATGGAACGCTATCGTCGATTGGTTCTGCTGCTGCGCCTTCTGCCCAGTCGGACAGGATAATAACAGTGCCACTGAATGGACTGACTACCACATCGATTGCGGTTTTAACTGCGCCATTCTTGTCGGTGTATTCGCGCTGCTGCAATTCGCCAGTAACAAATACCTTGCTACCCTTGGCAACCTTATTAGAAAGAAACTCCGAGAGTTTGCCATTCCAACATACGACATTATACCATGTGGTCTTCTTGCCATTCTCTTTTGACCAGCCGCTCGTTGCGACTGAGAATCTGGCAAACTTCTTATCGTTGGCTTCCTTGAGTTCGAAGTTGCCAACATTACCGATCACTTGAATTGAAGCATACATTATAGTCTCTCCTTACTGGTTGTTGATTTCGGTTTGCTTCTTGGCAAACATCGCGCGTAAAGATGCGAGCGTGCCTTTATCGATCTGCGTAGCGTTCTGCTTGATTGCTTCTGCTACTTTGCTGAGGTCTGCTGCTGTCGCTGCGAACTCGATTGCTGATTTGATTTCCGTGATGAGCGGGTTATCAAAAACAACTTCCTGATTTTCATCTGGATCATCGCCCGTTTCAAGGCCGAGCGTTTTGAGTAAAGCGTATTTGACCGCATAAGATATTGCCTTCCCTGCTCCTTTGTCTTGGTCATCAATACCAAAGCCAATTGAATGTGACTCGATGCATTCTTCTGGTGCATCGATGTTAACAAATGTAACAACCAATTTGACTTGAGTGCGGTTGCCAATCTGTTCATACCAAAGATCGGATATGTGATAGACGATGCCATGCTTGAGAAGAATGGGACGAACCTTTGCAGTTACTGCATCGTGGCTTACGATACTATAACGCATTCCTTGTTTCTTTTCTTTCTGGATATAATCCACCTCGCCCATTACCTTGGCAAGTCGCTGATATATATTCATGATCTCTCTCCTATGATATGGAATGTTGCTCGTTTGAGCATTGCTTTTTGTTCTTGTGTTAGGCACTCATCGATCTGTCTATCTGTCTCTTCGTTCGTCTCCCGTTGATGCTCATGGATTTTTGCCAGATGCTTTAGTGCAATACGCTGAACATGTAGATCGTTTGATCTTGCCGCATCCATAGCAAGATCATAGTAGGCATGTTCCATTTCTGTAAGTGTCATAAATAATCCTTCAATATCCATACGATATGTTTGCGACCATTGATCTTCACACGTTGCCAACTATCGACAAGCAATCCCTTGGCAACCAACTCGGCACGGCGTGTTCGATATGTCGATGCCGTCGAGTTAAAGTATCTATTCAGATCAACATCTGTGAAGCCGTCATTCATAACCTTTGCATAGGTTAATACTTGTTGTTGTATCTCATTCAGCTTAGGCGCGATTGCTTGCGCTGCCTCGATGCTTGTTGGCTGGTCTTGACGGCGATGGAGTTTCATCGATGTCTCTTGTGCCTTGAGCATTGCATGTGAGAATAAATCTCCGGCTAACATTTCACTCTCCCTTTGTTGTGAACCGCAATGAACCGCGCTTGTCGCGCTTGATGGTAACGCCATGTCCATAGGCTTCGCCAATGTCTGATGTCACAAGATCCTTAAGACACTGCTTTGCTTCATCATGGATTTCGACTTGGCTTATTGTCTCAAGATATTGTTTGGCAAAGACAGACCATTGATTGTTACTGGTCATGTCGATCTTCTTTAGATTATTGACTGGAACTTTTTCTGCCAGCTTGTTTGCATATTCAATCTGGCCTTGTGACATCTCATCTCCGAGTGGCTCGGTATTATTCTCGATGTGCCACCAGAATAATTTGATACGCTCGATGAGGTCATGTTGATAATCAGGATCGGCTTTGATCGTTACATATTCAGGATCATGGTTGCCTCTGATCACTGAGAAATAACAGAAGTCTTTCTCTGTGATGAAGAGGTAGTGCTGCAACTGCGGCATATAATATCTTGCCTTGTCAGCTGCACTCATCCATTCGTTTGTATGCTTGACTTCGATGAATGTATTAAGATCTTCGATCCATCCATCAAGATGACCCGCCATATATGGTATCGTCTTTGATACGATAAGATCATTCCTTGCTCGCCATTCATAGCCGAGCTTCTTCATGACCCAATCAATGTGGAAGATCTCAGTATATTTACCAAGCGCAACTTGGAAGTTACCTGATAGATCTTCGGGTTGCTTTAACCCTTTCTTCTCACGATATAGATTGACCCAGTCGCCAGCCATGATACGTTGCGAATCGGTGCCACCGATATAGCCTAGTCTGTCCATAGATTTCTCTCCTTATGTTTATTTCTTAGTGCATTATTGCATCGACCGCAAGTTATTTATTGCGACCTCTGTTCTATTTTTTACGCTCTCCAATATGAACTTTGACGGACCGCCTCCATCGAGGAAGGCGGACGGCAAAGGCATATTGGGATACTTGTGCGTTGCACAAACATTGATGCAAGCATTTTGCAGCGCAATAACTGGCATGTCTTTTAGAATACTGAGATAGACTTTGAGACCTATCTGATTTGGCAAAGCTGTCTTGAATACAGATGCGACTGCTTCGAGTGCATGAAGGATTGCCTGTGGATCTGCTGGCTCCAGATTACTTTTGATTATATGAAGCAATTCTTCGAGGCGCGTCATTGCCTCCGACTTGTTGGTGGTCTCCGGCAATCGCCGCTTCATGTTGATATATGTCACCAAGAACAGCGTCGAGGACGGCACGATTTTGAGCAGCCAATCCGGATACTGATTGACGGATTCCATTGGATCTCGATCCTTGTATAGAGTTATTGCGCCGGATCCAGTTTCTCCATGTGGCTTCCCAGTCTGCCATTGGTTTACCAGTCCCAATCCAATAGTCCCTAAATCTGTCTGCTTCATCTTGCACTCTCCTTGCATTAAAGCCATTGGCATGGGCGAACTCAATCATCGAGGTCGTTGGCATCCAATCTGGTTGCATCTTATTTTTATTCTTGATGGTTCTATTATGGTTAGGGTGTCCGTCAGGGGGAGAGTCCCTCCCCTTCTCAGGGGGAGTCCCCCTCACAGGGGTATACCCCTCAATAGGTAGAGTATAGAGTGGCGTGGTGCCAGATCGTAACTCCTGATGGAGCCAGCCAGCATCGATCAGTTGCTTGATCGCAGACCGGATAGCCTTCTCTTTGAATCCTGAATATAGGCTCAATCGTGCAACGCTAGGCCAAGCCTGACCGTTCGGGTTCGCGTGGTTTGCGATCCCGATTAGAACGGACTTCCAGACTGGCTTATCCAGTTGCAGATTGAGTGCCCAGTTGAGAGCCTCAATCGACATGGTTGCCTCTTATTTTAGGGTGTAATTCCAGCCCATTGATTTACCTTGGAGGCTGGTATCTCTATGATTTTAATTCCATATTCGGCTTCGACCAATTTCTTTTTGATCAAATATACATCCGTCACCATCCCCTTGACATCTTCCAAAACCACCTTTTTGATTCGGCCCATGTCATCGAGGACAGCGTATCTAAAGTCTCCACGATATGTAGTAATGTGCTGATTCTTCAGCATAATTTTATATTCTGGTTGCAGTTCCAGTTTATCAATCATGCCTTCTTCAACCATGATCTTCAGCTGCTCGTAACGCTTGGCTTCTGAATCACTGGCAAACCAGTAGCCATCTACCCTCCGACCATTAGCATTGTATTTATTTCTAGTCGGACGGCGACCTGTCTCACGGGTTGAGACGGATACTTTTTCATTTGTCATTGATAGCCTCAAGTTTTATTGTTAGACCAAGGGCATTGCACCAGCACATTAGATTAAAGGAGGACGGCAGACGGGCACCGCACTCCCATTTATTTACCTGTCCATCTGTCACACCAAGCAAAGCATTGAGCGATTCTTGGCTGATCTTTTTACTCTTACGAGTATATATTAATTCAGCAATCATCTCCTTGTAAAACGCCGTCTCCATTTGAGTCGGACGGTTCACATAAACCTTGGTCGGGATCGCTATCGTATTTTTGAATATGGCTGGCAATCTTTTGGGCGGTGCTGAATCGTAATTCTTGACCATGCTTGGCCCTATAATATGTGCTGCTTGGAACACCAGCCTTGGCACATGCTCTTTTCAGTTCTTCATCAGAGCCACGGCATAATACGAGCAGTTGTTCATAGTATCCAATCAGCATAATAATTCTCCTTGGGTTGCACTTATACAGTAACAACTGCACAAATGCAACCCTTGTGGAGAACCTTTATTCTGGTCGTGGGTTTGCTTTGCCCCGCTCTACCATCTCATCGATCTTATCGTCTGTAACTACTTCGATCTGAACATAATCATTTGTCACATCATAGACTTGGCCTACGCCTTGAACATATCGTTCTTCTGCATAAGTGCAGTCGAACAATTCTTTAACGGCTGCTGAACTCTTATCAGTCATCGGCACAAGAAGACGGCGTGAGTATCCCATGTTAATAACGTAATACATTTGTTTCTCCTATTAGAAGTGGTGTCCATACATATCGGATGCTAGTTGACGGTCTTCATACATATCGAAGTCTTCCCATTCATCGGGAGTAATTCCTGTCATGAGGAACTCCCGTTCGGCAACTGACAGGCTGGGAAAAGCATCCTGAATCAGCTTGCCATTCTGCCAATGATTATAGGCGGAATAAAATTCATCTGGTTCCATGTCGAATATCATGGTGTTTATGCAACCGGACAGCATGGATTTATTTTCGAAGTGAATCATTGTTTCTCTCCTTTTGATTTACGATTGTGGTTATGGCAGAGCCACCCACAAAGTTGCCCACACAAGGCCAAGACTGAACAGGGCCACTGCCTCTAAAAGATAGGTCCAGATTCTCATAAGTTGTTACTTCCAAAAAAAGGGAAGGAGGGACCGTAGTCCCTCCCTCCCTAGTGATTAGTTAACGCCGTTGGTATTTGGCAGACTGTCGAGGCTGATGCCTAATTTGCCAGCAAGATATTGAACGTCAGTGTTGCTGACATCTATATTCTTGCTAGGCATTGGCTTCGGTTGAGCTTTGTATTCAAACTGTTTAGGTGAGATTGCGTCATGGGCTGCGATACATTTTGTGAGTAGGAGATCGAGGGCAGCCATCTCCTCCTCGATACGTTCCAGACGCTCTGTGGCACGATGGATGTTCTGGATAGAAATCTCTGTGCCGTTAGCTGCAAACAACGCTTCTTTGGCTTTGTCGCGTTGTGTATCTAGTTGACCTGAGAGCCAGTCTTTTTGGCGTGACAGGCTGTATGCAAGGCCATTGAACGCGCTGGTCAAAGTAAAGCGCATAGTATTGGTAGTTACTGTATTTCCTTCACGGTCTTCATACTTAATTGTGTAATTAAAGAGGTTGCTGAGGCCAAATATAACTTGTTGTGCAAGTGCCTCGGCATGATCTACACGTTCTGGTTGGATCTCTACGTTTACAATTTGCTTAATTTTCTTTGCTACGCTTTTCATCTTACTCTCCTAAGTTAATGTTAGCGCGTCATTCTTTACTCGACGCAAGTCCAAGTAAAAGCAGGGCGGCGACCTGTAAGTCACCGAAGTTGGAAAGGTTCGATAAGGACAAGAACCAGAGGGTTGATAAAAAAAAGGAACAAATGACACGAGCTAGACACAAAAGGGGACGGGGGGCAGACCGGAGGTCACAGAAATCCGCGCGCACTTCGAAGCGCGGCGGATTTTGCCCCCAAATAACTTGTCAGCTCTTGTGGCATTTTCCCACTTTTTTTTATAACGCGAGGATTTGAAGTCCTTATTCGAACTATTGAAATAAAAGACAAACCTTGGCTTTACCAACGAGGCTACCCCTTTACGGGGTTGACTTACAGTGCGTCGACCTGCTTACCATGTTAGTAGTCGAGGAAGTAATAATCGAGTATCGAGCGACCGTGCAAAATTAAGTGCAAAGTTAGTGGGTTCTGCGTCGCTTGATTCGAGACATCCCGAGGCATAATGC
>Ga0214917_10007712_pt1 | contig 10792 bp, 19 predicted proteins | sample LL_1208_BB_MetaG_FD_177983 | JGI IMG/M metagenome (GOLD analysis project Ga0214917, IMG submission 177983) | Freshwater microbial communities from Lake Lanier, Atlanta, Georgia, United States - LL_1208_BB | ecosystem: Environmental > Aquatic > Freshwater > Lake | place: USA: Georgia | collected...
ACTGGTATACCCCGTACTAACTGAGAATCAATATCGGTCCAACCACCGTTCTGCTTAAACTCAGCCTCCACGCCGTAATGCGCTAAAGCATCCAGCTGAACAGGAGCACTTGTAGTATCTCCAAAAGTAAAAACTGTATTAATATAGTCGTCGTCACCTGAAATACTACCAGGTTTTAAATATTTAAGCAGCATTGCACAGGAGCTGCTGAAACAAGTACGTTCTGGATCTACGGCGTTATCGCGCTGTGAATAGTAAGGAACATCTAGTACTAATTTAGTCGGATGACTTACTACAGGACTTTGCTCGACAACTTTAGGATCGTTGATTATTTTCCAGTGCGTGGGGAAAAACCACCAAGTCGCTTCAGGTTGCGCGGACAAGGAAACTTTGTAATGCGTCTCGCCAGGTAAGATACTTATCTGACTCCATTCATGTGCGGCGCCTTTGGGTACAAAAAGTTTCTCAACGGCGTCTAGCTCAGAAGCTTGCAAAGGCTTACGCTTAAGCCACGTGTCACGCTGAGCAATAATGGTGTGGGCCAAAATGTCGTTCTTCGCGCCCTTTAAGAATAACTCTTGTTCGGCTTTTCGTCTGGTTACCAACCCAGGCAATGTTTGACTTCCTGCCTTTGTCCATTTTAAAAATTCAGAAGCAACAATTTTTTTGTCGGTCTTTTCGTTAAGAAGACGCAATAGAGTAGAGGACCGTAAAGCTCCAATACCGATGTTGTATGCAAAACTAACTAAAGCATCAAACTGATTTTGATTTATCGGAACCGTTAGAGCCGCACTTACCTCGCGCTCAAAGTATTCAAGATCTCGACGAAGTAAATCCTCGGCGCCACTTTCCGTTATAACTTGATTTTCTTTTACATCTGGACCCGTATGGCCGTAACCTATAGTTAAAACGCCCACGGCATCACGATACGCCGTTAGTTCACAACCTTCAAATTTTTTTATAAGCTCGATACCGGCTGCAGAAATCCGCATCACTGGTTGTAAACGTCTACCCCAATACGATACTCGCACCCACTGCGACCGTTCAACTGGATGTACATATAATGTGACCCAGATGCGGAAATCCTGGTCTGGGTTACAGAATTCTTGCGGCTGCTTAATTTAGAAGGTTTAGCAAATACAACAGGAGTGCCAGAACTATTTAAGATAACTACGTCACGAACGTTGTTTTGATCCCGGATATTAACTTGAAGAATACCAGTGCCATTAACAGTTAAGGGATAATAATCAGAGAGACCAAAGTAACCATCAACCGTATATTCTTTAGAATTAGTAGTGTCTACAACCACGCCGCTGCCGCTAACTCTCCGACGTTGATCAAAGTGAGATGACTCTGTACGTTGTAAACCACCGGTAGAAGTCCCACTAGCAAGGACAACATCAAGTTCCAGATTTTTAGAAAATTCAGACATCCGACTCAATATGCGTTGCCCCTAGTTTAGCCTACAAAAAATCTTATGGGTGGTTAGAATTGATTTGTATGTTTGGAGGCGCGGCAATGGAGGCTTTAGTGACTGGAATTGCCGCCGCTATCGGACTCTTTGGATGGACCTACGAACAAAGGCAACGAGTAACCGATAAAAGGTTTGAAAACATCAAAACTAGGTTAAATTCAGTTGAAGAAAAGATTGAAAAATTACCTATTGACTATGTGCTTAAGAAAGATTTAAATAATGATTTAGATGAGATTAGGACATGGCTGCGTTCTATCAATGACAAAATAGACACTCTGATACTCTCTCGCTAATATAGAGCTGAACATTCATATTCATCATGTCAGCTTTAATCGCTTACCTTGGCCTCCACGGTGCTGAGTTAGTTGCTCTAGGCGCTGCTCTTCATGCCGCCGCTTTGATTATTGTAAACTTAACTCCAACACCTAACGATAATAAAATTTACGGTAAACTTTATAAAATAATTGAAGTTGTAGCAGGTATTGTTACTAAATTGGCAAAACGTTGATTAAGCAATCTGATTAAAAGTAACAATAACAGAAGGAATACTAGGGCGGGTAGGGCTTGTTATCCCGCTATAGGCTGCAACCACGGCGCTAATGGTTGGAGACGACCAAGCAATTTCAAAATTGTCGCCGGGAGCACCCGTTAAAAAGTAATTCCATGCGGCAACACCGTGGCCATCCCCGCCGGTTAAAGTAAATCGCGTATTTGACCAAGGTAAATCTACATTATTTTTGACAAACCAAACATCTACATTATCATTACCTGCATCACTTTTTTCAAACTGAGCTGAAAATTGAATATTATAAGTACCTGAAATAGAAACAATAAAACGGGTTCCAGAAGCAATAGTAATACCATCAGAAGTCAGCGAAACAGTATTGCAACGCATGTAGTTCTTGCTTGTAGTCCCAGAACTTACTTGACGTGATGTGTCGTAAAAAGCTCCGTAAGCAAAGTTAAGCTGACGAAAAGACTGTTGAACAATACCGCTTACACTCTGTTGAAAAGCAGGTAACTGAGTAAGCGAATTAGATACTCCGCTCAGTGAAATTTGCTTAGGTTGAGCTAATGCTTGAATTTCGTTAGTATCTAAGACTAAAAATACATCTTCTTGAGTGGCATTAACAGTACTTACAAGATCATTTAAAGGTAGTACAGAACGACTAAAATCAAGAGCTTTACTAAGATTCTTGCGAGGCATGCGGCTAAAACTAGATACTTATACTATACTCTCATTCAGACTGATCAGATTCTTTTTCGTCCACGGGGGCGGAACTTGGAAGCGAAATGGGCTTTCTGCAGATTCGTTCGTACTCTCTAGCAGCAATGCTTTGTTCATGATTATAACTAAGCCAATCAAAAATAGCTGTTTCTCGTTCTGTTGTCCAAAAAGTCTGTGATCTATACCAAAGCAGCATATCTATATCAGATTTATCCAAATTACATGTAGGGCAACAAGCAAGCAGGTTTCCACGCTTTGTTGATCCGCCTTTAGCTCGCGGTACAATATGATCTAAAGTATGTGCCCGGTCACTACCGCAATATGCACATTTATTGTCCCAAGCTTCTAATATATCTTTCCTAAACCGTTTGCGGGCTGTGCGTCTTTGGAGGCAGTTGAGATCAAATAAAAGCTCGTTCTCCTCGGCGGCGCTCAAAATCCGGCAGTCGCAGCTACCTACAATCTAGCCGTAAAAGTACTTAAATAAGCTCTTAATCAAACATTTAAAATGTTCAAAATAACTCCAAGTTTCACGTGCGCGATAAAAGATTAGAGTGGTAGACTACCTTGCGGAGGCCGAGGTCTCCTACCTTTATTAAATAATCAGAGTTCTACGCCATGACCAGCTCACTTAGTGCGTTTCTTGGCGAAATTGGTCGTCATAAGCTACTTACCCCTGAGGAAGAACTTACCTTGGGGCGAAAAGTACAGGCCATGGCACTTTTGTCAGGAAAACCAATTGAACATTTGAGCACGGATGAGAAGAAAACACTGCGATCAGGTGAAAAAGCAAAAAACTTAATGATTACCTCTAATTTGCGGTTAGTCGTGAATTTAGCGAAACGTTACCAGGGCAAAGGGTTAGATCTACTGGATCTAATACAGGAAGGCACAATAGGATTGACTAGAGCAGTAGAGAAATTTGATCCCACGAGGGGCAATCGTTTTAGTACATACGCTTACTGGTGGATTCGCCAAGGATTGAATCGGGCTCTATCGACGCAAAGCCGGACAATCCGCATACCAGTAAATATTAACGAAAAGTTAACTAAATTAAGAGCCGCTAAAGCTAATTTACTTCAAGGTTCAAGTCGCCCAGCATCCGTATCAGAGCTGGCTGAGTGCATGGATCTTCCACAGGCTGAAGTGGAGGAGTTGTTGGGTTGCGAGTTACGAAGTGCTACTGTCAGTCTGCAAGGAGTGGTAAAATCAAAATCAGATCCTTCAGAGTTGATTGATGTGCTCCCAAGTGAAGAATTACCACCCATGGAGCGGGCTGAATTGGATGAACGTAGTGCTGCTGTTTGGACTTTATTAGACCAAGCCAACTTAATGCCCAAAGAACGGGTAGTTATTATGTTACGTTTTGGTCTTGACGGCAGCAATGAATGGCGGACCTTGGCTGAGGTAGCTAGACAACTAAGCTGTAGCCGCGAGTACTGTCGTCAAGTGGTACAGCGATCATTACGCAAGCTACGACGGACGGGGCTTCAGTCGGGTTTAGTGGAATCGTGCTGATAACCGGCATTTGCTGGGATTTCGTCCTTAAGCCTAGTACACTGATATTTTCTACATCACAGCATGACCATTACAATCCAAGAAGCCTGGGTCCAATTTCGTGCTGAACGCGCAATCACTCTATGCCCAACCAGTTTGGCTGCGGATTATAACCAAGTAGAAAAATGGATAAACCGATGCCCAGTGGTAAATTTGGCAGACGGAAGGCAAGTCATGACCTGGGTTTTGGGTGAAAAACCGGTTAAATCGAGCCGCCGGGTAGCTATGTATGTAAAAAGTCTTTATAGGTGGGCATGTAACGAAGATATAGGTCTATTACCAAAAAATCCGATTTCTTCATTTCGGATGCCTAAACCTCCGCAAGAAGACGAAGATATTATTGTAATACCGCAGACAGAAACTTCAATTGTACTTATTGCTTTAAACAGTAAACCGACCAAGAATGGCGCTAGGTGGGATCATTACTCCGAATTTATGTTACAGACGGCTATGCGAACAGGAGAAGTGCGGGCATTAAAGTGGACTGATATAAAAGACGATAAAGTTTTAGTACATAGCAACTACACTCTAACCCACGGGCATAAAAATTCGACTAAAACAAACCGTAAAAGGTGGGTTCCGCTGAACACCCGCTGCCAAGCAATTCTTGAGGAAACCCCTAAAGTTTCCGATTATATCTTTCCCTGGAATCGCTGTGCGTTTCAAAGTTATTTTTATGACCGGATGAAAGAACTGCACAGTGCAGGATTGACGGAACACAGATACCGTCCGTATGATCTAAGGCACACAGCTATAAGTCGCTGGATAGAAGCGGAAATTCCCGTGGCTCAAGCGGCTAAGTGGGCTGGTAACAGCTCAGAAGTTATCTGGAAACACTATGTAAACGTAACTAAGGAATACGAAGTTCCCGTGTTGTGATTAAAAGGTAGTGCTCACATCAGAGCTGAAAGAGCTTGAGGTGGAGCTAGACGAAAACACAACATTGGAGCCGAAGGCACTCGATGTGGAGTTAGTTGAGAAGACAACATCTGAATTAACTCCACTAGGTGTTTCGACCACGGGGGGATTTAACTGAGGCCACATCGGATAACCAGATCCAGTTATATAAGCTGCCAGTTCGTCGGTGTTATTAGTCGTGCCGATATACAGTACTTTATCGTTGCAGGAATATCTAATGTCTTGACGCCAAGTTTTAACACCGCTGGACACTGGGGTTCCGTTATCAACTTCACGAACAATTGCCCAATCTGTGGGACTTAACAGAGTATTTGCGGTCGTACGAGTCTGATCAATCCAACCAGAAACTAAAACTCCGTGGTCTTTGGGGATCAAAGTACCGCTAGCCGTATATCCCCAGTAAAACCTCTGATCGTAATAGGGAGTAGGTGAGTCGGGGACTTCTGTGATTCCAATAGCAGCCCGTTCTTCAGGCGAAGATAATCGGAGCCAGTTTGCTGGGTAAAGGGTATCCCCTGCTTCAAAAGGAACGTCCAAAGGTAAGGGATTTCCGTTTAAAACAAACACGGCTGAAGATTTTTACGTACCCTAATTATAACGGTTATTCCCGGAGGAAAAAACTTGTTTTGGTCCGTCATTCCAGTGTCGTACCACACCGGCAACAATAAACAAATTAGTTAAAAAGTAGCTAACAAATATAAAAGTACGAATTAAAGCAATGAGATCGGCTTCTCGGTTGTGATCCGATGCTTTTTCCCCTAAAGCTTTACTCCACAGATGCCACATAAAAATTATCTATTAGCGCAATTCTGTTTATGAGTTACCCATCGGCAATTTGCTGGTTCATAATTACCATAATTGTCTATTCTATCTAGCTCTAAAGATGGATCTGCGTTATTGGCTTCAGCCCATTCTTTAAAATGTTCATAACTGTTTTGCCATTCGTCACATACTTTAATATTTTTTTTAATATAAGTAGGCCAATGTTTACACCTTGCTTTCATTTTTTGCCACCGAGAATAAAGCCAATGCCCGTTTTTATTCTTGTTTCGAGAATCTCCGTGAGTGGTACATCTTTTTGCTGTTATTTGTTTTAAATCTGGATTATCCCTATAATTTTTTTTAACTGCGCAACTTAAACAACGCCATTGTGTCTTAACACGGTTCCAAACATCAATTCGAATTTTTTTTTCTTTATTACAGTCAAGGCATTGCGTTTGGACATAGTTCCAAACGTTTTTATTAGTGGTCAAAATACTTTAACAATTAAATCTAGTATACCATAAACATTTACGCCCAGAGTCTGGAACAGCTCCAGTATCGTGCGGAGTTTTTATCCATTGGCTCATCGCAACTCATTCTAGATCTGAAGTTTGCGCGACGATCTTTATCGTGATGTTGAGTATAGTCTTCATAACCACGGCGGCCATAACGTACAATTTTTTCTTCCCCGCCGTGGCAAGATTTAACTACCCATTTGTGTGTATCGCCTGAAGGAGCCCGTTGAGGTTGGTTGCACTTCATGTGCTCTTTTGCCAACCGCTTGGCCTTAGCGTGATCTGCCATGGTTATAAAAACAACTCATAATATAAAGTTTAATGGATTAACGTCCAAATAATATTTCAGATAACGTCCACTCTCCTCGGCGTGGGTTAAATCTTTTTTTAACTAAATCTAGGCGTCGCTGTAGTTCGTTACGGTTTTGTCTACGATTCATCTCAGCTTTACCTTGAGCAGATAATGGTTTTATTTCCGCAGTTAATGGTTGATTCACAAAGGTAGGTTTGTCAGCCACACCAGTTCTGGGGGCGGTGCCGATAAACTGACGGACTTTAGGAATAATTCCTTCGCCAGTTTCTTGACGGACAACTTCGTTTGCAGCTCTAGCAGCAGCAGCCCCAACCAGCCCTGCACCAATCCCCGGAGCAAATGGAGCGGCAATTGGTGTGGATAAAATCCCAGCAGAAGCTGCTGCGGCAGGTAAACTTTGAATAAACTCTGATGCCATTTGTTTACCCATTTCTATCGGACCTTTAGCATATCCGGTACGAATAGCTTCAGGGCTAGGTATTAAATCAGCAGCTCCTGGTAACAAAGAAGCTGGGGTACGCTTAATTGCTCGCGCAGCTTCAGGAATACCCTTAACAGCGGCTGTTACTGGATCCGAGTGAAAAAATAATTCGCCCAGGCCTCCATTTTTCAATGTAGAATATCGTTTTAAACTTTCAGCTAAATTTAATAATCTGTTGTAATTTGTTTCTTTAACAGATAAATTTCTTAATTTTCGCCACTCTTCACCGCCTGAGCCAGAAAGAAGGGATTCGTCTGCACTCCATGAAGGTATAAAGTCTCTAGAAATTTCAAAAGGAGCTTGAACTTTTCCTAAATTTTCGTATCTTTGCTTTAAAGGTTGCGTAAATTTTTGATCTAAAATTTTATTTGCTGTATTTAAACGAAGAGCAAGTTCAGCGTCAAAAGGAGAAGTTATACTTTCGGGATTTAAGCTACCCACTTCTCTAAAAGGATTAGACAAAATGGATGCATCTAAAAATGTTTTAGGATCATTAAGTACTGCTTTTGTTTTGGCATAGTTACCTTGTGCAATATAAAAATCTTTTAAACGCTCTTTGTCTCCTGTAAAAACTTTTTTTAAATCTATTTTTGTGTCGTAACGGAGAACATCATCAACCGTGGAAGCAAAAGCCTCATTTAACGGACTAGCTGGACTAGCTTCAATTTTAACTTGCTCTATATTCTTATCTTGTACATCAGGCGAAAATCCAGTTAACCAAGGTAAGTGATGACTAATAGTTTCATGTTGAACCCCTCCAAAATCTTTAACGTTTATACCGTTAAAACTTAAACCCGTTTCTCTCTCCCAATTATTCAACCGATTAGCAAAAGTTTGTATTTCTTCTCCGCCTAAATTTTTTAAATATTTTTGTCTTTCTAAAAACAAATCAGAAAGTTCTTGTCTTTTATCATTGTTTAAGGCAGCAGAAACAGATTTATCATAGTCAGCTTTTAAATTTTTAAAAGAATTTTGTATGTCGCCAATATAGCGATCATCGGCCTGCATTATTGGATTAGAACTAAGAGTATTTAATGGTTCTGCGTCTCTCAACCTCTCAATATAATCGTTAACAAACTTTATTGGTGTATTAAAAATATCGGACATTTTTAAAATTAGTTACTCTTTATCTTAGCAAGCAATCAAAAACTCATTTATTAAATAAGTACTGAATGTAAAAATATTTTAATGTTAGCCACAAAATTAGAGGTTCAGACTACTGGCCCTCCAGTTCGTCGGCGATGGCAAGGAGATCCCTCTCAAGACAATAAGGATGGCTTTTGGCCATGGTTACACCAAGGGTTTTTGTAATTTTTTGTTTTTTTGTGAATTTGACGGCAGCACGTAGGGCGGCAGCGGCAATTTCATTAACATTCTCTAGGCAGAAGTCTCCAGTGGGAACTGTTGCTGCATCCAGCACGGATTGAGCCGCAGGGGAAAGGTCATCCATTGGGCAATGCCTCCAGTTCGTCGGCGATGGCGCGGAATTCGGCGCGAACATCGTGTCTTGTGGAGCCTGGTAGGCCGGTGCGATGCCACGGTTTCTGTTCTGGCACCACTTGATCCGCAGCAACGAGAAGAGCAGCAGCAACCATTTTGCAAACCACTGGTTCAAACGCTGGACCTGAATGTTGCATAGCAGCATCTAGTACAGATTGAGCGGCGGGAGAAAGTTCAGTCATAGTGCCTCCAGTTCGTCGGCGATGGCGCGGAATTTGGAAACAACCACCACTGACTCCGTTTCTGGATAGTCGGGGTGGTAGTTCCATTCAATCTTGCACTGATCAGCAGCAGCCCGCAGGGCGGCGGCAATGCACTGCCGGTAGACGGGATCGTTAATCACGTTGGGGTTGCCCATCGTGCCTGCTGTCATCACAGCCTGCGCGGCGGGAGATAAATCACTCATTGGGCAATGCCTCCAGTTCGTCGGCGATGGCGCGGAATTCGGCGCGAACGCCCATTCGGTTCAGGCGAATGGCTTCGTTGGTGAAACATTCACACTCTTTGCCCTCTTCTGGCACCACCTGATCTGCAGCAGCACGTAGGGCGGCAGCGGCAATCATCCCTGCGTCGTTGGGGGCCTCCTGTTCAGCAGACCAATAGGCAGAGAAAGCTGCATCCAGCACCGCTTGCGCGGCGGGGGATAGTTTAGTCATTTAATTATTTTTTGAAATAAAGTGGTCACAATAAACCAAGGCCATAATAAACTTACAATCAAAAGCCCAATCCCAGTTGAATCGTTAGACTCAGCTTCAGAAGCGGCAAACATGCAAGAAGCAAAGAACAAATAAACTAAGATAAATTGAAGCATTAGTCCTCAAGGTTAATGTGCTTAATCTTGGCGTCAAACCAGTAGTCTTTCCACCTTGCTACCAGCTCAGGCGGTGGGGTGATTGGGTGATCAGTCATCGAGCTGCTCCAGTCCGCGGAGAAGGATATTGTAGTGAGCGGCATCCACCCCAGCATCTTCAAGCACTGCGATTGCCTGCTCCTTCACCGTCAGCGGTTTGGGACGCATTGCCTTTTTTAAAGATTCACCCATTGGAGTAATCTTAAGATGCGGTTCATTCAAGGCATTGTGATCTAGCCACTCTGCATCGTTTGCGAGTTGCTGGTCGGCTCCCCATTGGGCGGCTGCGTTGGCGATGTGCTCTTCGTACGTCCAGAATCTCTCGTTGTAAGGCACACCTGACGTGGTGGAGTCGTTCCCCCACTGTTGCACCAGCTCAGGCGGTGGGGTGATTGGGTGATTAGTCATTGAGGGCCTCCAGGGCGCGGCGGATGATGCTGCTATCAAATGTCATTTCTTCACACCACTCCTCTGCTTCGTACCTTTCAAGCGCTGCTAACGCCTGCTCCTTCAAGCTCGGCAGCTTGGTGCGGCGAGCGGCGCGGAGTTCTTCTTCAAGGTCACGGTGATAGACCAGAGACTGGCTGTCAAACCACTCGACACACGCCTCCAGCTCTTGGTCGGCGCCAGCTTGAAAGGCCTCCAGAATAAGTAGAACGTCAACTTCTCTTATGCTGATGTTCTTAAAGCTACGCGAAAGGGCGGCGCTGTCGCATAACTGCTGCACCAGCTCAGGCGGTGGGGTGATTGGGTGATCAGTCATGTGATTAGTGTGCGGGACTACTGCTAAGTACACCTGAACTACCTAGGTTTTCTTGGTAGCTCCAAGGGCACCATACCACTGGGTGAAGCCATTTGCAAGCAACGGCGCTGAAGTCTTTTGTTAGCGAGGTATTAGCTGAGGGACCGGTCCAGCCAATACTGCCCATGTATTAGCCGAACGACCAATACATGTGGCTGGAGAAGGGACGGACCATATTGGTAACGCCAACAAAATGGTTACGCGCACGTTCGTAAATTTACGAGCACGTTCCTATATACGAGCAAATGTTGCTACCAGAGAACAGGAAGCGACTACTAGGGCTTGACGACAAATCGAACAGTCTCTACCTGTTCAATCGCAGACATCGCTGCATCTACTTGAGATCGCACCTTTCTTAAGCAGTGCTCTGTCCATTGGTTGCTACTCAAAAT
>Ga0214917_10007713_pt1 | contig 10792 bp, 11 predicted proteins | sample LL_1208_BB_MetaG_FD_177983 | JGI IMG/M metagenome (GOLD analysis project Ga0214917, IMG submission 177983) | Freshwater microbial communities from Lake Lanier, Atlanta, Georgia, United States - LL_1208_BB | ecosystem: Environmental > Aquatic > Freshwater > Lake | place: USA: Georgia | collected...
TTCCCTGCTATGGAATTGTCGCAGGAAAGTGTACTTGCGGCGGAGCTCACGTTGAGCCAAAGGACGTCGGCAAGCACCCATCACTTCCGGAGTGGAATCGCTACGCAACAAGTGACTCAAGTGTAGTTGCACAGTGGTGGGAAAAAGATCCGCAGACAAACATCGGAGTCGTATGTCGTCCAAGTGGATTCTTTGTAATTGATATCGATCCACGCTCAGGTGGACCAGATTCATTTGAAAAGTTTGAGGCGTTAGTTGAAGGAGCACTTCCTCCAACAGTTGAGGCAATCACAGGCGAGTACACAATCGCAGGTGGAAAGGTAATGCGAGGACGTCACCTATTTTACAAGTGTGATGAAAATGAATCACTAATTGGAAACTTAAAGAAGTCTGGACTTAACGGCGTTGATATTAAACACAACGGATACGTTCTCATCGCTCCGTCACGACACTTCTCAGGTGTCTGCTACGAGTGGGCACCAGGTAAGGCTCCGTGGGAAATTGAGATGGCAACCGCTCCTGAGGAACTGCTTAACGCTCTCCGTAAAAAAGGACGCAAGTCATCAACAGGTTTAGGTGAAGGTGACTGGAGTTTCCTAGATAACCTAGACTTTGCGGGCGAGAGAGTTGACGTTGATCGTCTTCTTGAGGAAGGTATCGACGAAGGTTCACGTGCGGTTGATATCTACTCGATGACATGTGCACTTGCAAATAAGTTTCCTGTTAACACCGAGGCTGGTCGCTTAGCTGTTGAAACAATGATGATTAGATTTAACGCAGAGAAGGTGCGGCCACCACTTGAACTTGAAGGTCAGGGCGGACTTCTCATGCACGTTAGACGTGCTATTCAATTTGTTATTGATAACCCAAAGTCAGATCGCATGTGGCCAGGACTAAACGAGTGGGCACAAAAATCTCAACAGGAGACACAGGAGAACTTCTCAAAGGCAAAGCAAAAGGCTGAGAAGCTTCCGTCGTCAACTACGTATAACCACAACGATGATTCATATCGTCTTCCTGGAACCATCGGAGGCTCGATAGAGCAGGCAATAACAGACGGAGACTCGGTATCACAGGCGATGAGCTCGTCAAACATAAACGTGCCAAAGGACGTTGACGCTGTATCAGAGAACGACGGTGGAGAACCTGGCAAGCGTACACTTACAGACACAGGTAACGGTCGTCGTCTTGTAGATTCATTTGGTCCTGCGATTAGATACACGCCAGGACTTGGCTGGTTTCACTGGGACGGCGGATACTGGAAACCTGACGTTGAAAGTCTTGAGATGCAGGAGCTTGCAAAGAGACTTGCACCCGTAATTGCATCAGAGGTAGTTAACTACGATGACGCTGACAAGCAGGCCGAGGTTATGCGGTGGGCACTGCAGGCAAAGTCAAACGGACGCATCGCAGGATCTATCGAGAGCGCAACCTCTGATCCACGTGTAATCGTGGGCGTTGACAACTGGGACTCAGATGAAACGTTACTTGGTGTATCAAACGGTGTCATAGATCTTCGCACCGGAGAACTACTCAAGGGTCGTCCTGATCTTTACATTACACGACGCGCACCTGTTGCCTACACCGCAGGTGTTAGAAATATCAAGTGGGAACAATTTTTAGACTTTGCAACAGGAGGAGACAAGGAGCTACAGGAGTGGCTTCAACGTGCGGCAGGATACTCACTTACAGGTTTAAGAACTCACGACGTTATGTTTTTAGTCTACGGTCCTCCTGGCTCCGGTAAGAACACGATGGTTGAGGCACTTGTAAAGTGCATGGGCACACAGCAATACGCTTGGCCGCTAGACTCCTCTATTCTTGCTCAGGGAGACGGACAATCACACGGATCTGATCTCTATCACTGGGCAGAGTTAAGAGGACGTCGTCTTGTCTGGGTAGACGAGCTACCTGACGGCGAGCGCATGAAGGAAAACTCAGTTAAGAAATTAACAGGCTCAAGTGAAATCTCCGCACGTTCACCTGGTGAAAAACCATTTACGTTTTCATCTCGCGCTAAACTTTGGGTAACAACAAACCACCGTCCGATAATTAACGACGACGCGATGTGGCGTCGTATTCGTCCTATTCCACTTAACAAGGTTCCAGAAAATCCAGATCCAGAACTAAAGGCTTACATATTTGATCCTGAGGGAGCCCTTCCTGCGGTTCTATCGTGGGCCGTGGAGGGTGCGATTAAACTGCTTGGTTCCTCCGCAAGAGATTCACTTGGTTGGTGTACCGCGGTCTCCGAGGCTGCAGACATCTATCGCAAGAACGAGGATCGCATCGGAATCTTCATGAACGAGGAGACGAAGGAGTCCGAGGGAGCTACAACTCCGGTAAAGGCTCTATACGCGGTGTATCGCGCATGGTCCGAGGAGCGCGGAGAGCGTCCGATGACACAGATCGCGTTCCAGCGTAAAATTACAGATCGTGGAATGCAGGTTAACGGACTTGGCTCAAAGGCTGAGGTTCTTGGACGTGCACTTATGCCGCGCGTAGTACAAACAGGAGAGGTTGACTGGGGTGTTGCCTCACGATTCGCAAGATAAGGAAACAGATGAAAAAAGATAAGCTAGTTATATTAACCTCAACTTTATTTTTAGCATCAACATTTTCAACCGCAGGTGCGGCTGACACCGTAAGAACATTTAAGTCAGTTGACGAAGGCATAAAGGTCTTGAAGGTTGAGCCTGACGTTCGCGAGGGATACTCGAGAGCTAAGTTTAAGCACTGGTCAGACCTAGATAAGAACGGGTGCAACACACGCAACGACGTGATCATTGCCGAGGCGCTTGTTAAGCCAAAGGTTGACAAGGGATGTAAGATAGTTAAGGACACCGGTAAGTGGTACTCCGAGTACGACGGAGTAGAGGTAACGAACTTCTCAGCGCTTGACGTTGATCACATGGTTCCACTTGCCGAGGCTTGGGACTCAGGTGCAAAAAACTGGGACGCGGCTAAGCGTGAGATATACGCAAACGACATGGGAGATCCAAAGTCACTGATCGCCGTCACCGCGGCTACGAACAGATCTAAGTCAGACCAGGACCCAGGAGAGTGGCTACCTGCGAAGGACGTATGTAACTACGTTAAGAACTGGGTGCACGTAAAGATCCGCTGGTCACTGTCAGTAGATGAAAAAGAATTAAAGGCAATAAGGGACGCAAACGCAAAGTGCCCTAAGTCAAAGATCACGGTTTCGGTGGTGAAGTAACGTGGAACATATCGATTGGCGAGCTCGAGACCTGGCAAGGTTAGAGCAGGAATCTTCCCTACGTGGAAAGATCTTCAACGACATAGTGGAGTACGCGGACAACGCGAGGAACCTAGGTATGTCCGATAGCTTTGTCTCAGGGGTTGAGGTTGCCGCGGAGATTGCCTTGTTTGGAAGGCGTGAACCTATTAGGCAGGATCAACTACCTCTAGAACTACCAGGTAAGTAATATATAAGTATAAAAGTAGTATATAGTACAAATACGTTTTTAGCTCCCGGGAGAGAAGCTAAGAACAAAGAGCCGGCGGCATATTAAGTGCTACCGGCTCTTACCTTTTAGAGTTTAACTAACTAATTTTTCTTAACCCAGGATATTGTTTTTTCGTTCCAGGTGTAGAAGTTTTCATCATCTGGATAAGCAACAGGAGCGTTCCAAACTGAACCTGAGCGAATCCACGACGGATATGGTTGTGGAGTTACAAAGATATCCTCTTCAGGATTATAGGTGTAACCAATTCCGGCGTACACTCCACGTATGTTGTTGTTGTAACTTGTACGCTTGCACACCTGACCTCTAAAATTTCCATACCAGGTCTCAGTACTTAGTCCCTCAATGGTCTCTGTCTCATCGATACCGACAATTACCTCGGTAACGACGTTGTTCTCATCTAAAAAAGCGTAGTGTGCCATTATGCCCAACTCACATTTCCGGTGCCTGCTGTTATAGTAGTTACTTTATTTGCACCTACGGTTGTAGTTGAACCTGTTAAACCTGCACCTATTGTTATTGTTCGATCACTAGGATAACTAAGAATAACTATACCTGAGCCACCACCGCCGCTAGACCCTTGATTCCAACCATTAGATGTACTTCCTGCAGCACCGCCTCCACTTCCAGTATTTACATCACCGCTAGTAGCAGTAAGACCATTTCTTCCGCCGTTACCACCTCCACCAGATCCACCTGAACCTGCAGTTCCGGTACCTCCCAATATATATGCTCCACCACCTCCGCCACCTGCTCTTGTGACAGATGAACCAGTGATTAAACTAGATGAGCCTGCACCTCCGCCACCAGCAACGTTTGTTCCAGTACCAGCATTACCTGCTGCTCCCGCACCTCCACCACCACCTCCTCCGTACGCAGTTCCTCCAGAATTTCCATTACCATTACCGCCGTTGTTTCCTTGTGACGGAGATGTGCTTGGTGTATTACCAACTCCTCCAGGACCTGGATCAGTACTACCAACTGCGTAAGCAGAACCACCTCCACCAGAACCACCCTCGCCGAGAAAACTTGCATTGGTGGATTCACCGCCACCTCGACCGCCACCCGTTGAGGTAATAGTAGAAAATACAGAATCACTTCCTTTATTTCCGTATGGCTGAGTAAGTGCAAGGTTACCACTATATGAAATAGTGCCGACTGCTGCGCCGCCGGCACCAACAGTTACTAAGGTATTAGTCGCTAGTGAAATAGTTAAAGCAGTGCCACCAAAATTAGTTCTGTAACCACCTGCGCCTCCACCACCAGCACCGCCACCAGAACCACCACCTGCTATAACAAGGTACTCAACTGGAAAACCTAAGAATGACTTAGTATTTTGTGAGGCAGATGTTCCTAATATAGGCATTTAACTATCCTATGCTACTATCTCTACCCATGAGATTACTTCTTCATCCCAGATATATGTCTTATCGTCTGTTGGATAAGGTGTAGGTGCCTCCCATAGATAAGTATCTGAGCTTAAAGACCAAGAAGGATATGGTTGTGGAGCTGCAAACCCAACACCATCCCAAGTGTAGCCAATACCTGCATAGTTTTTATGTAAAGGTCTTCCTTCTGGATGTTGATTACCGTGAGTGTTGTATGAAGTTTGAATCCATGTACCACCTAAATTTTTTTCACACCATTCTTTTCCACTAGCAACTATAACTTGACTAACAACTCCGTCAACAATTTTTGCAAAATGCGCCATGTGTTACTTTCCTTTTCTTTTATTTTATACTACTTTAAGTACCTTATAATAACTCTACCTGATCCTCCTGAAGAACTACCTCCACCTTTACCACCGCCACCGCCTCCACAAGATCCTTCATCACCACCTACAGTACCGCCATTAACTGCAACTCCAGCACCAGCACCGCCTCCACCGCCAGTTGAAAAATAATCATCGCCTACGCTGCCAGCTCCACCACCAATTAAATGAGCAGGACCGTCCCAGTTAGATATGTAACTTCCAATATTTAATGCGCTACCGCCACCTCTTCTTCCAAGAGCGCCGACTGCGTTAGCGCTGTATGCATTACTTGCTCCCGCACCTCCGCCACCACCGCCTTCATTTGTAGCACCTGCTGCTCCTGGATTAGCATAAAACGTAAATCCAGTTGCGCTTCCTGCGTTTGCTGCTCCTGCACTTCCTGCACTATTTGATCCAAATCCTCCGCCACCAGAGCCACCAGTACCACCTGAACCAACACTGCTTCCACCGCCACCGCCACCGCCATTTGCAGTTATAGTTGTAAGTCCAGAAGCAGATATACTTGTATCTCCTCCTTTACTACCTCTATTTCCTCCGCTTCCAGCATTTCCTCCACCACCTACTGCAATTGTGTAACTTACTCCAGAAGTTAAAGAGTAAGAAGTAGCAATTCCAATAGAACCTGCTCCGCCCGCACCTGCTGGTTCTCCACTGCCACCACCACCACCACCTCCACCTATTACAATGTCTACAGTTAAATTTTGACTTGGCAAGAAAGTTCCACTTTCTTTAAAGTCATGATACATGTAAGTTCCATCAGTTGTAATTGTTCCACCAGTTGCTTTTGTTCCAGCAGTATTAGTGTTTAAGTTAAATGTTCCAGATGCTTCATATATATGAATATAGTATCCACTGGAGTTAACTACACGTCCTCCAAATGCTTTTTGCCCTGTTGTATCAGGATAACGAATAATTACAATTCCTGCACCTCCATTACCAGCTTCAACTGAACCACTACCAAAAGATAGTGCACCACCACCACTGCCCGAATTTCTAATACCCCACCCGGTTCTTTCTCCACTAAAACTAGTAGTGCTAGACCCTGCTCCACCACCGCCTAAACCACCTGCACCACCAGAACCGGAGTCTTTGTAAGAAGCACCACCGCCACCTCCAGCATAGTAGTTATTAACACCAGTTTTAGTTGCGCTAGACCATGCAGTAATTTGAACACCGTTACCACCACTGCCGCCGTTATTTACACTGTTTCCTGAGCCTACTGCACCAGCTCCACCACCTCCGGCACCTGCACCATTAGAGCCATTATTTGCACCACCTGCATAACCTTGATTAGCAGTTCCTGCTGGTGATGTTGTTGAGTTAAATGTACTTCCTCCGCCTGATCCGCCAGTTAAACCTGTGTTGTTATTTTTTCCTCCACCACCACCGCCACCTACTGACGTAATAGTTGTGACACTAGGCCCTGATATAGATGAGTCACCTCCACTAGACCCTCTACTTGTACCATAACTTGTGCCATAACTACCACCGGCACCTATGGCTACAACATAAGAAGAATTAAGTTGTAATGATAGCTTAGATTCTAATGAACCTCCTCCACCTGTTGAGGTAACTGTTGAACGCAACCCGCCTGCACCGCCACCGCCTCCACCGTATTGAGAATCATTTAACCCACCCACACCTCCGCCGCCGCCACCTGCAACGACAAGGTAATCAACGTCAATTGTTAAGAATGACTTGGTATTTTGCGAGGCTTGTGTTCCTAAGATAGGCAAGAAAAACTCCTTAAACTAATTGATTTATTCTATCTTATTTTAGTTCTTCCGTGTTGTCGTTAAGCACATAGTTTATAGTTGAGGCCGTCCACCTACCACCGTAGGCGGTCTTGATCCCTTCAGCGTCAAGTATACGCGCGATCTCTCGAAGTGACAGACCTCTTTCTTTTTCCTGTTTTATTCTTTGGCGTATCTCATCTGAGATTCTCTGCTTTGGCCCAAGGTCCTTTCCCCAGACAAGCCCATTTTCCTTATATTTCTTATGTTGAGCTTTCATTAAAATTTTATTATATTTTCCTATTTTTTCACGTGTTTCTTTTGGAAGCTTGTAGCCTAGACCACGACCTTCTCCTCCATTAGACATGTTTGTAAGATCATGCCCTTCTTTTTTATACTTTTTTATATAGTATATTTCTTTATGTATTGATTCTTCCCATGATAAATTAGCCTCTAAAATCATTGCAAGTATTAAATTATTAGAGTCAATACTTTTTCTTATCCAGTTACAAACATGGCTTTTATCTCCATTTTTTGCATTTAATAAGTGCCTACTTAACCGTGGTTCATAAGAGTCATACTTAGATCTTCCAATATACCTTATTTTTTCTGGTTCACTACTAGAAAATAATATATAAATACAAGCCATACTTATTATTGATCAATCTTTATATGATTTAATACATGCTTTACAGTTGAAGCTGTCCATGTCTTTCCAAGAACTGTAGGAATATTTTCCTTATTAAATATTGAAGCTATCTGCCTTAATGATGCTCCACGACTTCTTTCAAAAAAGACACGCTCTTCTACTTCCTTTGATACTCTTTTTCTTGGCCCTATATCTTTTCCCCAGATAAGCCCTTGCTCACGTCTTTCTTGATGAACGTCTTTTTGCCTTTCAGCAATGATACCACGCTCCATCTCCGCTAACGCGCTCATTACTGTGACAACAAATTTACCTTGGTATGATGATGTGTCAAGGTTTAGGTCTAATAGCACTAGGCGCCAGTTGTACTTATGCGCATGATCTACGATGGTTAAGAAGTCCTGTGTGGACCTCGCCAGGCGGTCGATGCGAGTAACAAATAGTGCATTAGCGTCTCCAGATGACAGACGTCCTAGGGCATCACGTAGGACCGGACGACCCTTAATTGATTTTCCAGATTTACCTTCTTCTCGTATAAGTTCAACACTTTTATAACCTGCGAGATCCGCTGCCTGCCTTAAAGTTCTTTCTTGAGCGCCTAGTGATATACCTTCATTTGCCTGTGAAAGAGTGCTAACTCTGGCATAAAGAAGGGCATGTACATTTTTGTCAGACATGATACTTTCTCCGTTCTAATGTACAATTTTTCATACCGAACAACTTCAAGTCCAGGTTGTACAAATTTACCTGAAAGTTTGTACTAATTTAACAGGTTTTAATGAGGATTATTGTGTTACAAAAAGGGTTACCCTTAAGGGTAGACATATATTAGCAGGTTTTTGCGCGGATAACAAGCCTACTAGGTGGCATATCTCCAGCTTCTTAGTACAACTTCCCGACGCACTACTAAGAACTGGAGTCATAGAGATTTGCCTTTTACATGATACCATCACCTAGTAACCAACCTAGGGAGAGCCAATGGCTAAGCAGGAAGCGGTAAAGGCAAAGGAAGAAAAGGTAACCAAGTGCTACACGTACGAGGTTACGATGATAGTTCAGGTAATCTGTGACGACGATGAAAAGGCTGCCCAGGTTAAGCTCGACAAGGAGGGTGGTTACGTCACACGACGTAGCGTTAAGCTGATGGACGCGGTTTCACTCTACAGCTAAAAGTTTTACAACTGCCTAACAAGTTTTAATTATCAATTAACCATATGTAATATAGAATATTCCCATGCCAATTTTAGGAACCTCTGCATCTCAAAATACAAAATCTTTTTTAAGTGTAACTGTTGACTATCTAGTTGTTGCTGGTGGCGGCGGCGGCGGAGGACAAACTACTTATTATGCAGGTCCTGGAGGGGGTGGTGCTGGAGGTTTACGCTCTACAGTTACAGCAACTGGCGGTGGTGGAACTCTTGAGTCTGCATTAACACTGTCTTTAAGTACTACGTACACAGTTACAGTCGGTGCAGGTGGTGCCGGTGGTGTAGGTGCAAATCCTGGAGAAAATGGTTCTAACTCTTCTGTAAGTGGTTCAGGCATTACGACTGTTACCTCTACAGGTGGCGGTGGCGGAGCTAGAGAAGGTGGAACTGAAGGTGGGACTTCTGGTTCTGGAAAGTCAGGTGGCTCTGGCGGAGGTAGTAGCGGAAATCCAAGTACAGGTGTAGGTGGAGCTGGAACCGCTAACCAAGGCTACGCGGGTGGAAAAGCAATTTGGTATGATGGTGGTGGAGGTGGAGGTGGTGCAGGAGCCGTTGGGCAGGACGCACCTTCACAAGGAGGAGGTAATGGTGGTGGTGTTGCAGGCTCAGGTGGAGCAGGCGTAGCGGTATCAATTACCGGCTCATCAGTCACATACGCAGGCGGTGGTGGCGGTGGAATGTATTATAACGGAACTGCTGGCAACGGTGGAACTGGTGGCGGAGGTGCTGGTGCAAGTTACCCACCAAGAGCAAATGGAACATCTGGTACCTCGAACACAGGTGGTGGTGGTGGTGGTTCAAGTATATGGCTTGAAGCAACATCAACTGGTGGCAACGGCGGTTCAGGAGTAGTTATTTTAAGAGCGTTAAGAGCAGCAGCATCAACTACAGGTTCACCTACATATACTACATCAGGTTCATATCATATCTACCAGTTTACTGCTACAGGAAGTATAACTTACTAATGCCTATATTAGGAACAAGCGCTTCTCAAAATACAAAATCATTTCTAAACATACCTGTTGATTTTTTAATAGTTGCAGGTGGCGGAGGTGGTGGTACAGTATTTTTTGATGGTGAAGAAAACTTTCATGGTGGTGGAGGAGGAGCGGGTGGGTTAGTAAATTCTGAAGAACAAAGTTTATCATATGGCACAACGTATACAGTTACAGTTGGTGCTGGAGGTAGTGGAGCTACTAGTGGAAATAACTCACAAGTTACTGGTGGAGTGCTATCCTTAACAACAGCACTTGGCGGTGGTAATGGTGGTGGTAACAATGGTAGTGCCAGTACGGGTGGTTCAGGTGGTGGTGGTGGCGCACTTGGTAATCCAAACCGTAGACCAGGCGCTGCTGGAACAAGCGGTCAAGGTAACAATGGTGGTAATGGTAACAATGATGGAACTCCTAATGTTGGCGGCGGCGGTGGCGGTGCTGGCAATTCAGGTGGTAACGCAACTAGTGGGGGTAGTGCAGGTGGCGGCGGTGCTGGAAGTAATGCTTACTCATCTTGGGCTAGTGCAACATCATCAGGTGCATCAGGTTCATTTGCTGGCGGTGGTGGTGGCGCTACTGGTGGCGGAGGTGGCTCAGGTGGAGGTGGTGCTAGCGGCACAGCAGGAACTGCAAATACAGGTGGCGGTGGAGGTGGTAACAATGCCGCAGGTGGTAGTGGAATTGTTTTATTAAAAATAACAGGTTCAGTAACTGCTACTTCTACAACAGGCTCACCTACACGATATGAAACTGGTGGCTTTTCATATTATAAATTTACAGCAAGCGGAAGCATAACCTTCTAACATAAAATTATAAATAAAAAGGACCGCCCTGGTGGACGGTCCTTAATTTTTTATGCGTTACTTAGTTATGTCCTGTCCGGAGATTACAGTCTCCTGTCCGGTGGCAAGATCGCGAACAACAACGCTAACTGAGTAGTCACGTCCC
>Ga0214917_10007714_pt1 | contig 10792 bp, 19 predicted proteins | sample LL_1208_BB_MetaG_FD_177983 | JGI IMG/M metagenome (GOLD analysis project Ga0214917, IMG submission 177983) | Freshwater microbial communities from Lake Lanier, Atlanta, Georgia, United States - LL_1208_BB | ecosystem: Environmental > Aquatic > Freshwater > Lake | place: USA: Georgia | collected...
CCTTTGTCCCTTGGTGCTAATCCTCGTCGCACTATCCATTTATCTAATTTGCTTGGGTTAGGCATACCCTTTAATCCTCTTTTCCCTCCTTTACTTTTGTAACTGAACGGCGTATTGTATTTTTGCTTAACGCCCGAAACTCCTTTGTCCTGATACCACCCGTATTCCTCCATTTCAAACATAAAAGTCATTGAATTAGGCATGACCTTAACCGTTGCTTTGAAACTATTCTTTAATTTTCCTGAAACATTTTTAGTAGATAAATTTTGTTTAGCATTTTGAATTACAAAATCCCGAAATTCCTCCAACGCTTTTAATTGTAACTCCCTATCCATTTTAACAAACGTCCATATCGTTAGGGTAATCTACGTCGAAAGTCATTGCCCACCCTGCAAGGTAATTTTCGAATCGCTCTATAAAAGGTTCGCACGTTGGCATTCCTCTTAACTTGTATAAATTGTCCCACATTGTTCCGTGTTTCAGCTTTTCAAAAGCTCGGTTTAAGATTGCTAACGTGGTATTCAAAACGTCGATTTCGTTATCCGCGTTTTCAAAATTATTTGGCGCTTCCTCTTTGCGCTGGCTTACGTTGTCCATACATAAAAGCGTAACGTTTGCCGTGAGTACATTGTCATTAAATGTTATTTGATTAACCATAATATGCACTAACGGGAAAATCGTTTGTTTGCCTAAATCGACTGCAAATATATTACCCTGTGTTACTGTATTCGTTAAAACGTCAACGTCAAAATGTTGCTTCAACTGGTTTATCAAACTGTAATATCCGTTCATAATCTACTCTTTTTTATTTCGGCAATTTCTATTTCGTTTTTTTCCTGTTCGAATGTGAGATAGGTAAGACATTTATATAATCCGTATTTAACGACTTCGTCAAATTTTGTAATGTTTCCGTTAGCGAGTGCGTATACGCTTCCATACCAACCCCATTTTTTCCCAAATTGGAATCGTAAAGAATACTCCGTTGTTTGTTCGTTAGTTTCATCGTTTCCCGTTCTAAATAATTTAGGGTAGCGCTTAATAACTCGTTTCCTAAAGTCCAAAAAAAAACACTTGCCCCTATTGCAACGTCCATAGGCGCAAATTTCATTGCTTCGCAAAATTCATTCGCACCTGTGTACGGAAAAATTTCGTATTTATCTTTTTTGCTATTTGTAATTGGACGATACATTACAGCCATTGCTTTGTGGAAATCGTCCCAATTTGCAAGGTAATTATCTAAATCCACGTATTCGCCAAAGGTTATATTTTCTAAATCTGGAATAAAACCGAACTCCATTCCGCCAATCTTAAAACGCTCCTGAAATTTTGGCTTTTCTGCAAAGATTTTATTAAAGTGCAATATCAATTCGTTAATGCTCGTTAACTTCATTTTAGCTACCTCTTTTAATTCAATACCGCAAAAAATTTCAATCATTTTTTCCGCGATAAATTCCTCGTCGTTGCTGTTTTTTTGAACTTTGAGAAACGCTTGATAATTCTTTAACGGTATTTCGTTAATCGAACTTGGTACGTCTATTTCTATGCGCATATCTTAATAACTTTTATTTCGTGTTTTTGTAGTTTATAGCAACTTCGTAAGCCTTTAATAACATTTCAAAATGCGCAGGGAAACGCGCCATATTGTTAAATACGATTTGCACCCGTACCCCTTTACGCTCATAAATGTAATTTTCGACTGCGGTAATCATTACCCGCATATCGTTCGTTTTATCGGATTGCATATTTTCCGTAATTTGCGTTAAGTCCTAACGTTTCCATTTCGTGATAACGCAGGGCGTCGATTGCGTGATTATTAAAGTCAATAGGTTTGTTTAATCGTTTTCCTGTTTTGTCCGTGTCCCAAACGTAACCCCTCAACTCTTTAATTAGGTTCGTGCTTTGGCTTGTAATTAAATACTCGTTGCGTTGCATTACATCTATTCCGTAGTTTATTGAATCCTTGCCTTTGGTTACGCCTTTAATCGTTTTTCCGTAGCGTCTTATTTCCTCGATTGATTTCGGCTCGGAACTATCCGCATAAATAGCCACGGCGCTGGGTACTAATTTGGAAATATCGCTATTTAACAATCCCCTTTGATAAATTAATTCATTAACTATTCGTTGCCCGTTGTATGCGTAAACCTCAACTATCGCCGTAGGGTCATTCGTATAACCGAAGTCCATACCCAAACCCAATAAACGCGCTTCTTTTGGTATCGTGTCAATTATTTTCCAATTACTAAAAACAACCCCCTCCAAAATACCTAATTGCCCCTCGCCGTAAACTTTCCACCAATTAGCCCAATAACTCGACGTCTTCGCTTTTTCTTTATTCTTTTCGATTTGGGTAACTATGTTTTTATCTAACGCTTCGTTGTCCTTGTAAGTTAAAATAAGAAAATCGGAATCGGGTTCGTCTTTTAATTCCGTATGTACCCAGAATTCATGCGCTGGGTTGTAATCCAAATATATTTCCTTTCGCGTTCGAATCGCCAACTCGTTGTAAGAATCAAAGGTTACGTTATTGCATTCGTTTATGTAAAGAATGTCCCTTCGCGCTCCCCTTAATTTACTGGAATCATCTGCGCTGAAAAACTCGACTACCGAACCATTTGCGAACTCGTAACGCAATAAAGATTTATTAAACCTATCCTCAATAAAACGCCCCGTCCATTTCATTATTTTAATAAAGTCCTTTAACGCGCCCCGTCTTAAATGTGGTATTGTTTCTGCAACTACGCTTATCTCTATGCCGTGAATTAAACACGCTTTATTTATTAGGACTGCGAGTATTGAATAAGTTTTCGAAGCACTCGTTCCCCCCTGAATAATTTTAACCCGTCTTTTTAACCCGAGTACCTTATTCGTCGCTGTCGTCCGTTTGAACATCGGGAAATAAAGGAATTTCGATATTAGTTTGTTCTATTTGCTGAACGGGTGCGCCGTAACCCGAATCCATTAACGCCTTGTAAGCGTTTACGTCTCCCTCACGTGCTTTTTTAATTAGCGCCAAGGTCATTAAGTCTTCTTGCGACATTGTTTCGTTCTCGCCTGTAATTGGATTCTTTAACGATTGATTAACTTCTAACCACCTGCGCGCTATTGTACTTCGGTTTTTACTTCCTTTTGGTCTTCCGTTAGGGTTTCCGCTTTCGCCTTTACCCCAAGCAGGTCTTAAGTTATCTTCTTTGCTCATATCGGTGTAATTTCGGTGTTACTTTAATTCAAATGAAGCGGTTATTCTATTTGCTGAATGATTAGAACTTATTTTAGTATTCATTAAATTACTTTTACTTTGTTTTTTTCTTGAAAAATCTAAACAAGCCCATTCATTTGATTTTTTTAACGCATATACTAAACTTGGAGAACTTGTTGTTATTCTATATCTCCAATCTTCTTTTTTATACACTTTACCTATTTCATTTAATAATTTTAATCCTATTCCCGCTCCTTGAAAGTCAGGTAATATAACTAATCTATGCACTCTTTTAACTTTTTTAACTTTTGGATGAGGAAAAGGCAATATACTGATAAACCCTGCAACTTCATCATTAACCGTAGCTATAAATACATTAGCGACGTTATTATGAGAATGGCTTAAATAATGGTGCTTAGCAAACATTTTCCAAATGCTTTTATCTCCGTAATTGAATATCTCAAATTTGATATTTGGTCTATTTTTTTTTTGCCCTTCAAAACTTTGAAAGGTCATTGTATCGGTATTAAATACCCAATCGGGAAGCAACCAATCCTGTACGTCAAAATGGCAAGTAACTGCTATAAACTTTTTATTGGTCTTTCTAATTGCTTTTTGCATAGCAAACGAACCTATTTGAGCAACATTTCTATCTACTACACTTGTAAATTCATCAAATACAAATAATTCGTCTTTTTCTAAAATAGCACGTGCTAAATCAACTCGCATTTTTTGACCATTACTTAATACCGAATATGGTTTTAACCAACTTGGTGGACTTGAAAATCCTACCGAATTAAATGCGGAAGTTATTTGTTCAACGGTACATTCTTTAGGCATATCATCTAAAACAGTTTCGGCACTATATTCATAAGAAGTAATATAAGCATTTTCAAATAATTGTTTTGCTATTGTAGTTTTTCCCGTTCCGCTTTTTCCTACAATTAAACCTATTTGCCATTCATTAGGAATATCAATATCTCCCTTAAAATGTTCAATTACGTTTTCGGATTGTAAATCAAATTTACCAATTACTGAAGCAACTCTAAATGTTTTAGTTGGCTTTACTTCTTTTATAATGTCAAAAGTCGGCATTCGTAACCCTCCTCAATTAATTTGTTATACGTATTTTCTTGGTGTTCTTCGTCTTTACATACAATTTCAATACGATATAAATTATCTATTGTACTTGACAAATCTTTTAATTCAGTTTCATCGTCTTTAAATATAGGAATATCTAATCCCCAATCGTCTAACTTTTCAGCGTCCCATTCATTTGCTAAACTATCCCAATCCCATTCCCCAAAACCTACGTTATCTTTTATTAAAAATTCGTGTTTTTGTTCCTCCGTCCATTCGTCTGCAACTATAACGGGTACGCTTTCGTATTTCAACTCTTTTAACGCTTTTAAGCGCATATTTCCACCAAGTACAACGTATTTATCGTCCACGTCCGTGAAAACGATTAAAGGGCGTTTATTTAGCATATCTGGAAACTCCTGAATACTTTGTACTAATTTCCTAAATTTTCCGTCTTTTATTATTCTCGGATTCTTTGGATTCGGCTTAACGTCCGTAATTTTGACTTGTTCTATTTTCATAACATTGCCCCAATACCTTTTAACGCCCTAACTACATCGATATTATTATCGTAATGCGTGCTTATTCCTAATTCCTTTACCTTTTCAATTTTGGCTTTATTCGAACCCGTTGCATAAATACGATTTTCGTGTATTCCTAACTCGCTTGCTTTTAATAACATTCCGTCTTTATTTTCCCGTGCTGAAATAATATAAACTTCCGCTCCCTCGTTAATTAATTGTTTCGCCTTTTCGTAACCTCGTTTCGTTGTTAACGTACCGTCAAAATCAAAACTAATTTTTTCCCCTGCTAACTTCGTCTTAAAAGCGTCTTGACAAACTGCGAACCGCTGGTCGGTATCGTATTCGTTTACCATTACTGAATCGGACATACATCGTTGTATAAAATCCTTTTCGGATTCGTTTTTATTTGGCTTCGGTATCGGCATTTTCCTCTTTGTAAATTGCGTACAACTTATTTAATTTATTTACCATTTCACGTAAGCAACTCCCGCACGAAGTCGGTTGCATTTTTTGATTAAAGACGCGGTTGTAAATCTTTAATAAATCCCTTTGTTGGTTCGGGGTAAGGGCGTTTCGGTTTTCACTAAAAAACGAATCTAAATAACTGTATTCGTCTTCCGTTAAGCACTGGGGTTTATTGTATCGCCAAATTTCATTTAACTTTTGTTTACGCTCCTCGCATCCGCAATCCTCGCCTAATATCCATTTGGCTACTTTTGCTATTCCTGTAACTTCCAAAACGGTTTCTACCGTATCGCCTAACCCCTCGGGTTTTTTCTTTGGTCTTGCCATAACTATTTTATTTAATAAATTCGTAATCCGTGTTTTTGTAGTCCGCGTAATCCTCTTCCAAAACGCTTTTAATTTTCCTTTTGCAATTTTTTATCGTGTTGAAAATCGAACTGCTGGAAATCGTGGTTTCTTTTGCTATGTCCCTAATACTTAATTCCGTGTCTTTGTAAATGTTAAATAATTGCCTATCGTACCAATGCCATTTTTCGACTTCCTGATTCATTAAAACAAGTAAACGCCCGTAGGCTTCCTCACGTGCTAAATTTTCGGTTTCGTCTTTTAATAACGCTAATTTTTCTAAACTTACCATTTCGCCCTTTTTTTCAGTTTTGATAAATTGTAAAAATATATTGCGTAGCACAAAATACATAAATCCTTTATTAACCTTACCGTCTTGAATAACATTTTCGGGCTTGCAATACTTATGTAATCTTAAATACGCTTCTTGCACAATATCCTCGGCAAAAAAATCTTCGCCAAAACTTTTTACAAGTTTCACCCATTCCTTATGCTCTTTTGCGACTGACGTAAGCCATTCCACTTTATTAGTTTATGCTCAAAGCTAATGATTATTTTTTAATCAATACAACAAACGTCATTAAAACGGCTTTTTAACAGTCGGTAAGCACCATTAAAACGCTTGCCTACATTTGTGTTAGGTGTAATTTAAAAACCAACCTTTATGTTGATTTCTTTTGCCTTTTACAACCTGATATATTTTAGAATTATCTAAACTATATTTTTGTATTAAATCCCAACACGTACATTCTTCGTTACCGTGCAGTATATGTCTAAATTTATATTTATTATTATTTCTTGGTTTATTGTTTCCCATTATGTCTTTACAATTAATTTCATACCAACCATTTCTTGTTTTTTTTATGTGCCTTATTAATTGGCAAACAACGCTTGGATTAATACCAGAATATTTACTAAAATCTAATCGGTTGCCCGTAAAACTATCTCCATTTCTGTTATTAAATGTGTAAATAGAATAATCTCTACTCCAATTTTTTAAAGACCTTCTTTTTTTTTCTTGCTCCGTGTGTTTATAACCTGTCGCTCCTTCTCCACTTCCCCCATTTGTAATATTGTATAATTTAAATCCTTTTTTTTTATAATATTTTATAAATTTTATCTCGTTAAAATCTAAGTCATCTCCTTGATAAAGTATAGAATATTTTAAGTTAAATCTTCCATTATTATTAATCCATTTTTCCAGTAATGTTTTGTTATTTTTTGCTTTGCATCTATGTTCCATAAATCTTCTTTGTGCTTTTCGTTTGGTTTGTCCTATATATACCTCTTTATCTATATTATCAAAATATAACTTGTAAATATCCCCCATATAATAACTTTTAAATTAAACTACACCAAACAAAGGCTAAAACTGCATTAAAACGACAGTTTAGCCAAACCGTTACTTAAACCCTTTCGATTGCCTGTAAACGTATTCGTCTAATGTTCGAAGCGTTTTAATGCTTACTAATGCGCCTGATAAAAAACGGTCTATCGTATATTGATGCATTTTTAACCCCCTTGCTTTTATTTCCTTTACGACTTGGTTTCGTGTTTTCGTAAGCAATATCGTTTTCAATTCCTTACGTAGGCTATTGTCATCTATAAACATAATCAAAAGGGTAAATCGTCTTCCTCTATTATTTGCGTGTGGACGGGTTTTGGTGTTTCGTTCATTTTTGGCTCTGAAAATGAACACGAAAAATACTTCATTCCTTTACTGGATTCTTTGAGCCATAAGGCAATCTCCATTTCTTTGCCGTTTACGTTTACTTTTCCCCTGTAATCGGGTTGTTTTGGGTTCGTCTTTTTATCGTTCTTAAAAATCGCTCCCGTGTTGTTTTTTGTTTCCATATTTATTTATCTAAATTTATTCCGTAGTGCTGTAAATCCTCTAATAATTTATCGTTAAAATCCTCGATTAACTTGTATTCAGTTTCCGTTAAATCGTGGTACTTCATTAACTTGCGGTATTCCTGTTTTACCCCCCAAAGAATTAAAAACATTTCACTACCTTTTGTAGCGTACTCGAACTCGTTTTGGTCTTCGGGTAAATTAAATTCTAAAATTGCTTTCATATTATTTTTATTAACTCATTATAGTATTCTCGACATAACTCAACCTTTTCCCTAATAGCTTCAATAACGGCTTCGTCTTTTCGCACGAACCAATACTTACAACGTTTATGCTCTGGAATGTGGTCGAATATATGTTTAGCTTCTATTTCTTTTCGCAATTCGGCGTTTTCCTCGATTAAATTAGCTTTCCAATGCGCGCGCCTTATTTCGTCTTCTAACATCAATTCGGGAGTGTTAATTAAACAATACGCTAAAATGCTTTCCGTCTTTCCCGTAAGCCACATATAACCCTGTAACTGGTAAAAATAATCCTTGTTTGGTATTTCAGTTTCGAACCACGGGAATGTGGTCGCGTCCCAACTGCATTTAACGTCTAATAATACTTCGTCCGTGTTTACGTCGGGAGTACCTATAACCCAATCGTTTTGCAACTTTTCGTAATTTTTGTAAATAAACCGAAAATCTAAAACCTGATTACAAAGCGCAATTCCGATTTCCTCTACCTCATTTCCTTTGTCCGTGTAACGTGAACTAAACTCCTTTCGTATTCCGTATTTATGCTCCAAAACTAACTCCTGAATATGCGTTTTGGCTGTTTGTGATAATAACTCCCCCTTTGTTCGGGGGGTAGTCATTATCTTACCAATTTGAGAAACCCTGATTTTCATAACTCGTTAACAATTTTTATTTGCGCTTCCGTTAACGCAAAAGTGTTAAGTAACTCCTCTTTTGTGTATTTACCCTGCGCGATTGATTCCATTGCTTTTCCTAATCGCTTATTGTCTATAACGGGTTTTTTGGGTTCGTGTTTTTCCTGTTCGCCACTGGCGTCCGTATCTTTGTCCGTAACTAACCCCAAAACACTCGACAAACAATACCTGCGAAAATAAGTTATTCCACTTCCGAAACTTTGAAAATCGTTCATTCCCTTTAATTGAACTTCGGGAATAATGCAATTACTTTCGATTTGTTCCCCGCTTTCAATGTGAAAAACGACCGTAACTAAATAATTAACCCCGTCCTTTGTGTTAATTAACTGCGTAAACCCTAATCCGTGTTTCGCTAATAACGGGTTAATTACTTCAAAGATTTTCGGTAAATCCGCATACGTATAACCAAAACCTTGCGTTCCTTTGTGAATTACTGGAACCTCTTGTTGGAACTCCGCCAACGACTTAAATAATTTTTTCATAGCTTTTTGTTTTTAATTAGACACAAATATAAAACTTATTTTTTAATCTGCAACATTTTGATATAAATTTTTTTGTTAAAATTTTAACTTCCAAATAAAATTAAAGGTTTTCAAGTCGCTTACGTGTAGTTTTGTCATTAAATCCTTACGGTTTTTACGGGTATAAAGTTTTTTATAGCATTCCTTAAATTCCGCTACGTATTCGTTTTTTACTTCCTTACGGCAATAATTTAATAATTCGTCTTTTCGTACAATTAAAAAATAATCCTCAAATTGAAAAGCTAATAAATCCGCATTTGATTTTTCCGAACAACTACCCGCATACCCGTTAACGTTTCTAAATTCCACGATAATAAAACCCTCTTTGTGCGCATTTTTATATCCTTTAACATCGACGCCCAAACCTAAAACGTAAAAATCTACGTGCCGTATGTTTTCCTTATCCGTTGCCTCAACACATTGTAAATTATTCAGCTTACAAGCTAACCTAAAATTTTCCTCGCCTTTTTTACCCGTGTTTATGCTTTGTTCAATATGCCCGTTACTGGATAAATTTTTAGCTGTTTCCGTAATCATTTGCCTTTTTTTTGTACGTCCTTATTATTTCGTTTAGTTCCTCGCGTGTCCATTTCTTTACTTCGTATGCTCGTGCGTGTAATTCTATCAACCTATCCGCTCCTATTCGCTTTTGGATTCCTAATTGATATTCAATTAAATTTCCGTGTTTATGCTGGTTGCACGTTACGCATTGCCCGTGCACGTTTTCCTCATCAAACGTTACCGCCTTATGCCCCCCCATACTGAAATAATGCCCTGCGTCAAATTTCGCTCCTAACGGCTTTTCGCAACTAATACAGGGTTTTCCTTTGTCGCGCTTTCGTATGTACTTATTAAAGGTTATTTGAGCTAATTTGAGCAACTCGGGCAACGTTTGTAATTCGTCTTTTAATATCTTTTTTTTTGTTTTCCATTGCTTCTGTTTTTCTAATTCAATCCAAACCTTAACGCAAAACGAATCAAAGCAAAATTTTTGGTTAAATCGAACTGGGGTAAATTCGGCTTTACAATTTTTACACTTCATAAACCCTTTTTCAGCATTTCATTTTCGTTTTTCAATTCCTTTAATTCGGCTTTTAATTCCAACCCTATACGCTCCAACCTAAACGCCGTACTACGTGCGAACCTTAATTCTTTTTCCATTAATTCAATCGTGTTTCTAACCTTTTGCAAGTCGCTTAAACTGGATTCCATTGACGTAATTAAATCCGTTCTATGTGGATTCCGTTTTTTTATATCGTCCACGCTATCCTGTATTTTTGAGTAGGTATATTGAACCAAAACCTGCGCTTTGAAAATTTCTAAATCCATATTAAAAAGATAAATTTTTGTTTTTTGGAATCCGTAAATCTTTAATCGGATTCACTCCGTAAACTTCAAAACCTAAACCGCTATTCCAATTAAAAATAACAGCATCGTTTAACCCCGTATGCCTACCGCCCGTATCCGTGTCCTTTACTTTTTCAACGCTTACCATAGTGCAATACTTCATTACTTCGTGTTTTATTAGCCTGTGAATAACTATCATATCATCGCACCTGTTTAGGAATGCCTTACCGCCCTCGATATGGTCTTTTAACGGTGGTTTCAAATGTCCCTTAAAATCCCCGTCGGGGTATAAATGCCCACTTCGTCCGCTCTCGGTATTCGGGTGCGTATTTATGTAAATTGTCATTCCCGTTTTATTCACAAACTCCCGTGCCTTATTCATAAAAGTATAATTACCCTCGTAACTCATTTCCCTATCTAACCCCGTAAACGGGTCTATTAACCCGACATCGCAACACGAAGCGTTAAATAATTCCAATAACTCCAACGGCTTGTAAAGTTTTGTATTATCTACAAATATAAAAAA
>Ga0214917_10007715_pt1 | contig 10791 bp, 8 predicted proteins | sample LL_1208_BB_MetaG_FD_177983 | JGI IMG/M metagenome (GOLD analysis project Ga0214917, IMG submission 177983) | Freshwater microbial communities from Lake Lanier, Atlanta, Georgia, United States - LL_1208_BB | ecosystem: Environmental > Aquatic > Freshwater > Lake | place: USA: Georgia | collected...
ATCATTGCGGTTCATCTTTTTGGTCAGTGCGCCGACATGCATCCGATCCTTAAGGCGGCGGAAAAACACGGCATTCCGGTGATTGAGGATGCTGCGCAGGCGTTGGGGGCCAAAGACAAGGGTCGGCAGGCTGGATCGATGGGAACGTTCGGGACCTTTTCTTTTTTCCCAACCAAGAATTTGGGGACGCTGGGGGAGGGTGGCCTGATCACCACCCGCGATGCCTCCCTTGCGGAGAAAATAAGAAAACTCCGTGTGCACGGTGCCAAAGTAAAATATTTTCACGAAATGGTTGGCGGCAATTTCCGTTTACATGAACTCCAGGCTGCTTTTCTCCGCGTAAAGCTAAAGCATTTGGATGCCGCCCTAAAAAAACGAAGACAGAATGCAGGCAGGCTCATTGAAATTCTTCGAGAAAGATGGAGTGCAGTTATGTCGTTGGACGCTTGTGCGTGCCAAGGACAGGGGGAGGCCAAGCATGGAAAGTCAGGTGCGGTCTTTCTGCCCTTTTCATGCCATTCAGGAGAGGGGGAACATACTTGGAACCAATTTGTGATCCGTGTTTTAGGCCCCGGACAGCGTGATGCCCTCAAGGAGAAGCTCGGTGCTCAAGGTATCCAAACCGAGGTTTACTACCCCCGAGCCATGCACGAGCAGGAGTGTTTTGCATCGACAAGGGGAAGCTTTCCCATCGCTACTCGACTTACCCAGGAAACTTTGGCCCTTCCACTTTCAATACACCCATAAGTCATTCTTTGACAAAGGGTTTCTTGCTTGGTTCGCATAAGGAGTTTAGATTATAGGCAGGATGAAGTGTGTTGTATTAGCGGGCGGGGTGGGGAGTCGAATTGCTGAGGAGTCGCAGTCTCGCCCTAAGCCTATGGTTGAAATTGGAGGTCGGCCTATTCTATGGCATGTCCTAAAAATTTATTCTGAGCATGGAATCAGGGATTTCATTATCTGCACGGGGTTCAAGGGATATGTAATCAAAGAGTATTTCGCGAACTACTTTCTTCATATGTCCGATGTGACCTTTGACATGCAGAAAAACAGCATGGAGGTACATGAGAAACATGCTGAACCATGGCGGGTCACCCTAGTTGATACGGGGGAGGGAACCATGACGGGGGGGCGTCTGAAGCGGGTCGCCAATTATATCGGCAATCAGACTTTTTGCATGACCTACGGGGATGGTGTGGGTGATGTGAATATTACGGCAGCGATCACTGCCCACAAAAAGGCAGGAAAAAAAGCGACCGTTACGGCTGTTCAGCCTCCTGGAAGGTTCGGTGCTCTTCAGGTGGAGGGATCCTGCGTCACAGGTTTTATTGAAAAACCTGAAGGGGACGGCGGTTGGATCAACGGTGGATTCTTTGTTCTGGAGCCCTCTGTTTTGCAGAGCATCGAGGGAGATTCTATGATTTGGGAACAGGAACCTTTAAGGAAACTAGCTCAAAGTGGTGAACTGTACGCCTATCTCCATAGTGGTTTTTGGCAACCGATGGACACGATGCGAGATCGGCAATACCTTGAGGAGCTCTGGGCCACAGGGAAAGCCCCTTGGAAAAACTGGTGATCTCACAAAGCGCTTTCCGAGGTAAGCGCGTCTGGCTTAGTGGGCATACCGGGTTCAAAGGAGGATGGCTGGCGACATGGTTGTTGGAGGCAGGGGCTATAGTGACAGGCTTTTCACTACCTCCCGTTACACCATTTTTCAGGCAGCTACGAATAGGGAAGCGTCTCCGACATGAGATTGGCGATCTCCGGAATTTTAAAAAGGTTCGCCAATCCATCCTACGTTGTCGGCCGCATTATGTCTTTCATTTAGCCGCCCAACCCTTGGTCCGAGAGTCCTACCGAAATCCTTTGGAAACCTATGAGGTGAACGCCCTAGGAACGGGGCATGTTTTGCAAGCTCTACGAGAACTTCGCAACCCTTGCGCCGCGGTCTTGGTGACCACTGACAAAGTATACCGAAACCACGAACAACATCGCGCCTTCCGTGAAAGTGACGCCTTAGGTGGAAAAGATCCCTATAGTGCCAGCAAGGCCGCCGCCGAGATCCTGATCGAATCCTACCACAACTCATTTTTTCAGAATCATCCCGTACGTATTGCCTCTGCTCGGTCTGGGAATGTGATTGGAGGGGGTGATTATGCGGAAAACCGTATTGTGCCGGATGCCTTTCGTGCACTGCGTTCGGGACGAGCGATTCCGGTCCGGAATCCTGCTTCCATCCGTCCTTGGCAACATGTGCTTGAGCCCACGGCTGGTTACCTGGCTCTGGCGCTTCATCTCTCGAGCAACCGTAAAACGGCTCGAGCGTACAACTTTGGGCCATCTCCAAGGGACCAAAAAACGGTCTCTGCCCTTGTCCGTCAGATTTTAAAAAACTGGCCGGGACGTTGGCGGCGCATCCGAGAAAAAAATCCTCCCCACGAGGCAGGTCGGTTGCAACTCAATAACCAACAAGCTTGGCGGGAGCTTGGATGGAAACCACGATTGAGCTTCGCCCAGTCCGTCGCCATGACGATGGATTGGTATCGGGAATCTATTCAGCCGAAATTTGATGCCTTTCAGGCCTGCAGGCAGCAGATCGAAGAATATGCCAACATGGACCCAAGATGAGTCAAGGCACCGACCCCAAAAAAATCAGGCAGGAAATTCTTCGTCTCACACGCGACTATTCAAGAATCACCCATGCCGCGCAGCGGTCGGGGGATGATTCGGCCCGCTCTCCCTTCACCCCGGATGAAACCGTTGTTCCTTATGCAGGTCGTGTGTTCACAGAGGATGAGGTTGAAGCAGCTGTTTCATCGGCATTGGATTTTTGGCTAACCTTGGGGCCGGAGGGTGAATCATTCGAGCAGGAATTGGCGTCATTCCTCGGTGTAAAGCATACCCTATTGGTCAATTCGGGCTCTTCGGCAAATCTCTTGGCCCTCACCGCCCTGACCAGTCCGAAGATTCCTGAGAAACGTCGTCTACGAACGGGGGACGAAGTGATTACCTGTGCTGCTGGCTTTCCCACTACGGTGGCGCCGATTCTTCAAAACGGGCTTGTCCCCGTCTTCATTGATAATGACCCTGTCACCGGAAATGCACGAGTGGAGCAACTGGAAATGGCATTTCAGGATGGGAAGACAAGAGCGGTGATGATGGCTCACACCCTCGGGAACCCTTTTGACCTTGGTGCGGTTCTATCCTTCTGTCGAAAGCATGATCTTTGGCTGATTGAAGATAATTGCGATTCTCTGGGAAGCACCTACTCCATGCCCGTGGCAAAAGCCAAGGAGCTCGGGTTTACGGAAAATTCACCCGGAATTCCTTCAGATGGAATCCACATCACTCGTTATACCGGGACTTGGGGGGGTCTATCCACGCAGTCCTTCTATCCCCCCCACCACATGACGATGGGGGAGGGCGGGGCGGTCAACATCGTATCGCATCCGCCATTAAAAAAGCTGGTCGAAAGCTTCCGAGATTGGGGGCGGGACTGTTGGTGTGCATCGGGCAAAGACAACACCTGTGGAAAACGGTTTGACTGGAAGCTGGGTGAGCTTCCCGAGGGTTATGACCATAAATATATTTACAGTCATCTGGGTTATAATCTGAAACCCCTCGATCTTCAGGCAGCCATTGGGCGTGTTCAGTTGAGAAAGCTCCCCAATTTTATCCAGGCGCGAAAAAATAATTGGGAGTTCTTAAGGCGGGGACTTGATGGGCTCGGAGATATATTTGATTTCTCCCTGCCGACTCACGCGACAAATTGGACCTCGGGCGAGGGCTACTCTTGGGATGGTAAAGGAAGCATGTCCGACTGCTCCTGGTTTGGCTTCATGATCCGAGTTCGCCCAAATGCCCGATTTAAGGTTCGGGATCTTGCAAAGTATTTGGATCAGAAAAAGATTGGCAACAGGATGCTGTTTGGAGGGAATCTGACGCGGCAACCTGTATTTGTTCAGCTAAAGAAGGAGCGCCCTGATTCTTTCCGACAGGTGGGAGAGACAGAGGGAGCTGATGAGATCATGAATCAGGGGCTATTTCTTGGCACCTACCCGGGCTTAACTAAGCAGATGCTCGAATACGAGATTCGCGCGATCAGGGATTTCACACTTCAGAGGTAACCGTCATGGCTTATCCTCTGCCCAAAGAAGATTTGGAACATATTTTGGCTCATACACGACCTCTGTGGGAGCAGGTCCGTGGGGGAAGGATCTTTGTCACAGGCGCTACTGGTTTCTTTGGAATTTGGCTTTTGGAAAGCTTTGCTTTTGCAAATAAAAGTTTGGAACTTGGGGCCAAGTTGGTGGGGTTGTCCCGCAATCCGGATGCCTTCTATGCAAAAGTTCCCCATCTGGCCCAAGAAAGCTCGATCGCTTTACATCGCGGTGACGTCCGTGATTTTGATTTCCCCCATGATTCCTTCACCCACGTCATTCACGCGGGCACAACTTCCTCGGCTCCTGTTCCACCATCCGAAATGCTGGATACGATCATTCGAGGAACAAAGCGCACGCTTGAGTTTACTGTGGCTGCAGGTGCCAAGCGTTTTCTCTTTGTGAGTTCTGGTGCAATTTACGGAAAGCAACCTTCTGAAATGGCCCATATTCCCGAGACCTACTGTGGTTCACCGGATCCGATGGACCCGAACTCGGCCTATGGGGAAGGGAAGCGGGTAGGGGAACTTCTTTGTGCGATTGCGCATAAAGAACATGCCCTTGAAACAACCATTGCTCGCTGTTTTGCTTTTGTGGGCCCCCATTTGCCGCTCGATGCCCACTTTGCCATCGGCAACTTCATCCGAGACGCCATGAAGGGGGAGCCAATCAAGGTTAAGGATGGCACACCCTACCGTTCCTACCTCTACGCAGCCGATCTGGCTGTTTGGCTCTGGACAATCCTGTTTCAGGGGAAAGCATGTCATCCCTACAATGTAGGTTCGGATGAAGAGATCACCATTGTCGAATTGGCAGACAATGTGGCATCGACCTTCAATAATTTCGTTACAGTACTTTCTAATTCAACTCCCGACTTTAAATTTCCAGTTTCGCGCTACGTTCCCTCTGTGGGTCGGGCGGATTCAGAGTTGGGTCTCTGCGTCCTGGTTCCTTTGAGTCAATCGATCCGTCGAACGGCGGCTTGGCATCGTCACAGGTAATAATCTTTTTTGATTCATGATAAGCAAACAACTTAGTCGCTATTGTCCGATTTGCGGATGCAATACCGGTCAGGTGATCCATACTCAGCAATTTACATTAAGCCAAGGGAATCCGCTCCCCGCAGTTTGCGACTATGTTGTCTGCGATGAGTGTGGGTTTGCCTTTTCCGACACACCAATCGATCAGGCTGGTTATGATTCTTATTATGCCGCTATGTCGAAGTATGCCGATAATGCAACTTCCACGGGAGCAGGCGTCCTTCCCTGGGATAAGTCCCGACTGTGCGATTTGGCTGATCAGTTGGCGGTATTTTGTCCAGATCGCACAGCGCGCATTGTCGACATCGGGTGTGCAAACGGGGGATTGCTGGCCGCATTAAGAGAGAAGGGATTCAAAAATGTCTGCGGAATCGACCCATCGCCTGCCTGTGTCGGGGCTACACAGCGACTTTCTAAGGGGGATGCGTGGGTTGGCACACTATCAGGCATTCCGGTTAAAGCAGGTTCCTTTGACGGCGTCATCTTGAGCCATGTGGTCGAGCATGTTCGTGATCTTTCTACGGCTATGGATCGGGTGTATTCGTTATTGAATCCCGGTGGATGGGTATATATTGAGGTGCCAGATGCCTCGCGGTATCATGAGTTTCTAGTGGCGCCATTTCAGGATTTTAATACTGAGCACATTAATCATTTCTCAGAAACGAGTTTGGCCAACCTCTGTCGCCGGAACCGTTTTATTCCAGAGGTTGTTGGCACGAAAACGATTTATTCAACGCAAGATATGCCCTATCCCGCTCTTTTCTGTTTTGCGAAAAAGTCCGATACAACTTTGCCGATCGTTGTGGATAAAGCACTTCAAGGAGAATTAGTTAAGTATATCCACTCGTCCCGTGATTTGATGAAGCGGATCGATGGGAATATCGCCCACCTCATAGCGCAGTATTCCGAGCTCATTCTATGGGGAACGGGGCAATTGACCATGAAGTTGCTTGAGGACACCTGCCTCCGCACTGCCAAGATCTCTGCATTCGTGGATGGTAATCCGATTAATCAAGGTAAAATCTTTCATGGTGCCAAAGTCATCCCCAGTTCTGAAATCACCACCAGAGACACACCCATTCTTGTCTGCTCATTGATTAACGAAGGTTCCATTTTGGAAACCATTCGTGACCTTAACTTACCTAATCCCGTCGCCACTCTTTTGAAAGGAAGGGGATGAGTCAGATGCGTGTTGCTGATTATATTATCGGGGGACTAGCGGGCTATGGAATCGGGCATGTTTTCATGGTGACTGGTGGTGCTGCAATGCATCTCAATGATGCATTTGGAGCAGAACCCCGAATCAAGAAGGTCTATTGCCATCACGAGCAAGCCTGTGCAATCGCAGCGGAAGGTTACGCACGAATCAGCGGCAAGCCTGGTATCGTCAATGTCACGGCGGGTCCTGGTGGCATCAATGCGCTAAACGGCGTTTTTGGTGCATGGACGGACTCGATTCCAATGATCGTGATCTCGGGGCAAGTGAAGAGGGAGACTATGATGCAGACGCACGGTCTAATCGGTCGGATTCGCCAACTTGGGGACCAAGAGGTGGACATCGTAGGGATGGTCCGGGGGATAACGAAATATGCCGTTACGGTTATTGATCCTGAGACGATTGGTTACCACCTTTCCCGCGCGATTCACTTGGCGACCAGCGGTAGAAGTGGGCCTGTCTGGCTGGATATTCCCGTGGATATTCAAGCGGCCATAGTCAATCAGGAGGAAATGCTCCCTTACGATCCTGCCGAGGATGATTTGAAAGTGGATCAGGCAGGAATAAGTGCAAAAGCGAAGGAGGTGCTTACTTTGCTGCGATCTGCAGAAAGACCAATCATCCTCGCGGGCACAGGGGTGCGACTCGCCGGGGCCGAAGATCTGCTGATTCAAGTGGCGGAAACCCTGCGGATCCCCGTCGCCACGGCATGGACCCATGATCTCATCCCTTCGGATCATCCACTTTATGCCGGCAGGCAGGGGACGATTGGGACGCGGGCCGGGAATTTCACTGTTCAAAATGCCGATTTGGTCCTGATTCTTGGAAGCCGACTTTGCATTCGTCAGATAAGCTACAACTGGGCGAGTTTCGCCCATCATGCCCGCACCGTGCAGGTTGATATTGACCCGTTCGAGCTATGTAAACCGACTTTTCAAGCCAACGTAGCGATTCAGGCCGATGCGCGAGATTTTCTTGAGATTCTCTTCCAGCAAGCGGTGGGAGGCGAAACGTTGGTTGATTTGGGAAAACGTGAGAAATGGGTCGCATGGTGCCAAGATAGGGTGAAGAAAAATCCAGCCGTTTTACCGAAGCACCGTAAGACATCTAATGGCCGGATCAACCAGTATCATTTTATCGATTTGCTTTTTCGAGGGGCTCCGGACAACGCGGTTTTTGCGTGTGGAAATGCAACGGCATGCATTACTCCTTTCCAGGCTGGGCTCCTGAAAAAAAAGCAACGCCTGTTCAGCAACTCTGGCTCAGCCTCCATGGGCTACGACCTTCCAGCCGCCATAGGCGCTGCCGTGGCAGATCCCAAGCGGACCGTGATCTGTCTGGCGGGTGATGGGAGTCTGCAGATGAATGTTCAAGAATTTGCGACGCTCGCTGCCTTGAATCTTTCAGTAAAAGTGTTTGTCTTGGAGAATAACGGATATCTATCCATTCGCTCGACCCAGAAAAATTTCTTTAGCCGTCTTGTTGGCGCGGGGCCTGAGAGTGGCCTGCTTTTTCCAGACTTTGTCAGACTTGCTGAGGCCTATAGTCTTCCTGCTCGCTTACTCAACACGGAAGATCCTGTAACTGACATTTCACGAGTCCTTCAGTCTAAAGGGCCTCAGGTCGTAGTAGTGCCACTGGATTTGGAGCAGGGCTTTGAGCCCAAGACAAGCTCCAAGCGGCTTCCTGATGGCCGTATGGTCACCGCCCCCTTAGAAGATATGGCCCCCTTTTTGGATCGTGAGGAGTTTCTTTCGAATATGATCGTTAATCCCCAGTCGGACTGACACATGGATAATCTTCGCGAGAGTTTGAGGGTTTTATTGGAATCTGCTGCGGTGCCTTTGCCTGATCGCAATCTGAAGGAGATTGTTATCTATGGAGCTGGCAATACCGGCCGAGAATTGGCTCGGATCGCTAAGGACCGAGGAATTCGGGTAGGAGCTTTCCTAGATATTCGCGCAGAAGATATTCGAGAAATTGAGGGAGTACCATGCTATATGCCAGATCGCAAAAATTCGATTGCGTTCGCTGACAAGGGAATCCCTGTCGTACTTGGAGTCTTCAATTACATGGCCGATCCTGCCCCTATCCGATCAGCGCTTGAAAAGGCAGGATTTACATCAATTATTTCGTACTTCGAAATCCATGAACGATTCGAAATGCCGTCCCATTTTTGGCTTGGGCCTCGTATCAACCTATATCAGCGAAGGAAGGAAATCCTTGATGGGTTGGAATTCTTTGAAGACTTTGAAAGTCGCCAAGTCTATCACGACCATCTGGCACTCCGCCTGACCTTTGATTGTGGGTTACTCTCAATACCGGCGATCAAAACTCAGTATGCTCCAGTAGACTTGGCTCCTCTACGCCAGCCAATGCGTCTTATTGATGGAGGTGCTTTTGTCGGTGATACGGTCGATTTCTTTCTTAATCAGGGTGTCCGGATGGAGGCCGTGGCGGCTTTCGAGCCCGATCCGCCAAATTTTCGGAAGTTGGTCGATGCATCCAATCGTTACACAGAAAAGGGAATTCAAACCCTGCTTTATCCATGTGGCCTGGGAAAAGTCACCACCATGCTTCGATTTCAAGGAGGGCATGGTGAGGGTAGCCAGTTAGCTGAAAGTGGTGATCTCCACGTGCAGGTACTAGCCATTGACGATGTACTTCCGAATTTTCAGCCTACGCTGATCAAGTTAGATGTGGAGGGTTCCGAACCCGATGCGCTTTACGGCGCAAGGGAAACAATTCATAAGGGAACGCCAGACCTAGCGGTTTGTGTCTACCATGCCCCCGCTCATCTTTGGGAGATACCTTGGTTGATAAAGGAATTGTTTGCTTCATACCATTTCTCCCTACGCTCTCACCAGTTCAATGGTTTTGATACTGTTCTTTATGCAAATAGGAGATGAGTGGTAGACCATGGTTGAGATTGAAAAGTCTTAACAATCTGTCCAAGATACTGGTTTGAGTCATTCCTTTTAATGATCAATCGCGATTACTTTGATGAACTCTTTGTCCTTGAGATGGCTAATAACCACTTGGGCAGTGTGGAGCGTGGTCTCAAAATCATTGATTCCTTCTCCAAGATCGTCCGCTTCAATAATGTGCGGGCAACTATTAAGCTTCAGTTTCGCGACGTGGACAACTTCATTCATGCAAAATTCCGGGATCGTACGGACATCCGCTACATCAAAAAGACGCTCGATACAAAGTTGCCTAAGAAGCACTTGGCTACACTAACCGATGCCATACGACAGGCCGGTTGTATCCCAAGCGCCACTCCTTTTGATGAGGCATCCGTGGATCTTTGTGAGGAGCTAGAGCTTCCTCTCATCAAGATTGCGAGTTCCGACGTGAACGACTGGTTTCTGATTGAAAGGATTGCCAAGACAAAAAAACCGGTCCTTGCTTCTTCGGGTGGATCATCTATGAAGGACTTGGATGACCTGGTAACCTTTTTCGCCAACCGCAATATCCCGCTGGGCCTCAATCATTGTGTCTCAATTTACCCAACGCAGCAGGCTGATCTGGAGTTGAATCAGATCGATTTTCTTCGAAACCGTTACCCAAACAACACGATTGGTCTCTCCACGCACGAGTATGAGGACTGGGAGGCGAGTTTAACCATTGCCTACGCCAAGGGGGCGAGGACTTTCGAGCGTCACATTGATATTGAGGACGGGGGGGTCACTGTTTCTCCTTATTGTTCTTTGCCACCCCAAATCGACACATGGTTTAAAACCTTTCGAAAAGCCAAGCGCATGTGTGGCTACCCAGGAATAGCAAAGCGGCGCTGTCCTGCCGAGGAGGTGAAATATCTCGATGCCCTTGTGCGAGGGGTTTATGCCAAACGAAATTTGAAAAAGGGAGAATCCCTTTCAGATGAGGATGTTTACTTGGCCATTCCCCTACAAAAGGGACAGCTCTCATGTCGTGAAATTATGCGTGGGCAGATTCTCTTGAAGGATCTCCCCAAAGACCAGCCCCTGATGATTGATGGTGTGGATACTCCATATGCACATGATGAAGAGCTCAAAAACTTTATTTACATGAGGGGAATCGGGTGAAAGTTCTCGAGTCCAACTCGTGAGAAAAATCTCCATCGTTTCGGGTTCCTTTAATGAGGCGGGGAATGTGGAAGAGCTGGTCGGCCGTGTCGCCAGTGTCATGCAGACCCTGCCGCAGTACGATTACGAGCAAATCATTATCGATAATGCATCGACGGATGGGACTCAGGAGATTCTGCGAAAGCTCGCTTCAAGTAATCCAAGATTGAAGATTATCCTGAACTCTCGGAATTTTGGGCATATTCGTTCCCCATACCATGGAATGTTGCAGGCCTCCGGAGATGCTGTCATTTATTTGGCCTCCGATC
>Ga0214917_10007716_pt1 | contig 10791 bp, 11 predicted proteins | sample LL_1208_BB_MetaG_FD_177983 | JGI IMG/M metagenome (GOLD analysis project Ga0214917, IMG submission 177983) | Freshwater microbial communities from Lake Lanier, Atlanta, Georgia, United States - LL_1208_BB | ecosystem: Environmental > Aquatic > Freshwater > Lake | place: USA: Georgia | collected...
CTTTAAATGTAACATCTTGGAAAAAAATAAATTATAGGGATCGTTTAGAGAATAAACGAGAACATATCTGTAATATAACATCAGGCAAGGGGGGTATTATATATCATCCATCATTATATTGGCATATCTGGGATTTATTTTTCCGTTATGATATTATAAAAGAGTGCTGTGAAACGAACGATAATATTTGGATATTCTTTATGCGTTTAGTTGCAGGAGTGAAATGTATACTGACACATGATACAAATTATTCAGTCAATGACAATACAGCGATAAACTTTTTACTGAATTCAAATTATAATGAATATTGCCAAAATACTATCTATTTACAAAAGACATATCAAAAACTAGTAAAAGAAAAAGTTCTACTACCTAACATAACTATACTTTCAAGAGATCTGCCAGTGACGACTGAAGTGCATCAGCCAGCGACGTCTCACGTGGATCTGCCAATGATAACTGAAGTGGATCAGCCAGCGACGACTCACATGGATCTACCAATGATAACTGAAGTGGATCAGCCAACGATAACTGAAGTGGATCTGCCAGTAACAACTGAAGTGGATCTGCCAATGATAACTGAAGTGGATCAGCCAGTGACGACCACTGAAATTATTTCATCAGATCAACTGCAACCTATTTCAAAGAAAACAAATATCAGACGATATACTGTTAAAAGATATCTAAATACGCACCAAAAAATTAGAGTTACTGACACTGTTATAAAAGATCCACCAGTTGTTAATCCAAAAAATACCAAATTTAGGCATACCATTAAAAGATATTTACCTGTAACTATGCCAAGAGTGATTAGAACCAATGAAACCATTACAATGTCTCAACCAGTAATTACTTCAAAGAATACCCCAAACATAATGCAAACAATTAAAAGATATGTACCACCTGCAGCTGCTTCAAAGAAAGTAAGATTCTCTGAGATCAATAAACAAACTGATGAGATAACTATAGTTCCTGAAATCACTACAAGAGATGCAACAACTGCCAAGAAAATAGTGCAGACTGAAACCTCTATGAGAGATGCCCCAATCGTTCTTGTAAATAAAACTGTGGCTAAAGTTCTCTATCAAGAAAATAGCCCAAAAACACCCGTAGAAGCAAGCTCTAAAACACATATAGCAGTACGCCAAAAACCAGCAGAATTGGACTATAAGAGCGTAAAACTTATCAAGGATAATGATATTGTAAAAAAATATTCATCAGTACCTAAGTTATGTTTAAATAAAACATAATTATTCATTCAAATATAATCTATTAGCTGTCTCATATCCATTAAATTCACTGGCTGTCACTGTAGTGTAGGCCCCCATATTCTGCACTCGTATCCAATCACCTTCTTTCACTTCTGGTAACATAGCTGCTTCTGAAATGCAATCACCGCTATCGCATGTGCGTCCAAATACTATCGTAGGTTGCATCGGTCCATCATGACCACACGCTTCTAAAATAGGTTTTTGTCCATCAAATGGAATGTTACTAAAGGCACTGTATATTGATTCGTCCAGAGTAATACGCCATCGTGGTCCTTCTGCGTAGCCTGGCCATACACGTTTTTTACCAATCACTTGTGTCCATAGCGTGTGTGTCGGTGCAGCTAAAAAACGCCCTGGCTCTGCTATCCACATAATTCCAACAATCGGTGCCTCTTCTGCCGCGCGACGAATTACAGATGCAGTTTTCTTACACCTTTTTTCATTTAAAATGCCGACTAGCGGTGTTTTTAGCATAATACTGCAGTAAACTTTTTGTACTCCATCGTAAATAAATTACGATACATTCCAGACAAATTTATTGTTTTTAAAACTAACTAAATGTAATGTACAACCTGGATATAGTATGACTTCCTTTTCTCTTTTTACAGGATCATCACCATAAATATTTTCAAGATCATAATATTTTACATCTTTTTGTATATGAAGTTCGTGGATGAATCCATTTTTTCCTTTAAATTCTTTAGCAATTGCGTGGGATTTTGTTGTACTCATAAATTGACACGACACAATTTCATAAGCTAGACTAGACATTGTAGGAGAAGGAACAGTTGTTCCACGATATAATACAAATGGCTTTTTAGCAACCTGCTTTATAGTATTCATATGTTCTAAGAATTGTTTGATAGCACTTGGTTTCCATATTGTTGCCGACTTATCAATAGGAATACCACATAATAATGAGTTTAATTCAAAAGATCCTTCTATGTATCGTTTTACCCAGTTTGGATTTTCATTCCATCGTTGTACAAGCCATTTTGGAGGCGGCATACTATAATATTACTTTAGTTTTTAGTCTTTTTCGCTGATAGCCATTCTTTAGACTCTATTGCTAAATAAACCTAAAGCTCTTTAAGTTTATGGCTACTGATGGAAACGTCTAGTTTTTATTGGTTTCTTCTCCTCCTTCGCAATAAGTAGCACAGCCATTGGGTTTGCTGACGCCTCCTCGGCTCGGGGAACTATAATATTTGTTTGAGGGTTAGAGGTCGCTTTTTAGTAGACTATATGAAGATGCTGGAACAGTAATATTCTGTCTACTATACACCTCCTAAGTTTGAAACAATGCCTACATGTCGGCGTTTTAAATGAAAAAAGGTGTAAAACTCTCTGCATCTGGTAAAAACCCTCCACCAATATCAATTGTCGAACATCTATAGCCCCATCTCTTTCCAATATCGACCCCATCCCAGCAGCGTTCAATAGCTGCATTATATTGCAGCGGCGATTGACACTCTGAACCGACATGAAAACTAAATCCTGACATATGTAGACCATGCTTTGCAGCACTTTCGTAAATTGAAGGAAGCCAAGCCAGAGGTGCACCAAATTTCTTGCCAAACGGCTGGCGACTTGCCATGTCATCAACCAAAAGTCGAACCAACACATCTCCCTGCCATCCAACAGCACCCAATTTTTCGACTTCTTCTGGTGAGTCCACAACAGTTTTTGTAACGCCCAGTTTCATAGCCGCCTGACAGTCTTCACGGCGTTTACACGGCTGTGCATAAATAATGTCCGCAGGTCGAATCTGTGTCTCCAATGCACTGTGCATTTCACGCACCGACGCACAGTCAAAGCCCATGTGCGGATTGATTTCGCGCATCCAACGCATCAAGACCGCGTCATTATTACACTTAACAGCATAAAACGGACGAACAAATGGTAGTTCGTCACGCCACAACGCCAGTTGTCGGGATAACGCCTTTTTACTTATTTCCAAAAATGATCGGGAATATTTCACAGTCAGCTTGGATAATTATGTCGCACATTTTTTAGGCACTGACGGAGGCTGCTGCCGCTGCTGCCGCAGCCGCCTCCAACGTATCTGCTAATTCCGCAAACTTGTATTTAACAGTCATACTGAAGAAATTCATATTTTCCACTTTTCCATCCCAATCTGCAGCGACCGCCCGCACCTTGGCAAGAACTTTGGGTAGTTCCCGCAGAATCCATGCCTGAATAGCTGGAAAAACAGGAATCATATAGTCAGGCGGTGAAACCAGATGATTGATAGCCGCTGTTTGTAGAACTCCATGCATAACCATGCGTTTATAGGTCTCAAAGTCCGGATGTGAGCCACTCAGATTTAGATATCCTGGTTCATTGCGTAGCGGTTCTTCATTCAGTACTGCAGTCTGAATACAGTGTAGAATACTGCTCAAACTCTGAACACCGGACCATGGCTCTCCATTCCACGTATTTAAGAGAGACAAGCAGACCTTTCCACATTTATAGAGATTAGGATTAAAACGTGTTTTTCCATCATTTGTCAAATAGATAAATTTGGGCGGAGAGAAGGGATAGTCATCGGGAAATGTCACTTCAAAGCAGTATGCTCCTCCATGATATACTGTATCGCTGGGACCACAGATAATAGCCCATCCGTGGCAAATGTTGGTCTCATCGGGAATCCAGAAAAGACCCTCATTTGTAAGTTCTAGTGCCTTCTTAGTATCAACAGTTATGCGACGAATTGCAAGCGAAGAGGGAGCCATCCTAAACACGCTGCCATATACCCATCACTGGGTGTCAACTTTTGGCAGCAGCAGCTGCCTTGATTGTAGTAGAAGAGGAAAAGTTGGCACGGGTAAAACCTTGGAGCCTATTATTCCAAGAATAAATAGCTTTCATTCCTTTCGTTTGCTCCGCTCCATATGATTCAACAATTGCTCCATTTGCTATGATATTGTCTGTAAAGTAGTTGGGCAGTTCAATATGGTAATATTGAATAGTTTTGCCGATATCTATCTGCTGGACTCTGGAATTATTTAGTATGTATTTCGGGATTTGCCAAATATTTTTTGAACTCTTAAATGCATGCATAGGAGATAGGAGAATATCGCGTTTTATAGTGCTAAATGCTCCTGCTTTAATCAGATAAGGTGCGGTCTGTTGTGTTGTAAATAGTGATGATGTATAAATCTTACAGGCAACTGGGCGCCCATCAGCGGTCAGAATGATTTCACCGTTGCGAAGATGTTCAACAGGTTTCTCCCCAGATACAGTTAGAATCATTGTTCCTTGCGCAAAACATGGTATCGCAGGTGCAGGTATCACTTGGAAAGAGGCATTAGTACCCGCAGTAAATGTCGCTGTGCCATTTGAATCACATGTTATGTTATTTCCGTATTTTTGCCAGGTGGAAGTTGAATCGTTATAATGCTGTACTTCTACAAGAGTATTTGCTAAATCAGGATTTATTATTGATACTGTTGTAGACCAACCTGTCTCTTGAATATTATTCAATTCATCTGTTACTTTTATTGTTACCCAGCTACCCTTGGTAGCGTTAGGTATTGGTTCTATGGATACTAAGGTATTCAAAAGTTGTGCGCCAGGTTGTGCACCTGATTGGAGCGGAGAGACGGATATAGTTGACGTTTTATTATTTGCTGATACTGATGCTGTTGAAGTTACACCTATGGAGTTGATTATTGCTGCAGATGTTGATGTTAAAGTTGTACCCGGATATTTTTGAATTAAAAGAATATTATTTATATTGTTTAGATTAGCTGTAGCTATATTGTTTGAAAATACAGTATTAATTGTATTAGACGGTGCAGAAGTTGTATCAATGACAATAGCAGGTTTATTATTTTCTGCGATGTAGACTGGAGTACCAGAAGTAAATCCAGTCACTGGTGCCGTTAAATTTACAATAGGTAGCAGCTGCGGTACATTATTCACGGCAGAAACTATATTATTTACATTATTTGTAATGATAGCAGGGGCTTTTGTAGCAATACTAATTGAAGATGAATAATTACTATAGTCTACCGAGTTATGTGCTCTAATCTGCAGTGCATATGTAGTGCCTGCAAGCAATAATGCGGAACCAGTTATTCCAAATGTTGAGGAAAGCCCTGTCAACCCGCTTAAAACACCTGTATTTATTACGCTGCCATATGATATATCATAATAATCAACTGCAGCACCATTGTTGTTGGCGGCACTCCATGAAACTGTTAAAGAGCCATTGTCATTAGCAAGGGCAGTGATACCAGTTGGTGCATCAGGAGCAGTGGGATTTGGTACAACTGTAACTATATTTGAGACAGGACTTTCTCCCACAGCATTTACAGCAGTCATAACGTAGGAGTACGTAGTTCCATTTGTAAGATTTGATAGAGTATAGGGTGAAGCACTAATACCAGATGTAATCGCCTTTAAATATGGTATGTTGGATGAAACACCAGTTAGACCAGGTGCATAGATATTCCATGATGTAATCGGTGATCCATTATTAGATATATCTGAGAAAGTTAGCAGAGCGCCAGTATTCTTAGATGCGATTGAAACAGTTGGCGCCATAGGAACAGATACAGTTAGACCTGACGGTAAGAAATAATTACCAGTATTCAGATTCAAATTAATATAATTCGTTGGAGATATACCATAAGTTGAATAAGTACTTGCACTGGGTATATCACCTAAATTTTGGTAAAGTAATGTCTGAAAAGGCTGGTACGCCCATGCAGAAATTCCACTGTTTGAACCACTAAAATAAGAAACGTAATTAAAATTATTATTTAAGATTAATCCACCTGTAGTTCCTGTTACACCATTCCAAATAGAAAGTGAAGGAATAATAGCAGTTCCATTGTACATGTTTAATTGAGGTACACTACTAAATAAATCTATGAGAATACTGCCTGCAATATATGTTGGGCCATACGTTAAACCTTTCAAAACGTTACCTGAATCTGAAAAATCAATATTTGTTAAAGCCAGTTTTTGTTTGGCATCTGCAAGTGATGTGTATGGAGAGCCTATAGTAAACGTGCTATCGGGTTGTGTAAAAAATATAATGCTACCATATACGCTGCGTTCAACAGTTGTTCCTTTCATAACTACATTAGAACAAGATTGCATAGTCATGGTACCAAAGCTATTAACAGTTACTGGCAAAGCTGCAAAATAGCAACCTGAAATTGTTAAATTATTTTGATAGAAAAAATCTATTCCTTTTTTCTGCATATTTTTTATTGTAACATTTATTAGGCTATTGTTATTTGCTCTCCCGCCTGATACAGGAGCCGGTGAGTATTTTATTGCATTAGTGTTATTGCTTGTAACCAAACCAGCGTCAATTATTAGATTAGCCACAGTAATATTACTATTCGTAACATATATCGGCCAGTTAGTATAATTGCTCAACTTAAATGTTGGATTAATACCTGACGCATTTGCAACACCTCCAAAATATACCGAAGATACATCAAATATAATAGTTGTGTTCGTACTTTGTTCAGTATAAGTTATACCTCCCGCAAATAAAATTGAATCTCCTGATGTATAACCTCTTGCACTCAGATTCAATCCGGTATTTTCCCATACTTTGCGCCCTCCGTCGTATAAATAAACAGATTTATTATCACTGAATGTGAGTTTTTTAATACCATAGTATTTATCTATTTGACCCGCATTTGTTAATGCTAATACAGTTTGGCCACTTACAGTTGTTACGCTGAATGCTGATGGAGGAGGGGCAGTCATTCCAGTATATGACACACTATATGTGTTTGTATCATAAGGAGCATAATATGTCCTTCCATTAGGAGCAGATACTACAGATCCACTAACTATGCCACTTGAATACTTTTCTGAAGCAGTATCGCCACCTCCATTGTAAGCTTGACAACCAAATATGTAGTAAGTATTTGGATTTACTGTTATTGTTGCGGCACTTGTTATGCCCATAACTGGTGTTATTCCTGTACGTGAGGATGTAACGCCCAGGCTGTATGGCCAAATTGCATATAGCTGACCTGCAGAAATCCCAGATAGAGATAGATTTATAGTTGATTCATTGCCTCCTTGTGTGACAACTGGCACAATAGATGCGTTTGGCAAAGTCCATGCAGCTACAGTAGCTGAGCCCCCTGTATAAGTGATACCGCCTGAGAGACAATACGGTGTAACATTAAAGTAGTACTGTTTATTGCTAGTCAATCCAGATGCTGAATAACTGGTTGCTGTCTGTCCAGATCCAAGACTGTTCCAAACACCAGATGTTGTACCTATCTGGTTAGCAATTGTATAATATGTTGGTGTTTTAAAACCAGGTGTCACCGCAGACCATGAGAGAGCTACACTATTTGTTGTTCGCGCACCCACTGTTATTGAGCCCATGTTTCCTGGTGCGGAGGACATTATATCATACAGCCTTTTTTTTCTTATAGAAAGATTTTTATTTTACATAATAAAAGCAGTTTAGTCAATTAATTTTAGCATTTTTGTCCCGGATGATGACTTATATTAGAAGATGTGCAGCTTCTGAAACTCATTACCGTCAAGTACTAAATGGTAGTCCATTCTGAATCATCCATATCTGAATATAGATTATAAATTTCATGACCCATCCAGCGAAATGGAAGTAAGATAATTTCTATACATAAAGCAAATGTAATTAAAATTGAGAAACAAGGCGCACTAAATATTTTTATTGGCAGAGAAAGTTCAGAAAAACAACTTCGGATTATCATACTAATTGGCAGAGGGTGAAAAGGCATTAACTTATTGATTCAAATAATAAACTCTCTAAGCTGTCAACCTCTGCGCTGGACCAGAGGTACCGTCAAGTACTTGACGGTAATAAGGATTTTAACAGTAGCATTTAGGGATGAATGTAGCAGTAGAATCTATTATAGCCGCATTAACTGCAGACGGCGTTCGTCTACCCTTATCAGCTCAGAAATTTACACTTTACAGTGCATCTAATGCTGATATGTTACGTTGGACTCCAGCAACCCAGATTCAGCTATTGCCCGACGGATTTACGCGGATCGGTACAGTTGGCGACGGAAATTGTATGCTGCACTCCATGTTATTTTCACAATCGCCCATTTACCGCCAATATACTCCTGCAGCGCGTAGCAAAATTGTTGATGAATTTCGCGCCATGTTGCAGACGCAAGAATCCCAATTGCGCGGATTAGCCGATATTCTTTACAGCGAAATAGGAGGTGCATCAGCATTAGAAGAATCTTTTGAGATTTTACGCCAGCATCGCGAAGAAATTAATATAGAATTGGGCCCTTTGATTGCACGACTTTTTGGAGCAAATTTTTTGGCTCTTCAACTTCAAGATAGTATGGCTTTCCGACCAGTTCGTTTGACTTGGCAGCCGCGTTATGATTCCAGTCTGCCTACAATTCTGGTAAATTACATCGGCGGCGGTTTGAATTTTGGTCATGCAAATTTTCAGGGCTCAGGTCATTATGAAACTATAATACACGCACCCATGCAGTTGGTTAATTCATCTGATCATCGCAAGACGCGTAAAGCAAGCACGATGGCCGCAGCAGCCATTAGCCCTGCATCTACATTCATGTTTGAATCGGGTAATCCACTACTTGAACCTATTTTAGACTTATTTCGTATAAGTAGTTAGAAGCATGTCTAATTGGAATTCTGAATGGGAGGACGCTTTAACTAAATTTAATTCTCAGATGGTCCGCGTGACGGGACGTACCCGCGTAGCATTCTATGGCTCTGTAGGTTTCAGACATGCTATGATTCGCACGCAGGCTTTAGTTTTCCGTATTCTGAACTGGGAGAGAAATAGTCTGGCACATTACACTTTTGCCAAGAGTTCCAATTCAGTAGCAGCATCACCGCCCAAAACCAGTGAATTTCGCCAGATTGCAGACGACCTTAAACGTCCAGATATTGCAGCTGTACCAAAAAAAGAACTGGAAGAACTCCACAATTTTCTTGTGGCCCTTCGTATGCAATTTAAGATGTCCGAAAAGAGTGTTACACGTGCTAAGAGAACAGCAACAAGAAGAGCCAGTCCTGCTAAAGGTGGCAACAGACGCTACACGCGGTCTAAAAATAGGCCCGGTCACTAAATTATAGTATGTTCCGTCTGCTATTTTCTGTTGCATCTCTGGCAGCTATTTCTGCAACAATTTCAGATTGTGATACGACATCTGTATTTCAATCAACATCGATGACTTTTAGTCCTGATCCTCCTTCTCCAGGACAGCAAGTCGATATCGCGCTGGTTTTTACAAACACCGGCCCAGAAGTTGCAGAAGGTCTTGTTTATACTTCGCTGAATGTTAATGGTCTGCCGCTGCAGCAAATTGATGCTTTATGCGGACAGACAGTATGTCCGATTTATCCTGGTGCACAAGAACGCCGCAATTCAACAATCTGGCCCGATGTAACAGGCAAAATTGTATCGCAAGTTCAGTGGGTTGGTGCAGCAAATGAATCGCTGCTGTGCTACAAAATTGTTACACGTGTTGGTCAGACAAAGGAATTAATTGCTGTATAATTTGTGTCGGAAAAGCTCACGGATTAACATCAGTAATTCTAAATATGTTGGCGGTTCCTGATTTAGTTCACGAAAACTATGATAAATAGTATTCATATCTTCAGGAGAAGGCACAATTCTCTCTATTTGTTTTCCATATTATGCACAAGTAAACAACCAATCAGTGTCAATTTTATTCACGCTGATTAGATGTCCACACTTTTTGACAATGGCATACGTCCCCCTCAGGTCCAAGGTACAGGATATGGTTCAGCCGCAAAAGCTCGTAAAACCCTGCGCCTAATTCGGCACAAACCAGCTTCATATCAAAAACAGATTATTACAACAATGTATTATCGTGCAAAACACCATAAATTTCAAACACCAGGTATGCGTGCAGCCATGCGTGTATTTGCTAAGACTCTTCATCGGAAGAATCGGGAATAATTCCAATAATCTTTTGAATAGCTTGTTTTAACAAATCTTGTTTAGAATCCAGTATTTTTTGGATGCGGAAACGCTCAAGCAATAATTCATAGTCTTTGGATGATATCGTTATTTCTTTCAATAACTTGCCTCCTTTGTATCTTACTAATCCATCTATATTGGTAATGCAGTTTACTCTTTTATTATCGTAATTAAAAGCAACCTTTTCACTGGGAATATACAATTCAGTTACAATATGTCCCATACCATGGATAAAATCTCCAAATGACTCATATGCTGTAATCTGCCAGAGTTCTGCTCTAACTTGAGTGTTACCCATCCTGTGTATGTTATTTACATCCCATCTGCATTGTCAACTTTAATACCACTTCTTGTGATCAAATGTAGGAGCCATACTACGTTCCAAGCCCGGTACAGGTCGTTGCACAAATCCATCTTGATCAGCTATGCTGGGTAAGTCACCCATAGCTCTTGCCGCCTCTAAACCTGTGAACCATGGATCAATTGCTGCCTGCACATCGGCGCGTGTGTCATAGCGGAATTGCATATCTACTGCTGTATTTTCCTCAT
>Ga0214917_10007717_pt1 | contig 10790 bp, 6 predicted proteins | sample LL_1208_BB_MetaG_FD_177983 | JGI IMG/M metagenome (GOLD analysis project Ga0214917, IMG submission 177983) | Freshwater microbial communities from Lake Lanier, Atlanta, Georgia, United States - LL_1208_BB | ecosystem: Environmental > Aquatic > Freshwater > Lake | place: USA: Georgia | collected...
CTGCATTACCTTTCCGAGGGCCCGGTCGTGTGCCAGCCGTGCAGTATGAGGCGTGTTCTCCTGCCGCCGGCTTCACCCTCCGCACCGCCGTCCTCGGCGGCCATATCCGCCACCCGGAATTTAGACCCGCAACCAACGAGACACCCGACCACATTCGCAACGACTGACCGCCTTAAAGGCAGTCAGATTTGGTGCAAAGTTCTGTAGACTAGATATTTAGAATGTTTTTTTGCAGAGTGCGGTTGGGAGTTAAAGTTATTGGTCGAATGTTTACAATTTGTTGTGGGCTAGGATAGCAAGGAATACCAAGGCTTGAGTTTGAGCTCAGATTTTAGGAGTGGAATGCGTACGCAAAAGGTTAGCGGTAAGGAGTTTTGGCCTATTTTTATTGGGAATAGTGACTTGCTGTTTGGAAGTTGATTTGTCTGCCCAACAATTCGGTGGGATTCGAGGCCAGGTAGTCGATTCTGACTTCGGTCAACCAATCGGGAGGGCCTCTGTCACAGTGATGGACACAGCGCTCGGAGCCATGACAGATGATCAAGGCAACTTCACCATCTCCGGGGTCCCGGCGGGAGTCTTCAATCTGCAAGTCCGCGCCTCGGGTTATTTACCCCGCATTATGCCTGAGGTGGCTGTTTCTGCCGGCAGTTTCAATGACCTGCGGGTGGAAGTGGTCGCCGAAATTGAGGAGATGGAGGAGTTAGTGGTTCCGGGGGAACTGGACAAGGCCTCCGAGGTGGGCCTCCTCACCGAACGGCAAGAAGCGACTGCGGTGATGGACATGATCGGCCAAGATTTCATCGCCCGTCTCGGCGCCGCCACCGCAGGGGATGCGCTGAAACGGGTCACCGGAACATCCGTGGTGGATGGAAAATACGTATCCGTCCGCGGTCTCTCCGACCGCTATGTGAACACCCTGCTGAACGGCGGGCGGCTCCCCTCCACCGATCCCGACAAACGGGCGGTCAATGTCGACCTCTTTCCCGGAGCCTCCCTCGAAAGCATCAACGTGATCAAGACCTTCACGCCCGACCAACCCGGGGACTTCACCGGGGGCAGTGTCGACCTCCGCACCCGCAACTTCCCCGACAAGCCCTCCTTTGGCGCCAGCGCGACCGTGGAGTATAATTCCCAGGCCACCTTCAACCCCAACTTTCTCAGCTACCAGGGCGGCGGCACCGGACCGTTTGGCTTTCAGGCCGACAAGAGAAAAATCCCCAGTAGCGTCACTTCCCAACCCCCGGGAACTTTTGGTGACCCTACCCAGCTGGTCTTCCCTGCTGGCCTCGCAGAGGCCGATCGCGAGAACACTCTGATGCGGGACATGAACCCCGTCCTCTCTCTCCGTCCAAAAACCGTGGGACCTAACTACAAGATGAACCTGCAAGGCGGAGACGTGGTGGACTTTGGGGACGATCAGAAAATGGGGGTCTTTGGGCTATTTAGTTACAATCGAGAGTATACTTATTACGGCAACGGTACGCGTACCCAGCTCTATCGGGAACCTTTCGTCGTGGATACGGTCTATTCTCAACAACGCGGCACCGAGGACGTGCTCTGGGGTACGTTGCTCAATCTCAGCGGTCAGTTGGATGCCAATCACAAGGTAAGCTCCAATTTCATCTTCAACGAACAGGCCTCGGACAATGCCACCGCCACCCAGATGACGACTCCTCCGACGGCCTCGCCCAACCGCACGTCCACCACCGTTATTGACTATGGAGAGCGCCAGCTGGCCTTTATGCAACTCACCGGGGAAAGCGTATTTCCGGAGGCAGCCCACCTCAAAATGAACTGGAATGGTGGCCTCGGCCAGGCCCAACTGACCGAGCCAGACCAACGCGCCTTTCAGGCCGTCACCCTGCCGGATGGCACCCAGCGCTCATTGGATCCCGTGGAAGCAGCACAGGGTTACGCATATTTTGGAGAATTAAGCCCTGCCTTCCGATACCAGCGGGAGTTAACCGAAAACAGTTTTTACACGATTGCCGATTTTCTTGTCCCTATGGACGGGGAGAATCAGTACGACAATACCTTTAAGACCGGCTTCTATTACGACCAGTCGGATCGCTCCTATAATCAGGATAGTTACACCTACGGTTATGGAGGATCCAACGACCCGGATTATTTAACCTCCCAGCCCAATATTCCCGGACAAACTTGGTCAGATTATTTTCTGTCTCCCGATCGATCCGGCCTCGTCAACCCCACCGGCCAGGGGAATGGTCAGCTAATGAGCTGGACGCTCGAGGACACCGGGGCAGACACCGGAACTTTCTACGACGCCTACCAGGCCATCACGGCCAGCTACCTCATGACCAACTTCAAGCTCTTTCCCCAGCTCAAACTCACCGGCGGAGCCCGCTTCGAAAATACCGATATCCAGATCAAGGGGGCGGACAACCTGCCCGGCTCTCTTTTCCCCGGCTTCACCGGGTTGTCCAAGATCCAGCAGCTGGATTTGTTGCCGGCCGTGGGAGCCACCTTTGAGCTGGCCAAAGATGTCAACCTGCGGTTCTCCTGGTCCCAGACCCTCGCACGCCCGTCCTTCAAGGAAATGGGCCCCGTCCTGACCCAGGATTTTGGGGATTCCACCTACTTCGTCGGCAATCCTTTTCTCCAGCTCTCCAGCATCAACAACTACGACTTCCGCGCGGAATGGTTCCCTCGCGCCGGGGAGGTCATCTCCGTAGGACTTTTTTATAAAGAAATCGATGCCCCGATTGAGCAGACCACCTTCGGAGAGGCCAACACCGGTACGTTTCTCAAATACGTCAATTCCGACCGAGGCCAGCTCTGGGGCTGGGAAGTGGAACTCCGCAAGCGGCTGGACCAAATGCACGCCGTTCTTAAGGACTTCAGTGTCTTCTTCAACTTCACCCAGATCCAAAGCCAAGTCACCCTTTCCGAGCAGGAAATCGAGGTCCGCAACGATTCTGGCATCCCTGGGGACACGCGCCCCCTTCAGGGTCAACCCGCTTACGTTCTTAACACAGGCCTCAATTATGACAACGACGAGTACCGATTCTACGCCGGAGTCTATTTCAATGTTTCCGGCGAATTTTTATATGCCGCCGGCGGCGGCACCGTCCCTGGGGAAGCCCTGCCGGACGTTTATGAGCAGCCTTTCCCCTCTCTGGACTTCAACATCACCCAAGGCCTGACGGAGAACTGGAAGATGACCTTTCGGGGTAAAAATATGCTCAATCCATTCTATCGGCTGACCCAGACCATCAACGGCACCGAATACGACACATTTACCTATACCAAAGGCTGGGACCTTAGTCTCAATGTTTCCTACGGCTTCTGATAGAAGTCTACTGGCCAATCCGCGCGTAGGCCTCCGGCAACGCTTTCTCGATCCGGCCCATCTGTTCCAGTTCTTCGGGGGTGAAAGTGGCTCGAGACCGAACGGCCGCTAGGCAAACCTGAAATGCCCCCCAGGCTTGGCTTCGCGGATTGGACACTTTTTCAGCCACCGCCAACGCCTCACGCCAGAGTGCCCTGGCCTGTTCCTTCAAGCCAGCTTGATAAAGTCCCGTGCCCAACTCCGCCAGGGCCTGCGTCTGAAAAAAGGGAGGCAACGCTTCCCGGATACGCTCAGGAGCCTCCGCGGCGAGCGCGATTGCCTGCTCCTGACGAAATGCCGTGGCCAGCAGCCTGACCACCTTTCCCCAGTAACCATAGGAGGTCTCGAGGGCCGCCGGCTGGCTTCGAGTTAGCTGGACCAGTTCATCCAGTTGGGCCTTCACCTGTTCCTCCAGGCCTGCCAGCCAGGCCAAACGCAGCAGTTCCGCTCGTGTCCCCACATTGGCTAACCGGTAACCCTGCGCTTCCTGCAGCGAGGGTTGCAGAAGGTCTTTCGCCTTTTCGCGTTCTCCCCGGGCCAGGAGTCCCTCGGCCCTCGCAAGCAGCGCGTCTCCCCCGGAGGAGATCTTCATCCTGGCCTGTAGTTTTCCCCCTCCTTCCGGCGCCTCTTGGATGGAGCCGCCCTTTGATTTCTCCAGAGCCTTTTTCTTCTTAGAAACTCCGGTAGCCGGAGCGAGGACTTTTCGGCCTTCTTCCCCCAAAAGATCGACGGAAGATTTCTCCGAACCAGCGGTCATGAAAGTTTCCTTATCCAGGTTTTGAAACATGGGCGGCACGGCGATCCCTGCCTTTTCCACAGCTGCCAAGGCTTGGGGACCATAACCCGCCGCCTCACCCAGGGAAATTAACCTGCCCATAATTTCCCAGCTTTGCTGGGCGGATCCTTCCCGGGGCAGGCTGCCAAGACTTTCCAGCTGCCGACCGGCCTCGTCGAACTTCCCCATGCGAATAAGAACCTCGACGCCGTCCAGACGAGCCAAAGCCCGACGATAGCCGGGAATTTCCGCAATGATATCCTCCGCGCGCTTTGTTTGCCTCTCCCGAAAAAGCTCCTCCACCACGGCCTGCTGGGCTTGGGACTTCCAATAATCATCCCCACGAATCAAGGGCAGGAGGGCGACCGCCCGATTCAAAGGAACCGCCGTCGGCTTTTGACAAGCGGACAAAATGACAAAAAGGACAAGGAGATATTTGTATTTCATGGAGGGCGTAAAACCGAACGGGGCTTGGCGACTGCCAAGCCCCGCTCAAAGTATTCTGCTAGTTTGACCGAATCAGAGTGCCAACACCCGATAGAACTTCGGCGTGCTGTTGATCTGCCCCGCCGCTGCCGAGTCATCATAGTTGTAGGTGCCGTTGTTTCCGTCCACAATCGCGATGCTCTCGAATTTCTTGTTGTCCGTGGAGCGCTCCACGCTGTACTTCACCCCGGTTAGACTGGGGAAGCTAACGCGGGCATTGGCACCGTTGGCACTAACGATTACAGGAGGCTCGATACTCGCTTCCGTCGAGGCCAGCAGCCCCGACTGACCCAGCATGGTCCAAGTGAGGTACCAAGCGTTGTCGCGGACCGCTCCGATGTGTGTCGTCGGAGTCAAATCCGCCAGCTGGGGAGCGCGCGAACGGTCAATTGTCCATCCGCCGTTTTTCACCGTGCTGTCTGACGGAGTGAAGGCCAAGCTGCCTTGGGCGATTCGCCCAGAGAGGGGCACCGTGAAGCCGGGGTTAAGGTTGACGTGGTTTGAGTTGGCCAGAGCTGTCGAGCCGCTTGTACTGAGCGAGGTCAAATTCGAGCCGAGAATCGCCTCGATTTGAGCATCTGTGGCGCCACTGGCGCTACGTGCGGTGGACGACCGGAACATTTGGCCCCGGGTGGCAACCTTGTTACCCGCCGTAATGGTAGCCAAGCTGACCTTGCTGTTGGTATCCCCTGCCCACGCCAAGCCACAACGATACCACACATTACCCTTGATCTCGCCATAAGGACGGCCGTTGCTGGTGTCCGCCGCTCCAAGAATAGTGGTCGAAGAGGCGTCGTATCCTTTGTTGTCAGTTGCCGTGTTTGTGTATTCTCCTGCCGTTCCGGAGAGGGAGATGGCGCCGAAGGGAGCGTCCATATAGACATTGTTGATTAGCTTAATTTGGCCACTGGATTTCACGTCGGGACCCACCCGGTCAAAGTTTTGTTGCCCCCTTGCTCCGTAACCACGCCCGATGTAAGTCCCATTGGCTAGGGTAGCCACTGTTTTCGGCACGGCAGAGCCGCCTTCCGGACCATCGTTCTCCGAAAGGTTGTCTCCGGAGTCAATGTCAAGACGCCCACCCACCACTGTTCCTGAACCACTGTCCGCAGGATTATGGATCTGGAGGACGAACTGAATGTTCCCTACCCAGCCAGCATCGGTATCCACACCGTCATCCCCGCAAAAGGTGGTGACGGCATATTTGACCGTGTTGCAACCGCCCCAGAACTCAAAGGCATCATCCTTGTTACACCAGTCCTCGACGAACTCGATCACCGTATTGTAACCAACGCCGTACATCGAGAAAGCATTCAACTCCTTGGCTACATCGATTTCAAATCCACCGTACCGATTCGAAAGAAATCGAACAAGACCTTGATCATCTGAGTCAATATCACCACCGCCCACGGCATAAGTGGAGAAAGCGGCCATTCCCTCAGCAGCGTACAAACCCTTGCTTGTTGCAGCTACCGTATTCCGGGCATTTTCACTGCCGTAACTTGGGCCGGTGATGTTGGCACGACCTAACCAGACGATACCACCCCACAAGCCGGTTTGATCCCACATGCCACCGGATGCTTCTGCGGTGGAGTAAGAGCGTACTCCGGAATGAGACCCGGTGTTGGTAATGGTATATTCACCAACCCCGTCGGTTCCGCGGACTAAGGTGTATCCGGTGCGGAGCACTCGGTAGCTAGAGTTGTAGGTAGGATGGCCGTTTTCGGCCCGGTTTTCGTAGGGGGGAATCGTCCAGATTCCGCCCGGCACGTTGGGATCATCGATGGAGGTGAAGATAATCGGAGCCTCCGCCGTGCCGTTAGCGATCAAACGGCCTCCTCGGGCCACGACCAAGGCGCCGGGATCAGCCGGCTGAGTTGAGCTGGTGCCTGCCCGGACGTTTTTCTCAAAACGCACCACCGTGCCTGGCTCGATCACCAGGGTTACACCGGAATCAATAATGGTATTCTGGGTGATCAGGTAGACTTTGTCGCGAGTCCAGCGCTGATCCACCTTGATAACCCGCGCTTCGGTGCCGTTGGCCGCAGCGCCACCATCGAAAGCGTCGACGATACCGGCGCCAAGGGTGGAAACGTCAACGAAGGTGGTGGTGTTTTGCGCCTGGGCGGCGCCAGCCAACCCGAAGGCGGCCAGAACTGAGAGGAGGAGTTTATTTTTCATAGTTTTGAGATTTTCGTTTAAGTTTGAGTTTTACTTGTGGGTTTAGACGTTGGATTTTCGCAGACGACGAAGGGCGAGCACGCCCGCCGCACCGAGAAGCATGAGCGAGGCCGAGGAGGGCTCGGGCACGGTGGAGGTGGTCAGGGCACCATAAGTTCCGGCACCCGCATTGGCTGCCCCGTAGATCGCGGTTACCTGACTTGCCGCAAGCGTCCAGTTTTCCGACAAACCGAAAGCAACGGCGATGGGATCAGAAGGACTGGTCCACGAGAAACCCAGGTCATAAAGACCAATCTCTTGGATCGTAGACCCATCGGAATATGACACGAAGGCCAAGGCGCGGTTGTCTTGCGTTGAACTCCAGATACTGGTCAGCGGGCCCCCTGCGTAGGTGGATACGGTGTTATCGACCCCGTAGTATTTATAAAAGGAGTCGTTGTCCGTGATGTTGGCCCCAGTCACCGAGCCCCAGTTTAGGAGGGTGCGGGAATTGTTTCCGTACCAAGCCGCAAATCCAGCGGCGCCATCGGCAGTGCCGTCCTTGGTCAGCAAGGAGGCAAGGCCACCGTTCAGGGATCCAAAGGAGACCTGAAAAGTATCGGTTGCGCTACCCCCGGACTGCCTGGCAATCGTGGAAAGAAGGTTAGCCGTGACTTCAGCATTTTGGGCTTGGGTGGTTGACCATGAGGCCAGGCCAATGACGGCAAGGGCTAGGAAGGTTGAAGTTTTGTTCATGATGGGTTTTCTCCTAGGGTAGGTTGCAAGTATTTTAAGGGTTTACCATTGATGTCCTCCGGCGTAGGAGGGCAAAAAGACCGGCACCAAAAAGAGCGAGGGCAGCGGAGGATGGCTCGGGAATTGCTTGGGTGGCGATGCCGGTTCCATCCGATTTGACCAAGCCGAACAAGGAAGTGACCCCAAAGGCGGGATCTCCCACATCAGCAACATCCACCTGCAAAATGGCACCGAAGCCTGCCGCCGGGAACGCCTGATTGGACACAAACAGGCCGTATTCCGAAGTGGCGCCGGGAGTCTGAACCCAGACGTAAGGGATCTTCCCGACCAGATTTTGGCCGTTTAATTGAGTCCCGTAGGTAGAATTGTTAGCGGTGGTTGGATTAAGCTCAAACTCCGTTCCAAAACCCGGTCCCTTGGAAGCCTCATTCAGGTCCCAGAGCAGGGTGAAGTCCCCTACCCCACCCGAAACCAAGCCAGAACCAAAGCTTACCCAGCCATTGTTGGTCCGGAAGTTTTGCATACCAGCATCGGTAGTGACGGAGCCAAGGGCAGTACTAAGGGCAGCCGAGGTGGTGAAGGAACCTGCCGAAAAGAACACCCCGAAATCCACCAAGGTGTTGTCAGGCAACTTGGTGACTAGATCCGAGCGGGTGTTATTACCAAAGTAACCCGCGACCACCACATTTAAGGTGGCAGCCTTGCCGGTGGCTGCATGGGTCAAGAAAGATAGGGCAAGCACTCCAAAGACGTGGGCCAGCGTCCGTTTCGTGGGCCGTGGGGATTGTTTCATAATTTGATTATTCAAGGTTGCTTTCCTGCTTGGGCCTTACGGGACAGAGGTGAACGCCGGTGCAATGGTGATCACTTTGTCACCCGTGCCCGCTGGAGTAACTAGGAGGGAACTGAACTTAGCGATCGTGGGATTCACCCGTGAACTTCCCGAGAAGGCACTGGCCCCGTTGGTCTGGGTAACTCCACCGATCCGGTAGGTGGTGAAAGCTCGGGTGGACGAGTTCCAGACCCCATATCCGTCATGGGTAGTGCTAGGAACGGTATTCGCCCGGGTGGGGGAGGTGGCCGGGATGGTGGAACGGTCAAAAGTAGTATCGAAAACACCAGGGTTGGAAAGTAGGACCCTTTTGCCCGCGGGGGCGATCAAACGGGTCCGAGCAGAGCGGTAATCTCCAGCGAGGTTAAAGTTGAAGGGAACGGCCTTCCGGTTGACAATCACAAAACCTTTGCCGAGACCGACCGGCACGTGATTACGGTTGGCGGAACCGGTTGACGCCCGCCAGTTGTAGACCCCGCCAGTGACGTGGATAAAATAAGTGGTCAGAGCTCCGGTGGCGGTGTTGAGGACTTGGACTTGGGCATTCACCCCGCTGGCCGTGGAGGAAAGTCCGCTGCCGAACACATTGGAGGAGGAAGCCACACCAAATAGCGAGGCAAGCGTCCAAGACTTACGTACGGCAAACTTGGACCCACTCTCAATGTTGATTGAGGATGGAATTGAACCTTCCACTGTAATGGAGGTGTTACCGGAGCCACCCACGGCGTTGAGGATCAGGCCGATGGCCGGTCCATCCACGATTTCCACCACATACCACTCGTCCACGTTCTGATCCGTGTTGGTAAAGGAAGGGAAATTTTGCGAGGAAGGATCCTTGACCACCGTGAGGATCGTGTTGCCTCCGCTCGAAGAAATGGCTGAAACCGTGCCGAAAGCTTCCACGGGACGAGCGTAGGGTGTGCCCATGACAGAGGTGGTCGAAGAAGGAACTGTAACTTGGGTAATTCCTGCGGGATCACCTAAACCCGCTTGGAGGGAGGGGGCAGCAAGGATACAGACGAGGGCGAGCGCCCCAGCCGATAAAAAGTTAATGTTGGATGATGGGTTCATAACGGATGGTTTCTCCTGATTAACGTTGAGATTGGTCTGGAAATTAAATTTCCACATGCAGGTAAAATGCTCACGACCTTTTTTTTTGCAACCGGTTTATTGTTACGTTTCTGTGACAGAAGCATGACTTCATCATTAATTTGCAACCATTTACAACAATTGACACATCCTCGTCATGAAACCGCCGAATTTTGAAATCAATTTTTTCCCAATTTTTGCGTTTCCCGTTTTGCAAAAAGTAACTTTGGCAGAGATCCGGTTGGTCCCGAGTGACAATTTGATGACAAACGTCGCGGCTACTGGATTCCGCCAAAGGCTGGTGTTGATTTTATAAATCCGATGAATCGAATTACTTTCACCTGTCTAAAACGATTGCGGGTAAATTTTCCTCAAGGCCTTCGCTTCGTTTTGGCGGGCCTCTTTCTGCTCCCTTCATCGCGAGAGACCTGGGCTGATACGGTTACCATCTACTTCCCGCCGGCGTTGGAGGCCAGCACGGGAATCACCACCTCCACGGGCGGGTCCTTGGCCGGGTTCACCGTTCGAGCCGGAATCTTCACCAACACTCCCAGCCAGCTTCTGGCCAATCTGACCGGGCAAACCTCCGCCGCCAACATCCGCTCTACGATTCATGCCTCCTTCACTCAGTATGGCTCTTTTTCCATGACGGACGCATTGCTGAATGATCCGGGCCAGGCTGTCTTCAACTTCGAAGACCCGATTGCCCCAGCGCTTCGTGGCCAAGATATTTACCTTTTGTTTTACAATAACGCGTCTTTTAACAACGCCACCGAAATGGGCATTTTCCGCATGGCCACGCGTGCCAACGTTCCGGGGCAAGGCGTGGGGGTTTTCCCAACTTTTGACGATGGATTCGGCAGCCGCGACTCTTATTTCTACTTTTCGGATGTGGATAAACTGGTGGGCCCCGAGTCTTTTTTAAATCTTCTCGTCGGTCAGTATAATGCCACTGCCGGAAGTTTTACGCTGGGCGCCCTTGAGGGCGGCATCGGGCAGATCACAAGCAACCTGACCCAGACCAACACCGCCGGCTCGGCGGTGAGCTACCAAATCCGCGCCAATAACGGACCGGACCGCTATTTCGCCACCACGAACACGTCTACCAATGATCTTACGGTCACAACGCTGCCAACAGGCTTCTCCATTAGCACTGACACAGGGATCCTTTCCGTCGCCAGCAACGCCGCCGCCGGCACCTATCCGATTCGCTTGGTTGCTTCCAACTCCCTGACCGCCTCCGTGGCCACCAACACGCTGACTTGGGTGCTACAGGCGGCTCCCGTCATTTCGTCCTCTCTGACCGCCACCGCCATTCGCGGCTCGGCTTTCTCTTACCA
>Ga0214917_10007718_pt1 | contig 10790 bp, 8 predicted proteins | sample LL_1208_BB_MetaG_FD_177983 | JGI IMG/M metagenome (GOLD analysis project Ga0214917, IMG submission 177983) | Freshwater microbial communities from Lake Lanier, Atlanta, Georgia, United States - LL_1208_BB | ecosystem: Environmental > Aquatic > Freshwater > Lake | place: USA: Georgia | collected...
GTGCGGCAGGCGGTGAGGATCGCAAATTCCAAGGCGCGGGCAGCGGTGGCGTGTAAAGCGCGCAGCCGAGGCATGAAGGCGCTGATTTCCTGCCATGGGAGAGCGGCATGATGCTTCACCCTAGCCACCTTGGCGCGGGCAGGCAGCATGGCAGAGAGATGCCCTTTCCAGCGGGCCGGGTTGTCTCCTGCGCGCCAGCCACGGGCAGCAGCATAGGCCAGCACCGCCTCTATGCGCCCCCGTAGCCGTGACGCAGTCTCGGACCGGGCATTCCAAAGTGGCACGCGCTTGCCGTTGTCCTCCTCCACCAGCTGCTGGAGCACCCCAATCACATGCTCAGTGCCGATATCCGCCACCGGCATCTTGCCCAGGGCGGGGTAGGCGTAGGTCTCGAGGCTGCTTGTCCATTGAGCTCGGTGCTTCGCGTTTCGCCAGCCTTCACCATGAGCCGTGATGTGCATCTCGGCCACCGCCTTGAAGGTCTGGGCGCGGCCACTGGCCTCGGCCTTCGCTCGTGCCTCGGCCTTGCGCTGATCAACAGGGTCGCTTCCATCCCGCAGCACCTTCCGGGCGGCTTCAGCATCGTCGCGGGCCTGTGCCAGCGTGCGGCCCACCTTGCCCTCAGGATCGCAGGCACCCAGCCCCATCTCGCGTGACTTGCCGTGCAGCATGAAGCGGAGGCTCCATTTGGCGGCGTCCTTCCCAGTCACGTGGAGATACAGGTTGCCACCATCCGCATGGCGCGCCGGCTGCCCCTTGGCCATGAGCGCCTTCACCGTCGCCACCGTCAGCTTGCCAGCCATTGCCTACCTTCTCCGCGCCCACAAGATGGCCCACAATATGGTTGTGGGCTGGTGGGGTGCAAGAGGAAACAAGCTGGGACGGAAGGGGCGGGATTAAGCCAGATTTCAGTCTATTAGATGACCTATCTGGCGTCCCTCAGTGTGCCGCAGGACATACATTAGTCGGACACCCTGTCCGCCAGTTATTCTCCGCATAATATTGATCCAAAATAGAATTTTTGCGATCCGCGTGCCCCCCAAATCGACGAGAGTTTGCCGCAGAAGCCGGTAGCGAAGCTTCAGCGTGACGAGGCGGTTCGAAAAAGGGGGTAAGAATTGCGCATCACCGCGGCTTATGGCCCTGCGGCGGCATCATGGCCGCCAAAATGGCCAGCGCCCACTTGTGGCTTAGGAGCCTGTTTCGTTCGCAAAGGCTCTAAGCCTGTGTCTGTCCAGCATCTTCATCCGTTCAAACGATTCCGTTTTAAACGGATGATGCTCTAGTTTGCCAGTTTGCGCTGCTGCCGACGGCGCTTAAGCGCGGCCAAGCCTAGGATGCCCACACCGAACAGCGTCAGCGTTGCGGGCTCCGGAACAGCCGTAAAGTCAGCCGTGAGCCGCAATTGTGAGGTGCCGAGTTCAGGGTTCGACCAGAGCCCCGCAGCAAAACTGCCGGCACCAACCTCGGTGAAGCGAATATCGGTGACGGACACGCCATCGAGATTGAATGTGGCCGGCAAGCCCCCGATCACGAAGCCATTCACGGTGTCACCAGGCGGGTTGGTCGGCTGCTGAACGGTAAGATTAAAAATCTGGTTAGCCGTGTCAGCATTCGGCTCGGTAAAATTCAGTAGGAGCGAATAAATCACGGAGAACAGCTTATCGGTCGGGAACAGCGCGTTTCCTGACGCATTATTGACCCAGGTGATTTGGCCGATCAGCACGTCATTCGCATCGGTATTAAACGCAACCGGCCCGAAATCATTCGCAGTAAGCGTACTATTGTTCGAGCCGCTCATGTCAAGGGTATTGCCGCCGCCACTTATGTTGCAACCGCCCAATCCAAAAGCACCAGCACTGCATCCGGAAATCGTCGAGAAGCTGCCATTCGAGCTGAATGAGATGGGGGCGGCGCCAGCAGTGCTCATCCCCACAAACGCTGCCGCCACGAGCGAGGCCGTCACTAATTTACCTAACATGTATCATAGTCCCTTTGCAGACCTACTCAACATGATGCTGAGCGTATCGCCTTGCAGCAAAATATGTGCCAAAAGAGACGGCGCCTGATTTTATTCAATATATTAAGTCATCCATCCTGTCTTAAAATGAGCAATGTAAAGATTTTTTACACATTGCCCCTATTCAGTAGCGTTTTCCAACAAATAACGCGGTCGCGGCTGATGGAGCCATTTTCGGTGCGGTGAGCGCGGCAGGAAGCTGGTCCACGAGTGGGCAAATTCGCCATCCCCTGCGCCATGCGCTGCGGCTGGCGCTTCTCGTGCCTGGCACCATATCGCCCATATGAAACGAAGACCGCTGCGCGCGCCACAGCCCGACCCGGCGCGCTCCATCAAGGCTGCCATCACTGAGCGTGTCGTGGCGCTGTTCAACGATCGCGCGCGGGGCGAGGCGCCTGTGGCGCGCCGCCTCGATGGCATGTTCGGCCCCAACGCGGTGGCATGGCATGTCCATGGCGACGTCACCTCTATGATGGTCGGCGGCATTTCCTCCCTGTTGCTCCAGATGCTGCACCCCGCTGTATTGGCCGGCGTTTGGGACCATTCCAATTTCCGGACCGACATGCATGGTCGGCTCCGTCGCACAGCGCGCTTCATTGCCCTGACGACCTATGGCGGGCGCGAGGAGGCCGAGGCGGTGATCGCCCGCCTTCGCCATATTCATGACAGGGTGGGTGGTGTCCTGCCGGATGGCACGCCCTACGCCGCGAATGACCCCGCGCTGCTGGCCTGGGTTCATGTCACGGAGGCCACGAGCTTCCTCAACGCCTGGTGCCGCTACGTCGAACCCGACATGCCCCGGGCGGATCAGGACCGCTACTTCGCGGAGATGGCGCAGGTGGCACGCGCGCTGGGCGCGGCACCCGTGCCATCCGATCGCGCGGCTGCGCGGCGCCTCATCCTGAGCTACCGGCCACAGCTGCGCACGGATGCCCGTACGCGTGAAGTCCGCGACCTCGTGCTGAAAGCGGCCACAGCGGACATCCTGGCCGCGGGTCTGCAGGCGCTGGGAAACCAGGCCGCCATCGACCTCCTGCCGGACTGGGCGCAGCGCATGCACGGGCTGCCCAATCCGCTCCTCGCCCGCCCCCTGGTGCGGGCGGGCACGCTGGGGGTGGCTCAGGCGCTTCGCTGGGCGTTCCGCTGAACCATGCTGTCATGGCGCCGCATGCCCGAAACCGGGCGCGACATCCGCCAGCAGCGTCTTGAGCCTCGCATTCTCCGCCGCCAGCACCCGCACACGCCGCGCCTTGGAGAGCTGCAAGCCTCCCTAGGCCGCTGTCCACTTATAAAACGTCGCCAAGCCTATCCCGTAACGACGACACATATCCTCATCAATCTGACGAAGGTGGAGGAGGCTCGTCGACATATATGTCGAACCCTGCTGCGCTGCTCGAGGGGCAGAGCCCCCTTGATCTTGTGTTCTTTCGGTTCTCACCAATCTGCCAGACTTGTCCCCTGCCCTGGCGGTTCAATGAAACGCCATCAGGCCGCCGAGCGTGGCAGGGCCAATTGCCCGCCGTAATTGGCCGCAATCTGCCCGCGATGGAGGTTCACCAGCCGCTCAATCGTGGCCGCAGGCAGATCATCCTCGGCGCGGCCCGGATGCGACTCGCGATAATGCAGCTGTGCCAGCGCTATCGCGAAAGTCTCGATCAGCTCCGGGGTCTCCGCCAGCAATTGCGCCAGCGCCCGGCGTTCAAACTCATAGGCCAGTACCGCCGTCTCGGCCACCACCGTGCTGCTGTGGCCCTGGCAGGCGAAGAGCGCCTTGCGGCCAAATGCCTCGGTGGCCATGAAACGTTCAGAGACCACGCTCGCCCCGGCACGGTCGGTGCCGATGCGCTTGGCCATGCCTTCACCAATGATGAACATGGATAAGCGCCGCTCCCCAGCGGCAACAATACTAGCCCCGGCGGGGATGTGGCGCTCCACCAAAAGCCCGGCAATGCGCTTGCACAGCTCCTCCGGCAAGCCGCGGAACAGCCGCGCCTGCTGCACCAGGTGGAAGGTATCCAGCGCGCGATTGGCGATCTTCACCTGGCCCTGGGTGGTGATGTCGGCGTCGCGCATGCATTGCAGGATATTCTTCAGCACCGCGTGTTCCGCCTTCTTGCCATCGGCGTAGTTGGAGATGGTGAAGGCCACCTCATAGAGCACGCAATCGGCTTCAAGTTTGCGGGCAAACACCGTGGGTGGTGCCACATGCACCACCCCCGCCGCACCCAGCGTTGCGGCATAGAGCACGCGCTCGGCACTATCGACGGAGGTATCGTAGCGGATTCTCACCTCAAGGCTGCGCCTGGAGCGCTTATCGGGCTGCGCCAGGTTGAGGATAATGGCGTTGGAGAGCAACAGGTTGGGAATATAGATCGTCTCATTATTCCCCGTCAGCAGCACCGTGGTGCGCCAGGTGATGCGCTCTATCCTGCCCTGCTGCCGATCATTGATCTGCACCATATCGCCCACGCGGAAGGGCTTCTCCACATTCAGCACGATGCCGGTGAACAGCGCCAGGAGAATATCGCGCAGCGCAATGCCCAGAATCATCAGCGATGCACCGCCGGTGGCGACCAGCGCGGTGATATCGCGCTCGAACACCAAGGACATGATGGCGCATATGCCCAGAAACATGATGAGCCCGGTCGCCAGGCTGCCGATCAAGGGCGGCACCTGCTGGCCCGAGCGCCGCTCGATCCAGCCATGGATCACCTCATTGCGGATCACCCGTGCCAGCAATAGCGTGAGGGAAAACCACAGCGCAGCAAGGATCAGCCGCGCCAGGCTCGCCTCGGAGAGGTCAAAAACAAAAGCCAGGGGCGCGGTAAAAACCCGGCCCAACAGCACCAACAAGCCCAGCACCGCAATGGCAATGCCAAGCCGCCCATAGAATTGTATCATCGCCGCGCCCTCAACCCGCCGCCGGCAGGCGGATGACAAAGCCCGGCGCTTCTGGCCCAGCCACGCCCAGCGTGCCGCCGTAGAACTCCACGATCATCCGCGCCAGCACCACGCCAATCAGCGCATTGGCCCGCGCGGCCACATGGCTGTCCTCGGCGAGTTGCGCGAGGAACTGGCCCGCCTCATCGAGCAGCATCTCGTTCGGCGCGGCCGGGCCGGAGAAGGCCGTGCCGGTGATGCCCAGCACCAGCCAGCCTTGGGCATCCTGCTCGGCGCTGAAGCGCACCTCTCCCTGGCCCGAGCGCTGGGCGGCAAAGCCCACCAGGCTGCCAATCGCCCGGCGCAGGAGGTCACCATCCACCCGCGCGCGGGGCAAACCCGCCGGCACGGCCATGGCAATGGCCAGGTTGGGCAGCCTGCGATAGGCCGCGAGATCCTCATCAATGCTGCGAGAGACCAACTCGGCCAATGCCGCGAGCGGCGCCTCGGTCTTGACCAGGCCCTGGCGGAACAATTCCACCTGATGGAAATCATCCACCAGCCGGCTCAGCCGCGCCATTTCCGCCTGCGGGAAGGCCAGCGCTTCCACCAGAGCCTTGTCGCCCGCGTCATTGGCCTTGGGCGCCAGCGCTGCCAAATGGCCGCTCACCGCCTGCAATGGCTCGGCAATGGCGGTCACGAGGTTGTTGAAGAAGCCGCGCTTGATCAGATCGACCTGTTTCAGCTTGGCCATCGCCGCCTCGGCCATGGCCGTGCGCTCGGCCAATTCGCGCCGCTGCCGCCCCAGCGCGCCAACAAAGCTGGCCCCGGATTTGCGGAAACTGATGGCGACAAGGCTGCCCACCAGGGCCATCAGCACGAACAGCACGCCGCATTTGATCAGCACTGCGCGCAGGATGGCAGCAAACTGCTCGGTCACATCCAGCACGGTGGCGATGGTGATGGTGGGCACACCGGAAAAATTGGTCACAAGGAAGGTCTTCACCAGCACATTGCGCCCGGCCTGAGCGAGAAGCTGGCTATCACCGCTGCGGGGGTTGAACTGGATTTGGCGCATCAGATGCGCCGTCGCCAGGTCCGAGAAGGCGATATAGATATCATCACCCTGCCGCACATCATTGCTCGGCTGCGGTGGGCGCTCGGTGCGTTCGGCCACCTCTTTATTGATGCTATAGGCCCAGGCCATGCCGGAGATGGCACTGGCACGCTCCAGCGGAATGTTGAAATTGCTGACGAATTCCAAGGAGCCCACAAAATTGCCGTCATGGACCACCGGCACAATGGCGCGCAGCGCCACAAAACCACCCAAGCCCGTCTCCACCGCGAGGATACGCTGCCGGCGCTCATTCGCCGCCACAATCGAGCGGCGGAAGCGCGACAAATCCATGCCGAACTCATTGGGGCTGCCCGCGCGGTAGAACATCGCTGCCGGCGCAGTCCAGAAATTCAACTGGGCGATGTTATGGTCGCGCTGCAGGGATTGGAAGAACGGCTCGATAATGGCGCTCAGCGCCTCACGGTCACCATTGGCAAAGGCTTGGACGGTTACCCGGCTTTGCAGCATGGTGTCGGCGGCAAGCCCCAGGGTGCGATAGCGGGCGGCCACCAATTCCTGGAAACTGGCATCAAAGCGCTCAGCCCCGCGCTCGGCGGAGGCAACCACCGCCCCGGTGCCGGAGGCATATTCATTGATGCCATAAAAGCCGCTCAGCAGCGCGGAGATCGCCATGGCCGCCAGAACCAGCAGCCAATTGCCCTTGTCCCCCTTGGCGGTATCCCCCGCCCGGCCAGGCGCTGCGGCCGCATCAGAATTGGACAATGTCGTGCTCATGCCAAAAGGCCCCCATTCGCGCGGTTGCAACCCAACCGAAGGGACGCCCACCACGAAGAGCGGCGGCCCGGCGATCACATGGTCAGGCAGTCCACAATTTCGGGGATTGCATAGGTTTTTTGGACGTGAGGGTCAATGTGACGAGATGCCCGCGCCGCCTAAAAAGACATATTTTCAGGCATCTATGGGCTGAACTTCCACAGGTTTCGCCAGTGATAGCATTGGCGCTTAACCCAGTCGCCCAGCCCCCCCCAGGGATAGCCATGACGGGGCTCCCGCCATGGCCGCGGCACAATTCAGGCCGGCACTGCCAGCCGCCGCTCAACCACCTGTGTCTTCATGCTCTTCTGCAATTTCTCGAAGGCACGCACCTCGATCTGCCGCACCCGCTCACGGCTGATATTATATTGCTGGCTGAGCTCCTCGAGCGTGGTGGGCTCATCCTTCAGCCGGCGCTCGATCAGGATATGCCGCTCACGCTCATTGAGCGTCTTGAGCGCATCGCCGAGCAATTGCTTGCGATTGCCCATATCCTCGGCTTCGGCCAGCACGGTTTCCTGATTGTCGCTGTCATCAACCAGCCAATCCTGCCACTCACCCTCGCTATCGGCGCGCAGGGGCGCGTTGAGGCTGTTATCGGGCGCGCTCAGGCGGCGGTTCATCGAGACCACATCCTGCTCAGGCACCTGCAGCGTATGGGCGATCTTGGCCACCTGTTCGGGCTGCAAATCGCCCTCCTCAAAGGCCGCCATCTGGCCTTTCAGCCGGCGCAGATTGAAGAACAGCTTCTTTTGCGCCGCCGTCGTGCCCATTTTCACCAGCGACCATGAATGCAGGATATATTCCTGAATGGCGGCGCGAATCCACCACATGGCATAGGTGGCTAGGCGAAAGCCGCGATCGGGGTCAAAACGCTTGACCGCCTGCATCATGCCCACATTGCCTTCGGAGATCAGCTCCCCAACCGGCAGGCCATAGCCGCGATAGCCCATGGCGATCTTGGCCACGAGGCGCAAATGCGAGGTGACGAGGCGATGCGCCGCCTGCTCATCCTCAGTGTCGCGCCAGCGGCGGGCGAGTTCGAGCTCCTCCTCCGGCCGGAGCATCGGGAATTTCCGGATGTCCTGCAGGTAACGCGAAAGATTGCCCTCAGGGGCCATAGGTATAGCAAGGGAAGCCATGCAGATCCTGCCTTCCAAGTGCCTCAACTGCGCCCCGTGACGGCGGCGCCCATTGCGGCGTTGCGGTGATCGCCTGCCCGGGCCCACCCGGCCGCCTGCCCCGGTCACGTCGGGGCGAGGTTCTGGCCTTGGGTTTGCGCGGCACCCGAGCGAGGTCACCGTGGGGAACTTTATAGCAACGTTTTGGTTGCACCGCAAGCAAAACAGACTGCAACGGTCAGGTTACGCACGGAGACATTCCAGTAACAAAGCCATATCCGCCGGAGGCTCTGCTGCGAAACGCAGCGCCTGACCAGTCACGGGATGGCGAAAGCCCAGCGTGGCGGCATGCAGCGCCTGGCGGGGGAAAGCCATGGCCGCCTCCCGCGCCGGTTTGGCCAGCCCCGCAGCAGCGGCGGGTATCCGGCGCAGATAGACCGGGTCGCCCATCACCGGGTGCCCCACATGAGAGAGATGGACGCGAATCTGATGCGTCCGCCCGGTGGCAAGCTTGAGGCGCATGAGGCAGCCCGCCGTGCCAAAGGCCTCCTCCACCCAATAATGGGTGAGCGCGCTCTTGCCGCCACGCTCCACCACCGCCATCCTTTTCCGATCGGTCGGGTGGCGGCCAATATTGCCCTCGATCTCACCCTGCATCTCCGCCGGCAAACCCCAGCACAAGGCGAGGTATTCGCGGTCCAGGTCACGGGTGGCAAAGGCCTCGCTGAGCGCAATATGCGCTGGCTGGCTCTTGGCCACGACCATGATGCCCGAGGTTTCCTTATCCAGCCGATGCACAATGCCCGGCCGCGCCTCCCCGCCAATGCCTGAAAGATCATCAGCATGGTGCAGCAGGGCATTCACCAAAGTGCCATCAGCATTGCCAGGGGCGGGATGCACCACGAGCCCTGCCGGCTTGTTCAGCACAATCAGGTGCTTATCCTCAAAAAGAATATCGAGGGCGATATTCTCCGGCAGCGGCGTGGCCGGCACCGGCGGCGGCACTTTGAGGCGATAGGCCGCACCAGGGCGCACCGCCGCCGAAGGGTCAGTGAGCGGCGCGCCATCCACCGTCGCATGGCCGGTTTCCATCAAAGCCTTGACGCGCGAGCGCGAGAGAGAACCTATGGCGTCAGCCAAGAACCGGTCCACGCGCATCGTCGCGTGCTCGGGGCCGGCTGCAATCTCGTGAATCTCGGAAGGTGGCTGCAAGATGGGTGCGCTCAAGGCTTTGGTTGTGGGGATGGGCGTGCTGATCGTGGCCGGCACCGTCATACTGGTGGTCCTGTTGATCCAGCGCAGCGGCGGCACGGCCCGCGGGAACGCAGATGTGACAGCGAACCTGCCCGCCGGCAACAGGATCATGGGAATCGCCGGCGTAGAGAACCGCCTCGCCATCTGGCTCGAAGGGCCAGAAGGCAGCCGGGTGCTGCTGCTCGACGCACAAGGACGCCAAATGGGCGAGCTGCGGGCGCGCTGATGGCGCACCAAAAAACCAACCTGCCACAAAAGACCTGCACCGCCTGCGGCAGACCCTTCGCCTGGCGGAAAAAATGGCAGAAAATTTGGGCCGAAGTGAAATATTGCTCGGATGCCTGCCGCACCGGGCGCCACCCCTTGGCAAAGCGGGGATGAACATCTCACAGATTGTGGAAGGGGGAGAGGGAAGAAGATCGAGGGGCTTTGCCCCTCGAGCGCCCCAGCAGGAAACTTAGTTTCCTGCACCTTCGTTTAATTTAGTTTTTGGATAATTATTAATTATAGATATTTTTTTATTATAAATATAATTAATTTTAATATTGAAAATATAGTTTTTACAATTAACAGTAAAATATTCCAGATTTTAAATTTAATCATTGAAAAGAAAGCGGGTCCTAAAATTATTCAAAGGTCCAGGAAAATCGTCGACATACATGTCGACCCTGGTGGGAGAGCGCGAGAGGGCAAAGCCCTTTCGCTCTTTTTCTCCGCAATCGGCGTGTTCCAGCAGCCTGCCAAGGCGCGTCAGAGATTGCGCCGCGCCGCGCGCAATGTTGTCAGTCCAATGCCGGTTCCCTCAAACCCGCCATCCACCGCCATCACCTGGCCTGTCACGTAGCTCGCCTTGTCGGAGCAGAGGAAGAAAATCACCTCGGCCAATTCGCTCTCCAGGCCGTAGCGGTTGAGGGGGATGGCATCGTGGTAATCGGCGCGAATCTCGGGTGTATGCACCGCCTCGGCCATGGCGGTGTTCACCGGCCCCGGCGCCACCGCATTCACGCGAATGCCCAAACCGGCCAGTTCCGCGGCCAATTGCTTGGTGAGATGGGCAAGCCCCGCCTTGGAGGTGCCATAGGCCACGCGCAGGGTGGAGGCGCGCAGGCCTGAGATAGAGGTGATATTCACCATGGCGCCGCCCTGGGTCATCCAAGGTGCTACGGCCTGCGCCATGATGAAGGGGCCGGTGAGGTTCACCGCCAGCACGCGGTTCCATTCCTCCAGCGAGGTCTCCAGCAGCGGCTTGAAGATGGCGATGCCGGCATTGTTCACCAGCGCGTCGATCCGCCCGAAGCGCTGCCCCACCGCCGCCACCGCGGCCTCCACCGCAGCAGGGTCTGACACATCGCAGCGCAGCGCCAGCGTGGTCTGCGGGCAATCCGCCTGGGTCGCATCTTCGATATCGAGCAGGGCCACGGCCCAGCCTTCGGCCAGAAATTTGCGGGCCGTGGCAAGGCCGATGCCGCGCGCTGCGCCGGTGACGATGGCTGTCTTCATGGCTTTCTCCCTTGCCGCCATCCTGCCCCCCCACCCCCCATGTGCATAGCGGGCAATCCAGGCTTAGCTGCCGCAAAAGGGAGTCACGCCATGACAGCCAGCCTCAACCAGACCCAACTCAGCC
>Ga0214917_10007719_pt1 | contig 10789 bp, 5 predicted proteins | sample LL_1208_BB_MetaG_FD_177983 | JGI IMG/M metagenome (GOLD analysis project Ga0214917, IMG submission 177983) | Freshwater microbial communities from Lake Lanier, Atlanta, Georgia, United States - LL_1208_BB | ecosystem: Environmental > Aquatic > Freshwater > Lake | place: USA: Georgia | collected...
CTCGTTGTCTTCCACGTCGGTGTCACCGATCACGTCCACCGTCACCGTCTTCGAAATCTGGCCGGGGCCGAACGTCAGGCTCCCGGTGGCGGACTCGTAATCCGAGCCCGCCGTGGCGGTGCCGTCGGACGTCGCGTACTGCACGACGATCGGTGAGAGTGCCGGGGCGCTCAGTCGGACCGTGAACGTGCATGACGTCTGCCCGGAGTTTCCTTCGACGACCGACGCATCGCTGACGGTGACGGCGATCGGCGCAGGACCGGTGCCACGGATCGTCACCCCCACCGGATCGACTGCAGGAAGGTCGGCCGACCGGGGCCGCGCCGAGACGAGGAAGTATTCGTCGGTTTCCGTGGCGTCCGTGTCCACCCCGGAGGTGAATCCAAACGGCAGCGACTGGGTCTCGCCGGCGAGAATCATGACCGGCATGTCACGCAGTGACCGATAGTCGGCCGCGGTCGCGGTGCCGTCCATGCTGCTGACGTAGAACGTCTCCAGGCGAGTGGCGGGCTTGGTGAGTTGGATCCGGAACCGGGCGGCCTCGCCCTCCGCCAGGGCGGTCGGCCCCTGCGCGATGATCTGTGCGGTGTAATCGTCGTTGTCGGCGACCTCGAACGTGGCAGAGTTCTGCTCGCGATCGACCGTGCACCCCCGCGGTCGGAAGAGCGTGATCCGGAGCGACTCGGCGCCCTCGCGGCCAGAGTCCTCCAACGCGTCCACGCGGACCCGCTTGACCGTCTCGCCGGGGCGGAACTCGATCGTTCCGGAGCGTCCCGGCAGGCCCCTGGGGCCGACGGTGAGGCGGTAGTCGCCCGTCTCCACGGCGGGATTCACGCCATCACCCGACACGAAATAGCCCACGTTCACGGGCCGTCGCTGCGCCGCCGAGAGCGTGACCGTGACGTAGCCGGGGCCGCCTCCCTCACTGATCTCCGGGTCTGCGGCCACGATGCCGACGACCGCCGGGCAGTCTCGTCGCTCCAGCGACTCGAGATCGAGCGGGCTGCGCGAAACCTCGGCCAGCGAACGGCGGCGAGGCAGGGAACGGGCCATGGGACGGGACTCCTCGGAGGGCGGGCAGGGAACTCTTCCCCAACCGCAGCAGGATACCCATCGGCTGCAAGACGGGCAATTTTCCGGGCACCCACGGCCCTTCCAGGGCGACGGGCCGATGCTTCAGCCCACGATTCCGGCTACGGCAGCGAGACCGATACCCCCGGCGCGGTCGTCTGATCGACGTTGGCGGCGGTGCCGGCGGCCCCGTTCACGAGGAATTCGTTCGTGATATCGAAATTGCCCGTCGCCCCGCCCTGCAGCAGCACCGCGGTGGGCGGGGTCGCCGTAACCGCCGATTGCACCGAGACCAGGCTCACGTCGAGGCCTCCCGGCCCGTTGGTCGCAAAGACCGGTGCGGTGGTGGAGAGCGACTGCAACGTGCTGCGTCCCTCGATCGTGAGCGACGAAGCGGCGTCGGTGGGATTGTTCACCACGGCCTGGTTCGTCGCCTCGACGACCCGCAGATTCCTGAACGTGGTCTGCGTGTTCGTGCTGGCTTGGACGAGCACACCCGTGTCGGACGGCCGGATGATCGCGGCCTGACCGATGCCCACCGTCGCGTTGCTGTTGCTCGCCACCTGGATCGGCGCGGGCACAGTCGAGGCGGTGTCGGTGATGGCGAGCGGGGCCGTCGGCACCAGCACGGTGTTCCGCGCGACGGGCGTCGCCAGCGTCTGCGTCGTCGTGTTCACGCCGACCGACCCGCCGGACAGACCGGTCACGCTCACACTCTCGCCGTCCGCCGACGTGCTGGCGATCGTGCCCTGGAAGATCACGTCCGGCGCGCCGTTGGTCACCACGAGGCCTGAACCAGCGTTCTGCACGTTCATGTTCAGGAGGTTGACGGAGCCCGAGGGAACGCTCTGCATGAAGACGCCCGTCTGGCCCGCGGCGGTCGCGATCCGCACGTCGTTCACGTTGGCTCCGGCGGGCATGGCGGTATTGGCGAGAATCCCGACGGGGGCGTTCTGGATCGAGAAGTGATCGACGAGCGCACCGTTCCGCAGCGTGATGGCGGTGCCGCCGCTCGTGAGCACGGGGTAGGCGGCGGCCGGGCCGGTGGCGAAGAACTGCCGGTAGCCGCAGGTGGCCGTGTTGAGCTGGAGCGTCGAGCCCTGGCCGACGAGGATCTGGTTGTCAGCCTGGAACTGCCACGTGGATGCATAGGGCGTCGTGGCGCTGTTGCCCGTGTGCACGAACACGATGTCGTAGGGGTTCGTGGCCAGGCTCTGGGCGGCGGCGAGCGTCTGCACCGGCGTCTCGGCCGTGCCGTTGCCCCGCGGCATCGCCGCACTGTCCACGTGGATCACGTTCCACGCGGTGCCGGTCGCCGGATTGACCGACACGATCGGCGTCTCGTGGGCCCGGACGATGTGCTCGTTGCGCATCATCGGCTGCTCGACCTGGTCGGGCACGTTGCGACGGCGGCTGCCGCCCATCCGGTAGGTCAGCCGCGCAAAGCCGGTCCAGTCGAAGTAGCTGTCGTTGTTGGCCTGGAGCGAGAAGTCCCAGTTCTTGAGCAGCGTCAGGTCGAGGCGGGTGTACACACCGCCGAAGTACGGGACGACATCCTGCCCCGCCTTCGTGCCGCCGTTCCAGTTGTAGCGGGCGTTGCCGAACGTGTAGCCGCCCACGCTGACCATGCCCGCCCAGTCGGAGAGGCCGGGGATGTAGGCGCCCACTTCGAGGTCGGCCCCCGAGAGGGCCGCGTCGAGACCATATTGGCAGAGGATCGAATTGCCCACGAACCAGCTTCCCGGGGCACCGACCGTGTAGGCCGTGGTGCCCACGGGGATGTAGCCGTTGCTCCGCAGGTTGCCGAAGTCGGTGAGCCATTCGCCGCTCACGCCGACCTGGTTGTAGGCATGGCCGAACTGTCCGTACTGGCCCGTGCCGAGCGCCCCGCCGGTGGGGTATTGGTTCAAGTCGCCGTCGTAGTCCCAGTAGACGCCGACGCCCATGAGCGTGCCGCCGAGGAACTGCTTGCGGACGATGCCAGTGTTGGAGAAGAACCCGCCGTACACCGACAGGTGGCCGCGGAGATCGGCCGCCCACAGGCCGCCCAGATCGTCCTCGCCGTACGGGATGAACCCGCCGAGCGTCATGTAGCTGCCGTTGTAGCCGAGGCCGCGATCGGCGGCATTGAGGCCCCAGTACATCCAGCCCGGGCCGTTGGCATCGAGCTCGGCGAACCGCGCCACGGCGCCGTTCACGAGCCCGGTCGCCGGTGCCATCGGGGCCTGCCCGATCTGGCCGAGTGCGACGGCGCCGGTGCACGCGATCGCCGCCGCGAGGATCAGGCTCGGGAGTGGTTTCGGGAGTCGCATGGTCGGGTCTGGAGTGGGAAACTCGTGTGGGAGAGCAGGCGTTTTCGCGGTGCGATTACGGCGTCGGCGGCACGTCCGGGATGAGCGGAGACGGCTGCGGGGGCGGGAGCGGCGGCGGCGAGTTGTAGATCACCTGCGTGGGCGTCGTGACCGGCGTATCCAGGACCGTGGTGTTGAAATTGACCGCCCCGAGTTCCGCGGCGCTTCCGGCGTTGGAGATCTGCACCGCACCCGCCCGTCCCGGCGAGGCGACCGGATTCTGCGTCTCGAGGCGGATGCCGGTCGACCCCGAGGTCGTGATGCGGTTCGACGCGATGTTCGCCCGCACCTGACTCCCGGTGAACGTGGTGGACGTGCCCGATGCGATGACCGACACGCCGTACGTCGTCGCGTTGATCGAGTTGTTCGTGGCGGTGAGCTGCGTGACCGTGCCGGCATTGCCCCCCACGTCGTTGCCGTTGTCGGCCAGGATCCCGATGTCGACGCCGGTGATCGAGGCGGTGGCGACACGGACCCGCGAGTTGCCCGACGCGGCGACGCCGAAATCGCCCGCGTTCTGGATCGTCGTGATCCGGCCGTTGGTCTGCGTCGGGTCGCGTCCCACGTCGAGATTGCTGTTTCTCGCCGAGATCCCCAGTCCGGCCTCGGAAATCGTCGAACCGAACACCTGCACGACCTCGTTGGGGCCAGACGCGCCCTGCGCGTCGATCGCGTAGCCGGCGGTCTGCCGGATGGTCGATCGCAGCAGCGTGACTTGCATGCTCGTCGATCCGGGACCGGACAGGATCGACACGCCGTTGTTGCCCGACCCCACGATCGACGAATCCTGGACCAGCACCGTGGCGTCATCCCCGGTCACCCGCACGCCGTCCACCAACGCCGTGTCGATCGACGACGTGCCCGACATGAAGAACCTCGAGCCGGCGCCCGACACATTCGCACCGTTGCCCGAGGCGCCGCGGGCCCGCGTGGTGACGATGTTCATCGTCGCCCCTGGCCCGGAGACGACCAGGGCGTCGCCGCCGGTCGTGAGCACCGATCCCCGGACGGCCGCGACGGTCGAGCCGCTGCCGGAAGCCACGAGTCCGGAGCCTCCCGTGTCGCGGACCGTGAAGTCGGTGCCGACGAACGTCGAGGCGGCCCCGGTCGCGGCGATGGCGTTGCCGGTGGTGTTCGATACCGTCGAACTCGTGAGCACGATGCGCGACCCGGCCCCCGACGCCACCAGGCCGTTGCCGGTCGTGCCGTCGAACGACGTGCGTGTGATGGTGGCCCGTGCGGCGGAGCCGGAGACGAGCAGGGCCGTGCCCTCGACGTTGTCGAACGTCGAATTGGTCACGTTGACGACGCTCGTCGCGCCCGTTTGCACGAGCCCGCTGTCGTCGAGATCGCGCAGTTGCAGCCGGTCGAAGTTGAACGTCCCCGCCGTGCTCGTGATCTCCACGCCCCGCTGGAGGATTCCGGCGCCACCGGCCACGATGACGTCGGAGATCGTCGCCACGCCGCCCGCCGGCATCCCGGCGCCGACGATGCCCACGGGCGTGCGGGTGATCCGCAGGTGGCTCACGACCGAACCGTTTTCGGTGACGGCGATCGCCGGGCCGATCGGATTGGTGAGGTTCGGGTAGAGGCTGCTGTTGCTGCTGGCGAACAGCGCGTCCGGGCCGCAGTTGAGGGTGTCGAACTGGTACGTGCTTCCCTCGCCGACCAGGTACTGGTTCTGGTTTTGGAACGTATACCCGTTGACGGGCGTGATGTACGGCGTGGATGCACTGGCGCCCACGTGCACGTACACGATGTCGTACTGCGCCGAGGCCGCCGACTGGGCCTGGGTCAGGGTCGCGAACGGCGACTCCGCGGTGCCGTTGCCGGGGACCGTGACGCTGTTGTCCACGTGGAAGACCCGCCACGGCGTGCCCGTCTCCGGGTTGATCGCGGTTTCGGGCGCCTGGTAGGCCCGCACGATGTGCTCGTTGCGCATCATCGGCTGCTCCATCTGGTCCGGCACGTTGCGGCGGCGGCTGCCACCCATCCGATACGTCAGCCGCGCGAAGCCGGTCCAGTCGAAGTAGCTGTCGTTGTTGGCCTGGAGCGAGAAGTCCCAGTTCTTGAGCAGTGTCATGTCGAGGCGGGTGTAGACACCGCCGAACCACGGCACCGCCGCGGTGCCGTTGGGATACGAGTAGCGGGTGTTCCCGAGGGCGTAACCGCCGACGCTCACCATGCCGGCCCAGTCCGACAGGCCGGGCACGTAGGCGCCGACCTCGAGATCGGCGCCGCTGAGGGCCGCATTGAGCCCGTTCTGGCAGAGCACGACGTTGCCGACGAACGGCCCCGTCAGCTGCGCGGTCGTGCCCACCGGGATGTAGCCGTTGCTCCGCAGGTTGCCCCAGTCGGTGAGCCACTCGCCCGACACGCCGACCTGGTTGTATGACTGGCCGCCGGCGAACGTGTAGGGCGTGCCGACGATCGGCGTCGCCGCATACTGGTTTTGGTCGCCGTCGTAGTCCCAGTAGACGCCGACGCCCAGGAGCGTGCCGCCGATGAACTGCTTGCGGACCGCGCCGACGTTCGAGAAGAAGCCGCCGTAGTTCGACAGATGGCTGCGGAGATCGGCCGACCAGAAACCGCCGAGATCGTCCTCCGCCATCGGGATGAAGCCGCCGAGCGTCATGTAGCTGCCGACGTAGCCGAGGCCGCGGTCGGCCGCGTTCAGGCCCCAGTACATCCAGCCGGGGCCGTTCTCGCTGAGGTTTTGAAACCGCTGCAGGCCGCCGTTGACGAGCCCGGCGGCGGGCGCCATCGCGGCCTGGCCCATCTGGGCACGGGCGTCGGCCACGGGGCCGCACAGCATCCCGGCCGCGAGCGCGAGCGTGACTGCCCGGCGGGCAGCGCGACGCCAGGCGGCCGCACGGCGGCGCAGGGCCCGCCTCCGGGCGGCGGTCCGCTTGGCGTCTGGTCGGTGGGCGGCGTCGTGAGCCATCCGCTTGGCATCCCTGACGGTCGCCGGTTCCGTGGGCGGGTCCTGACCCGCGCCGCACAACCGGCATGATCGTCAGAGGTGATCGACTCGCCGCCAGCGGCAGCATGAGGATTTTCGACAGAAGGGCCGGAATCGGCAGCGGAAGCGGAGATTACCCAGCTTGCCAGATGGCTTCGCGACACGCCTGGAGGCCTGCCGGCAGGCCGACCGCCGGTCCGCTGGAGAGGGCCGCTGCAGCCCCGTGCCTACGAGAGCGTGAAGCGGCTCACGGTGTCGGTGAGGCCCTCGACGCTGTGCACCATGTGCTGCGAAGCCTGCTTGAACTCCCGCAGCGCCTCGGCGGCTGCCCGCGAGCCATCGGTGAGCGTGGTCAGGGCCTCGGTAATCTGCGCGGCCCCGGCAGCCTGGGCTTTCATGCCCTGGTTGACGTGCTCGAAGCGGCCGGTCAGTCCCTGCACCTTGTCGATCACGTCGGAAAACTGCGCGCTGATCGCATGCACCCGGTCCACGCCCTCCTTCACCTCCACGGCGAACCGCCCCATCTGGTCCACCCCCGCCGTCACGGCCTGCTGCATCTGCTCCACGAGCCGCTCGATGTCGAGCGTGGCGACGGCCGTCTGGTCGGCCAGCCGCCGGATCTCCCGGGCCACCACGATGAACCCCTGGCCGTATTCACCCGCCTTCTCCGCCTCGATCGCGGCATTGATCGAGAGCAGGTTGGTCTGGTCGGCCACCTTCGTGATCGTGGTGATCACCATGTTGATGTCCTCGGCCCGCTGCCGGATCACCGCCAGCCGGTCGGAGAAGTCGGCGGTGGACTGCTCGAGATGGGCCATCGTCGTCTCGATGCCGGCGATGTTCTCCCGGCCCGCGCCGGCCACCACCGCCGTGTCGGCCGCCACGCCGGCCACCTCGTCCATCGTGCCGAGCAGCTCCCGACCCGTGACGGCGATCTGCCGGCTGGCCACGGCCGCCTCGCTCGTGCTCGCGCCCAGCGAGTGGATCGCATGCTCCTGCTGGAGCCCCGCGGCGGACAACTGTCGCGCCGTGGCGTTGAGCTCGAGACTCGACTGCTTCACCTGCGAGACGATGTCGCGCAGGCTCGTCGTCATGGCGCCGATGTCGCGCAGCAGCTGCCCCGTCTCGTCGCCGCCGCGGGCCTCGATCGTGCCGGCGAGATCGCCCGCCGCCACGCGGCGCGAGGCGGCCACCGCCCGCCCGATCCGCTGCGTGAGCGTGTTCGTGAGCCACCAGATGAGCCCCAGGACGCCCGCCATCCCGCCGCCCGCGATCAGGGCGCTCAGGGCGAGCGGCCGCCGGATCCGGCCGAGGATGTCCTCGCGCGCCATCCGCATGACGAGCGTCCAGGAGCCGGTCGGGGCCTTCGCCGCCGCGAACAGGCTCGGCGTGCCGGTGACCGGATCCGCCGCCGTCCGCACGGCATCGAGCGTGGCGGCCCGATGGAACACCTCGAGGATCTCGCCGTAGGGCGTGTCCGCGATCGGTTTGGCGAGCAGTTCCTCCGCGGCGTTGCCGGTCGAGGCGATCACCTTCCCCAGCCGGCTGACGAGGAAGATGTCCACGTCCCAGCCGTCGAGCCGCTGCCGCTCCTTGATGGCCGTCAGTTTCGCACCGAGGTTCTCGAGGTCGCGATCGACGCCCGCCACACCCTGGAACACGCCGCCCCGCGCGATGGGGTAGGACTGCTCCACCATCAGCTTGCCCTCGTATTCGTACGGCTCGGTGACCATCGCCTTGTCGGGCTGCCCGGCGTCGAGGAAGCGATCCCGGCAGCCGGCGTAATACAGCCCCTCCATGAGCGTCAGCGACGACAGCCCGATTCCCTGGGGCGCGTCGGCCTTGCGGAACCAGTACGGAATGAACCGGCCGTCGGGACCGAGCGCCCGCTCCGGCAGCCGGCGACCGGCCGGGTCGGCGTCGTGGCCGTCGGCGTCGGGTTCGTAGCCGTAGTAGGCGCCGTAGAACTGGGGCGACGTCTCGAGCAGACGACGGGCGAAGGCGAGCGACTCCTCGCGCCGGCCGAACAGCCCCTCCTCGGCGGCCAGCGCCATCACGCGGGCCGTGGTCACGGCCTCGAGCGTGCCGCGGTCGATCTCGCCGGCGATGATCCGGGCCCGATCGAGCAGCAGTTCCTGCCCAAACGAGAGGAGCAGCGACTGCATCCGCAGGTAATTGATCGCGAGCACGGAGGCGAGAATGACCACCGCCGGCAGGATGCCGAGCAGGAGCAGTCGCGCGCGGATGCCGAGGTTGGGAAGTTGCATGGGTCGGAAGCGCGGGGGAGGGGCGGCCTGTTTTCCGGAGCAACCATAGGTTAATTTCCCGTCGCGACGCGGTTCCGGCCCCCGCGTTTCCCCCCGCAGGCCCCGCCCCTCCAGGCGGCACAACCATGACCATCCCACCCGTGTGGCGGCTCCAGGACCACGACGCGCTGCTGTTCGACTGCGACGGCACGCTCGCCGACACGATGCCGGCCCACTACCGGGCCTGGCTCCAGGTCACCGAGGCCCACGGCATCGCGTTCGACGAGGACCGGTTCTACGCGCTGGGCGGCCGGCCCACCCGCGACATCGTGGCCACGCTCGCGGCGGAGATCGGCCTGGAGATCGACCTCGACCACGCCGTGCACGTGAAGGAGACGTCGTTCCTCGCCCAGTTGGAGCACGTCGAGGCGATCGACCCGGTCGTGGACGTCGTGCGCCGGGCGCGCGGCCGCATCCCGCTGGGGGTGGTCACCGGCGGCTACCGGGCCGTCTGCCGAAAAATCCTCGAGCACGTCGGCATCGCCGACTCCTTCGACACGCTCGTGGCGAGCGAGGACACCGCCCGGCACAAGCCCGACCCGGAGCCTTTCCTGGAGGCGGCCCGCCGGCTCTCCGCCCGCCCCGAGCGGTGCGTCGTGTGGGAGGACAGCGACCTCGGCATCCGCGCCGCCGAAGCGGCCGGCATGACCTGGATCGACGTCCGGGCGTTCCACCGCCCCCGCCGCCTGACCTGACCAGCCCCATGGCCTAGGCACGCTTCCGTCATGCCCGACCCCCTCACGATCGCCGACATCCGCGCCGCCCACGACCGCATCCGCTCGGGCATTTATCGCTCGCCCTGCCCGCCGAGCGTGCCGCTCTCCGACCTCACCGGTGCCGAGGTGTTCTGCAAGCTCGATCTCCTCCAGCGGACCGGATCGTTCAAGGAACGCGGGGCCCGCAACGCCCTGCTGCTGCTCGACGAGGCCCAGCGCCGCCGCGGCGTGGTGGCGGCGTCGGCGGGCAACCACGCCCTCGGGCTCGCCTACCACGGACGGCTGCTCGGGATTCCCGTGACGGTGGTCATGCCGCGGTTCGCACCGCTGGTGAAGGTGTCCACCTGCCGGCGGCTCGGCGCCACGGTGGTCCTCGAAGGCGAGACGTTCGAAGACGCGCGGCGACTGGCGGTGGAGATCGCCGCCCGCGAGGGGCTCGAGCGGATCCACGGGTTCGACGACCCGCGGGTGATCGCGGGGCAGGGGACCATGGGCCTCGAGATCCTGGAAGACGTGCCCGACGCCGACGCGCTGGTGATCCCGTGCGGCGGCGCCGGCCTCCTCGCCGGCGTGGCCACCGCGGCGAAGGCGCTCAAGCCCGACATCCGGATCGTGGCCGTGGAGCCGGCGGCGGCGGGAAGCCTCTCCGCGTCGCTCGCGGCGGGGCGGCCGACCCAGGTGGCGATCCGACCGACGCTCGCCGACGGCCTCGCGGTGGGGATGGTGGGGGAGCGGGCGTTCTCGATCGCGGCGCCGCTGGTCGATCGGGTGGTGACGGTGGGCGAAGATGCCCTCGCGCTCGCCGTGCTGCGGCTTCTCGAACTCGAGAAGACGGTCGTCGAGGGGGCCGGCGCGGCCCCGCTGGCCGCCCTGCTCGACGACGGCTGTGCGGAACTCCGCGGCCGCCGGGTCGTGCTCCTGCTTTGCGGCGGCAATATCGACACGTCGATGCTCGATCGCGTCATCGACCACGGCCTCGTGGCCGACGGGCGACGGTGGCGGTTTTCCACGCGCGTCAGCGACCGACCGGGCGGGATCGCGCGGCTCGCGGCGGTGATCGCGGCCGCCGGGGCGAACGTCCGCGAGATCGTGCACGACCGCGCCTTCTCGGGGCCCGACGTGTTCTCGACAAGCGTGGCCGTGACCGTCGAGACGGCCGACCGCGAGCATGTGGCGGCGCTCGCGGCCCGCCTCGCGGCCGAGGGATTTTCCGTCTCGTAGCGACAGGCCTGCAGGCCCGTCGACCGACAGGGCCGGAGCCCCGTCCCTGCGGCAAACTCGGCTGCAAACCCTGCGGGTCGTGCGGGTCACACAGCCGCCCTGATTTTCGCTGCAGCCTGCTCGCCGTTGCGGCCGATTTCCCGTCATTGGTGCGAAGGGCCG
>Ga0214917_10007721_pt1 | contig 10786 bp, 3 predicted proteins | sample LL_1208_BB_MetaG_FD_177983 | JGI IMG/M metagenome (GOLD analysis project Ga0214917, IMG submission 177983) | Freshwater microbial communities from Lake Lanier, Atlanta, Georgia, United States - LL_1208_BB | ecosystem: Environmental > Aquatic > Freshwater > Lake | place: USA: Georgia | collected...
AAGTCTGTAGCACTTAGTTGACCAGTTGAAGGTCTGAAATAAAGTTTGGTTGAAGATGCTTTAGCTGTTTGGTTTGATCCGGTTCCAGCAACAAATACAGGATAAAAATCAGAAGCTGTTGTTGTATCATCAGTAGCATTGATTGTAGTTGATGGACCAGCGGCGCCAGATATACCAGAATAACCGGAGACACCAGAATAACCAGAGATACCAGAAAACCCGGAGTAACCAGAGATACCAGAATAACCGGAGATACCAGAAAACCCGGAGTAACCAGAGATACCAGAATAACCTGATATGCCTGAATATCCAGAAAATCCTAAAGCTGTACCGCCCGAATAGCCAGATACGCCAGAATAGCCAGAAGTACCTGAAGGACCGGGAGAAACAGCACTATAACCGGATATACCGGAGTAACCAGAATAACCAGAAATACCGGAATAACCGCTATAACCACTTATACCAGAATAACCAGAACGACCAGAATAACCAGAAATACCCGATGCGCCAGAAATACCGGAATAGCCAGAGTAACCACTTATACCTGAAGCTCCTGAAATACCTGAAAATCCAGAGTAACCAGAAATGCCGGAATAACCAGAAATACCGGAATAACCGCTATAACCAGAAATACCGGAATATCCTGAATACCCGCTTATGCCAGAATAACCGGAATAACCAGAAATACCGGAATATCCTGAATAGCCTGAAATGCCAGAATAACCAGAACGACCAGAATAACCAGAAATACCGGAATAAGCAGAAGTACCCGAAGTGCCAGAATATCCAGAAAAACCGGATTTACCCGAATAACCCGATACGCCTGCGCCTAATAGTGTTCTTAGTGATATTGCCATTTTACAAATTCTTTATTTTTTGGCTTATTTTTTCTATAATTTGTTGTTGTTCTTTAATAGCTTCAATCAACACAGCAATAATATGATTGTAAGATACAGTTTTGTCGCCATTATCATTTCGATTAACCACTTCAGGCAAAACATTCTCTATTTCTTGAGCGATAACTCCAAAAGAGGGTTTCTTTGAATCTCTAAACTGATAAGAAACTCCTCTTAGTTCTAATACTTTATTTAGTGCATTATGGATAGTGTCTATATTTTCTTTATATGCTATATCCGAAAGTGTGTTGAAATCTGTAGCGCTTAATTGTCCAGTTGAAGGTCTGAAATAAAGTTTGGTTGAAGATGCTGTAGCTGTTTGGTTTGATCCGGTTCCAGCAACAAATACAGGATAAAAATCAGAAGCTGTTGTTGTATCATCAGTAGCATTGATTGTAGTTGATGGACCGGCAGCGCCAGAAAAACCAGAACGGCCAGAGTAACCAGAAATACCTGAGGCGCCAGAAATACCTGAGAAGCCGGAAATACCTGAGAAGCCGGAATAACCAGAAATACCTGAGAAGCCGGAATAACCAGAAATACCTGAGGCACCAGAAATACCAGAGAATCCAGAGTAACCAGAAATACCAGAGAATCCAGAGTAACCGGAAATACCAGAGAATCCAGAGTAACCGGAAATACCAGAGAATCCAGAGTAACCAGAAATACCAGAGAATCCAGAGTAACCGGAAATACCAGAGAATCCAGAGTAACCAGATGTACTATTACCAGAGTAACCAGATATACCAGAAAATCCAGAATAACCAGAAATACCAGAGAAGCCGGAAATGCCAGAAAATCCAGAAATGCCTGAAGCTCCTGAAATACCAGAAAATCCAGAGTAACCAGATATGCCAGAGAAACCGGAGTAACCAGAAATACCGGAGTAACCAGAAATACCGGAGTAACCGGAATAACCAGAAATACCGGAGTAACCGGAATAACCAGAAATACCGGAGTAACCAGAAATACCGGAGTAACCAGAAATACCGGAGTCGCCCGTTCTATAAAATTGAATAACACAGGCTTCTGTATCGGACGGTAAAGTGCCTGAAAGATATGTTACATTTATTTTTCTGTAACCTGTAGCACTTGTAATTGCCGATGTGATATTAAATACAGCAATAGTTGTGTCTTGACTGTTGAAACTATCAATAATCAGTTGGCCTCTTACTGCGCTTGTACTGTCATCCCACGAATCAATAAAAGAAGTAAAGTCTGTTCCACCAACATCAGTTAAATCAATGTAAATTTGTGTTACAGAACTAATTGTGGCATTATTAAACCTGAATATACCCTGGCCAGGATCTGCATCAGTTGTTGTCGTGCTAAAATTATACCGTAAACCAGCACCCACACCATGATAGCCGGAAATGCCGGAATATCCAGATATGCCAGAATAACCGGAAATACCAGAGAAACCAGATATGCCGGAGAAACCGGAGTAACCGGAGGTACCAGAATAACCAGAAATACCGGAGAAACCAGAAATACCAGAAAATCCAGAGTAACCTGAAATACCAGAGAATCCGGAATAACCAGAAATACCGGAGAAACCAGAAATACCAGAAAATCCAGAGTAACCAGAAATACCGGAATAACCAGAGTAACCAGAAATGCCAGAGTATCCAGAATAACCTGAGGTACTATTACCAGAAAAACCTGAAATACCCGAATAACCAGAGTAACCTGAAATACCTGAAAATCCGGAGTAACCAGAAATACCCGAAGCACCAGAAATACCAGAAAAACCGGAGTAACCAGAAATACCAGAATAGCCAGAAATACCAGAGTAACCACTTATACCCGAAGCACCAGAAATACCAGAAAATCCAGAGTAACCAGAAATACCAGAATAGCCAGAAATACCAGAGTAACCACTTATACCCGAAGCACCAGAAATACCAGAAAAACCGGAGTAACCAGAAATACCAGAATAGCCAGAAATACCAGAGTAACCACTTATACCCGAAGCACCAGAAATACCAGAAAATCCAGAGTAACCAGAAATGCCGGAATAACCAGAATAACCGGATATACCAGAATAGCCAGAAATACCTGAGAATCCGGAGTAACCAGAAATACCCGAATAACCAGATATGCCTGTATCACCTTTGTCGCCAGTTCTAGCGAAAGTAATTACAATATCATCATTATTAGAAAATGTTCCATTACCAGAAAGATACGAACCATTAACGGTAAACCATCCAGTGTTGTCTGTTAATGAAGAAATTGTAAAAAGTACGAAAATAGAATCATCAAATTTTTTGGATACTCGAAAATGGCCTTTAATGGTTGATGTAGAATCATCAATTGTATTTAAAAAAGTTGATAGATTCGTTGCTGCATCATTTGAAGCATCAATATATAAAGCGGTGGCAGAAGTTATTGTGGCATTATTAAATCTAAGTTTGCCTGTACCTGGATCAGCAGCCGTGGTTGTTGAATCAAAAGTATAATCAAACGTAGCACCACCAAAGTTACCATCTCTACCTGAAATACCAGAATATCCGGAAATGCCGGAATACCCGGAAATACCAGAATAACCAGATTTGCCAGAGTAACCAGAAAAACCAGAATAGCCCGATGTACTATTACCAGAATAGCCAGAAATACCAAGTCCGCCATAAGCTAATGAATTCCAATTAGTATAACCATTACCAATTTTAAATTGGCCAGTATCAGTTTCAAGACCCATTTCACCTTCAGCTAATGTTGGATTCACTGAAGTCCAATTAGCTGCTAAGTCTCTTCTAAATTGTATTAAAGCTGGCATTTTTTATTTCTCCTTTTAACTGCCACTGGCGTTTCCGCCTCTAAGATTAACCCAAACAAATGCTGAATCGGAAGCCGAACCTCCATCACCGAGTGTAGTAAAAGCGCCAGCAGCACCAGAATAACCAGAATAACCACTATCACCTGTTGCACCTGTCGCACCCGCTATACCTACACCAGAATAACCACTATATCCTGATTGGCCAGAGTAACCAGAAAAGCTAGAAAAACCAGATCGTCCAGAATAACCACTTATACCAGAATAACCGCTATAACCAGAAATGCCAGAATAGCCGGATATACCCGAAGCACCAGAAAAACCTAAACCAGAAAATCCAGAAATACCAGAAAATCCAGAAATACCAGAATAACCAGAAAAACCGGATTGACCAGAAAAACCAGAAGGTCCTGAATAACCAGATATACCGGAGAATCCAGAATAACCAGATTGACCAGAGTATCCAGAAATACCTGAAGCACCAGAGATACCTGAATAACCAGAATAACCTGAGGTGCTATTACCAGAATAACCAGAAATGCCAGAATAACCAGAAATACCAGAAAACCCGGAGTAACCTGAGGTGCTATTACCAGAATAACCAGATATGCCGGAGTAACCAGAAATACCAGAAAATCCAGAATAACCGGAGTAACCGGAATAACCTGATGTACCTGAGTAGCCAGAGATGCCAGAGAATCCAAAATAGCCAGAAATACCTGAAGCGCCAGATATGCCAGAGAATCCAGAATAGCCAGAAATACCAGAGAACCCAGAGTAACCAGAAATACCGGAAGCACCGGAAATACCGGAAGCACCGGAAATACCAGAAAATCCAGAGTAACCAGAAATACCAGAAGCACCGGAAATACCAGAGTATCCAGAGTATCCAGAAATGCCTGAAAACCCAGAATAACTACTTATGCCGGAAAAACCAGAATATCCAGAATATCCAGAAACACCTGAAAACCCAGAATAACCGGAGATACCAGAATAACCACTATAACCAGATATACCAGAATAACCAGAACGACCAGAGTAACCACTTATACCTGAAGAACCAGAAATACCTGAGTAACCAGAATAACCAGATACGCCAGAAAATCCAGAAATACCCGAAGCACCCGAAATACCAGAATATCCAGAAGTGCCAGATTCACCATAAGCATATAGCGCAGCAGTAAAATAAGTTCCTGAATTAGCATTAATTACTTGATTTGTTGTGTTGCCTGTATATGCTGTAACTTCAATATAATCTGTGGTTCCATTGAAATATAAAATTCCACTACCACTCAAGTTATAAGCACTGTTTGTTTGTAGTGGAATTTGGTAAATAGCAGCTTGTGCAGAACCATTTTTACGAAACTGAATGTTGTTTTGATTATTACTAATAGCCGCGGCTTGCCAATTAACACTCACATTTAGTAAATAATAACCCGCAATATTTGGTTGGAATTTATTACTTGTCAACCAACCTTGGTCATCAAAGTCATCAACAAATTGAATAACTGTATCAGTGCCATTTGAAATGGTTTGATTTGTAGATAATTTACCACGAACAACATATGTGCCAGGTGTGAGCATACCGCCATCTTGGCCTGAATAACCAGAAGTTCCGGAATAACCCGAGATGCCGGAGAAACCTGAGTGACCGGAAATACCAGAGAGTCCACTTATACCAGAATAACCGGAAATACCTGAAAATCCGGAGTAACCTGAGGATCCAGAATAACCTGAAATGCCAGAAAAACCTGAATAACCAGAAGTTCCAGAAAAACCACTTATACCAGAGTAACCACTTATACCAGAGTAACCACTTATACCAGAATATCCCGAGAATCCTGATTGACCGGAATAACCGGAGATTCCAGAAAAACCAGAATAACCAGAAATGCCAGAAAAACCGGAGGTACCAGAATACCCGGAAATACCAGAATAACCTGATGCACCCGAAATACCGGAATAGCCAGAAATGCTTGAAAAACCGGAGATGCCAGAATAACCAGAGAACCCACTTATACCAGAATAACCAGATATGCCTGAATAACCCGAGTATCCTGAAAATCCAGAATAACCAGAAGCACCAGAATAACCCGAGACGCCTTGGTCACCTTTGTCGCCAGTTACTGTAAAAGTTATAACAACATTTGTACTGTTACTGAATGGCGTACTAGTACCAGAAACATAAGAAATAGGAACATCAAAGTGTAAAGTTTGATCTGAATGTAAGCCAGTTATAGCGTAAATAACAAAATTTAAATTATTAGCTTCTTCAGTGATCTTGGCATAGCCTTTGATTGAACTTGAAGAATCATCAATTGTTGTCAAAAACGAATGAATATTGGTAAAAAACCTATCATCGTCATGTATCGTAAGTGTTGTTGCTGATGCGAGTGAAGCATTATCAACATTTAAACGGCCTTGGCCTGGATCTAGCGTATCAATTTTGGTGTCGAACTGATAATAAAATGAAGCACCACCAAACTGGCCGTCACGACCAGAATAACCAGAAGTGCCAGAAATGCCAGAGAACCCTGATTGGCCAGAATAACCAGAAAAACCAGATTTGCCAGAATAACCAGAAATGCCGGAGTAACCCGAAATACCGGAGTATCCGGAATATCCAGAAATACCAGAATAACCAGAGGTGCCGGAGTAACCTGAAATACCTGAGGCGCCAGAGATGCCAGAGTCGCCGGAATAACCAGAAGTGCCTGAGAATCCAGAGTAACCGGATATACCAGAATAACCAGATATGCCAGAAGCACCCGAAATGCCAGAATAACCGGAATAGCCAGAAATACCTGAAAATCCGGAGTAACCAGATATACCCGAAAAACCGGAGTAACCAGAAATACCAGAAAAGCCGGAGTAACCAGAAATACCAGAATAACCTGAATATCCAGATATGCCGGAAGCACCAGAAATACCAGAATAACCAGAGGTACCCGAATCACCATTTCTCGTTAAATTAAATCCAGACAAATCGCCATCATCTAGTGCATCAGAAGAATTTGAAAGTACAGTAACACCTAATTCATAATATCCTGTTTTCTTTGTTATGGAATCAACTTGTATATAAAGGCGTTCTGTGCCAGCTGAACCACGAATACTTAAATAACCTTTTGGTGCTGCTGTTGTATTGAACACCGAACTTACAAAAGGATAAACATTGGCGCCAGCTATGTCATCATCATCAAACCAAAGTTTAGAAATTAATGCTTGGCTTCCTGGACTGTCTGAATGAAATGACTGTGAATCAGGTGCAATATCTGTTGTCTTAGCGGTATCGAAAGTATAAAAGAAAAATCCTCCAACTGCGCCAATATTTCCTGAATAACCAGAAATACCAGAATGTCCAGAATAACCAGAAATACCTGAAAAACCAGAATAACCTGAGGTTCCGGAATAACCAGAAGTGCCGGAGTAACCGGAAATACCAGAGAAACCGGATATACCGGAGAAGCCGGAGTAACCAGATATACCTGAGAAACCAGAAATTCCTGAAAAGCCAGAATAACCAGAAATACCAGAGAAACCGGAGTAGCCGGATTGTCCAGAATAACCTGAATAACCAGAAGTGCCTGAATGACCAGATTCACCGGAATAACCAGATATGCCAGAGAAACCGGAGATACCTGAGAAACCAGAGTAACCAGAGATACCTGATATGCCAGAATAACCGGATTGTCCAGAATAACCAGATGTACCCGATAAACCAGAATAACCAGATTGGCCAGAATATCCAGACTCCCCGGAATAACCAGATATACCTGAGTAACCAGAATAACCACTTATACCCGAGAAACCAGAATATCCTGAAGTTCCAGATTTGCCAGAATAACCGGACGTACCTGATAAGCCGGAATAACCTGAAGATCCTATTTCACCAGAAAATCCTGATTGACCAGAATAACCCGATGGTCCTGAATAACCACTTATACCAGAGAATCCAGAGTAACCGGAAGCGCCAGAAAAACCAGAGATACCAGAAGCACCAGAGAAACCTGATTGACCTGAAAAGCCTGAATAACCAGAAATACCAGAATAACCAGAAATACCAGAATAACCAGAATAACCGGAGATTCCTGAATAGCCAGAAGGTCCTTGTATTGGACCTATATTCGTCCATGTATTATCACCGTTACTTACAGCTGCATCAAAAGCATTATAACCACCACCAGCATTTAAAAGAATATATACGTCACCCGCTGGCGCACCACCAGGTAAAGCCGTATAATCATTTACTGTCCCTTTAATCGTAATTGATCGGCCTGAAAAACCAGAAGTGCCGGAATAACCGGAAATGCCGGAAAAACCAGAGTAACCAGTTATGCCAGAACTTCCAGAATAACCTGAGAATCCTGAATATCCAGATATACCAGAAAAACCAGAGTAGCCAGAAATACCTGAAAAACCAGAATAACCTGATTTTCCAGAATAACCAGATGTACTATCACCAGAATAACCTGATGTACCAGAAATTCCTGAGTAACCAGATATTCCAGAATAACCAGATATTCCAGAATAACCAGAAATACCAGAGAAACCGGAATAACCGGAATAACCAGACTCGCCGGAATAACCAGAATAACCTGATTCTCCAGAGTAGCCAGAAATACCTGAAAAACCAGAATAACCAGAATAACCTGATGTACTATCGCCAGAATAACCTGATGTACCAGAAATTCCTGAGTAACCAGATGTGCCGGAATAACCAGATATTCCAGAGAAACCACTTATACCAGAGAAACCGGAGTAGCCGGATTGTCCAGAATAACCTGAATAACCAGAAATGCCTGAATGACCTGATATACCAGAGAAACCTGATTGACCTGAAAAACCAGAAAAACCAGAAATACCGGAAAAACCTGATTGGCCAGAATATCCAGAATAACCAGATCGACCAGAGTAACCGGAAATACCCGATGCGCCAGAAATACCGGAATAACCAGAGTAACCGGAAATACCAGAGAAACCGGATATGCCAGAAAATCCAGAGTAACCAGAAATACCAGAAAAACCAGAATAACCGGACTGACCAGAATAACCAGATATACCAGAAGCACCAGATATACCACTTATACCAGAATAACCAGAGAAACCGGAGTAACCAGAGGTGCCGGAATATCCAGAAATACCTTGGTCACCCTTATCACCAGTTGTTACAAATGTTATAATTACATTTGAATTGTTTGTAAATTGAGAAATTACACCCGAAAGGTAAGAAACAGGTACTTCAAAGTATTGTGGTTGGTCTGTATGTAAACCAGTAATCGCAAAGATAACAAAATTTAAATTATTGGCTTCCTCAGTGATTTTAGCTTGGCCTTTAATCGAACTTGAAGAGTCATCAATTGTTTGTAGAAACGAACTTATATTAGATAAAAACCTATCATCATCATGTATAATAAGGTTTGTGGCCGATGATAATGTCGCATTGTTTAATCGTAAATAACTTTGGCCTGGATCTGTATTGGTTGTTGATGTCGAAAACAAATAGTAAAACGATGCGCCACCAAATTGACCATCACGGCCAGAGTAACCAGATGTACCGGAAATACCAGAGAACCCTGATTGGCCGGAGTAACCAGAAGGTCCTGAGTAACCAGATATACCAGAGAAGCCAGAGTATCCGGATATGCCAGAAAAACCAGAATAACCAGAACGACCAGAATAACCGGAAATACCCGATGCACCAGAAATACCGGAATAACCAGAAAATCCAGAAATGCCTGAGAAACCGGAATAGCCAGAAAGGCCAGAATAACCGGATATACCTGAGAAGCCAGAATAACCGGAGATACCTGAATAACCAGATCGACCAGAGTAACCAGAATAACCAGAAACGCCAGAGTAACCGGAGATACCAGAGAAACCAGAAGTTCCTATACCAGAATAACCTGAGTAGCCAGAATAACCACTTATACCAGAATAACCAGAGAAACCCGATGGTCCCGAATAACCTGATGTGCTATTACCGGAATAACCAGAAATGCCAGAATAACCAGATGATCCTACAAATTGAGCACCCGAAAAACCAGAAAAACCAGAGAGACCATTAGAACCAATAACACCATCTTGACCAGAAAAACCAGATATACCCGAAAAACCAGAAAGGCCTAAACCCGAATAACCAGAACGGCCAGAATAACCGGAGTAACCAGAACGGCCAGAATAACCCGATATGCCTGAAAAACCGGAATAACCTGAGTAACCTGAATAACCAGATCGACCAGAATAACCACTTGAACCGGGATTGTCTCCACTGTAGCCAGAATATCCAGAAGAGCCAGAATAACCGCTTGAACCAGGATTGTCTCCACTGTAACCAGAAAAACCTGAAGTTCCTTGAACACCCGTTGAAACAGATGCTGACAAAGTATTTCCGCCCGTTACAGCACTAACAGAAGAGCTAGTCTTTCTTATCTCTATTTTCATGGGATTATCTTGTTACATTTGGAAGGACTGTTGCAATTCCTTCAAATATTCTTGTGATTGTATTGTTAGCTGAATCATTTAGCTCAACATCAAATACATAACGACCGGCACGAAGGTTGGCTGTATTAGCCGAAGATATGCCCATAGAAATTATACCATTTGCAGTGTCTATAACTGAAATGGCAAAATCGGTGGCTGTAGAGGAATAATAAGATTTGCGGAGTTGAGATGTAACAGTGTGATTTGTTAGGTTTCTACCGGTGCCGTTGTCATTTCTAATTGTAATTTCTAAACTAAATGTCGCACCGGCCTCAATGTCGAGTTCTACAAAGTCTGCCAAAATGAGGTCTCCTCTTTAACCCGTATTTAGTCAAAAGAGGAGTTTAATTACCAGTCTCCCGTCCAATGTTTAATGCCTGATTTGGAGTAAAATTCTTTCTTTAGTTTTTCCCAGTCACCTATATCCTCACGATTTCGATATAAAAAAGTGAAATATGGCGGGTCTTCAACAAAAACTTCAATGAAACCTAGACTTTTTATTTTATTTATTATCTCTTCAAACTTTTCTTGGCCCGGATTCGTATTAATCATTTCACCAACTAAAGTATGAGTGATAGCGTGCATGTAGGTTTGAGCGCCTAAGAAATAAATGTTATCAAATCCCATCTTTCTACGA
>Ga0214917_10007722_pt1 | contig 10786 bp, 14 predicted proteins | sample LL_1208_BB_MetaG_FD_177983 | JGI IMG/M metagenome (GOLD analysis project Ga0214917, IMG submission 177983) | Freshwater microbial communities from Lake Lanier, Atlanta, Georgia, United States - LL_1208_BB | ecosystem: Environmental > Aquatic > Freshwater > Lake | place: USA: Georgia | collected...
GCATTGATAATAGTACTTGTAATTTTCCTCTCCAATTTTATATACTCCCCAAACTTCGGCTTCAAAATATTCTTTTAATGATACTGTATTATGCTCTCCAATATTTTTACTTATCCAATTAGATACTTCTTTTACATCTCCTTCAAAGACTACTTTTTTTCCATGACTTGTGTATTGCATTTTTCTGTTCCACTTGCTGTTTGTATATCTAAATTGTTTTTAGTTTGTTTAGCTACTATTGATCCTATCATACTTAATATAAGAACACAAGCAAAAATTAAAGCATAATGTGTTTTTTCTTGAGCTTTCTTCTTAGCCCTATATTGATGGAAATTACTTATGAACTCTTCTGTGTCTCTTTTTGAGGGAAGACTTTTTTCATAATTATTTAATAATAAGTTTCTCAATTTATTATCCATTTCTTCTTCTCATAATTCTTAAAGCAATTAATCCAGTAAGTCCGCCAAACATTAGTGAAAATGTAGAAGGCTCTGGTATAACATTCACTACTCCATCTGCATTAAAGCTATTAACATCCCATTTAAGATTGCTGTTTGCTGTATCAAGATCAGGTAGAGCAGCAAGAAGTACTGCATTATCAAATGCTGATATATCTATAGAAGCAAAATCAAACAAGTCATAAACATCTCCCATTGCATAAGTATAACTATTCAAAGTCTCAAATGTAAATGCTGTACTTGCTCCCAGTGTTAGTAATGTGGTCACATTTATTGCATCATAGGTAGAGCCTCTGGTAGTTGGTGGGCCTAATTGGAATTGGAATCTTCCATTGCTTCCATTTAACTCATAAGCAGTTAGCAGACCCGGACTATTGCCCGGGGCCACAGTACCACCATTTAAAGTTAAAACTTGCACACTACCAGAGCCACCTAATGTACCTCCTGTATTTACTAAAACATTTCCTGCATTTCCATTTATTGATAAAAGACTACCATTAATTGTTGTGCTTCCAATCGTTCCGCCTAAATTTACTGTAGCACTTCCAGAGTTTACTATAGTTGTACCCGCTATTCCTGATACAAGTAAAGTTCCTCCTCCTACTGTTGTAGTTCCAACTCTGCCACTAGTATCTATAACTAATCTTCCACCATTAATATTCACTCCACCGGCAATACCTTTAACTTGCAAAGTTCCTCCAGAAATTATAGAAGAACTTGAAGCAATAGAACCGGCAGTATCAACTATAAATGTACCATCTTGTATCGTAGTATCTCCATTATAAGAATTAACTGCTTGAAAAGTTGCTGTTCCAGTTCCTGACTTTGTTAAACCTCTGAGTGCACTTCCTGTATTGAGCAAAGATCCTTTGAAAATAAAATCACCTACACCACCCACAAGACTATTATCTGCAGTAGTGCCTCCAATATCTAATGAACCATCAAACTGTATAATTAAATTAGTACTATTGTTGAACAGTCTTCTACCACCTCCAGAACCTGTGGATGCGGTGAGTGTGCTAGCGGTATTAGTAAACTGTAGCAATGTTTTGTATCCACCATGATTGGTAAAATTCATATTGTTACCTTGATATTGATTCATAACATAAGTAGTAACAGTGGCAGAATTAGATCCTGCTAGATCTAATGTTCCCATAGTAGATAAACTAGTAGAACCTTTTATGCTATTAGAAGCAGATAACCCGTTGGCTGTATTAATTATAAGCTTAGGCGTATTAGTTGTACCACTTGCTCCTCCAAGTGTTATCGCACCAGTACCCATACCAGTAGCACCATTAACGGTCACAGTCCCACCTCCTGTTATATCAAATCCTCCACCCAGTGTATTGTTACCGTTGAATGTGATATTTCCATTGCCTGTATATATAACTTTACCAGCAGTTGATAAAGGCCCTTGTCTAAGTTCATTGTTGAATGTGAATGAACCATCTCCTGCTAGAGTTAGAGTTCTAGATGTGGTGGAAGCAGCAGTGGTTAGAGAAGCTATATTATTAAACACCAATGCACCACCTGCTGTTTGAAACCAAGTGTTATTGGCATTAGCATTTTCTACTAATATATTAAAAGTCTGAGTAGCAGTTGAATTGTTAGTAATACCTCTGCTAACAGATAGAGTTTGTGCTGCACTGAAGTTATTAATATTGTATGCATTGGCATTTGTTAAGAATGTCATGCTTTGTGCAGCTCTAGTAGAAGTAAGTATGACTGTATTGTTGCTTACCCCATAGTTACCAAACTGAATTTCATCTGTAGTAGTACTAGAACTAGTTGACGCAGGTTGAACTCCATTAGTCCAACTTGTTGGTGATGTCCAGTTTGTGCCAGTATTATTCCACAAGAAAATAACAGCTTGTGAATTAGCAGTTAGTGTTATTGCTGTTAGTATTGTTAATATTATTTTTTTCATAAAATTTTCTATGGTTTAATCCACTTGGTTAAATATTCTTTGCGATAATGTCTACTTTGCAAAGATTCACTTTTACATGCTATATAAAAACACGCTTTTACTGGTAGTGAGATCAAATCTAATGTTGTAGGTTCAGGAATAATAGAAACACTCAATTGATCAACATAAGCGGGATAGAAGTCTGTATCTAAATTCTGACCTTGGAACTGCAAGGAGAAATTGCTGAAAGCTTCTTGCGGAATCGCGCTCACATTGAGGTTGTTCAAGAGTGTGGACGAGTTGCCTTCATTCGAGGCGAGTAGCGAGAGCGTTTTAGCGGAAGCGGAGTAAGTGAATTCAAATGTTGTCGTAAAAGATGGGTCAAAATTAAGAGTCGCATGGGTCAGTGGTGCTGCGTAAACCGCTCCTGCGGTACTTGGACCTTGAAAAATCTGAATATTTGGGTTAGCTGCGCCCAAGCCCTCATAATAGACCCAAGCATATCCAGTCTGGGTTAGGTATGTGGTTGGATTCGGATTAAAACCGAGTCCTGTGAAAAGTGATCCAGATGGTCGAACTGTGATGCTCAGTGAGAGAATGTCGGTGGCTCCTAATGTGGGAAGCGAGAACGATGCTGTGTGGTAATCGACAGGTGTATTTGAGTTGATAGTAATTTTATCGCTGCCGACTTGGAATGCACCGTCAGCGTTCGTCCAGTTTCCGAAACCAGAAGCAGTTGCGCGACCATTCAATGCCCCGTTGTTGGCGCTGAAGTCATCTTGATAAAGATATGATGCAGCTTTTGATTGACCGCTACTGAGCATTAAAAAAGCCGCAATTAATTTTGCGGCTGTGCTTTTTAGTAACCTTTTTGTTAGGTTTATTTTCATGATACTAGTTTACTCCTTCTTGCTTTCATCTAAATGTATAGACACTTCTTTATATGATTTGTTCATTTTATTTTTCTTTGCTTTTTGAACATAAGTCCAATCATTTAACATAAAATCCTCTATTACTATTATAGGGTAAGTTTTATTGATATGCAATTTTATTTTTTCTTTATATTTTTTTCTATCTCCAATTTGGCATATAGGAGATGTACCCCAATTAGGATCGTACATCCATAAGTTATTATTATACTCAAAAACACAAACTGCATGACCAAGTATAGCTTCTTTGTCATCTTTATAACCAAAGGTAAAACCATAAACACTATTCCAAGAATCTGAGGTAGTTACTAAAAGAAGATTACATCTAGAAGCATAAATCATTGCGTCTACAAAACAAGAATTAGGAAGATTTGTTATTGAGTTATATTTTTTTAATTCAAAACCAATTTTTAAACAAGCGATCCAAGATACGATTAACACAAGCCCAACTAGTAATGTTTTCGATTTCCAATTCCAAAGTTTATTTAATTTGTTTATCATCCAATCTATATGTGACTTCAAAAGTTTTAGTTTTATTATTTAAAACTCTAAAAGCAGCTTGAGATTCTTTCTTTATATCCTCGTCGCTGATTATCCAAAACTTGCAAATTGCTTCTGGTTCGATCTCTCCTTGAATTAATTCACATCTTGGAGCATTACCTTCTAGATAGTAAAATACACAATTATCACATTCTATCCCTTGATCTTTATATGGATTTTCTGAAGCACTTGCATAATGAATTCCATTACCACCAACCCCTCTATCAAAATATCCAAATGTTTGAAGATTGGTAATTATTTTAAGATAAAGATCTTTTTGTCTTTCATTGAGCTTTGGAAAGATAAGGCCTTCATTTGCCATAAAATTATTTCTTTTTTAAGCTTTGGCAATGGGCTCTTTGAGAAAAGCCTTTTGGATTTTTACAATCAATACTATCTTTATATTCTTTAGTCCACTTTGCTTCGCTGATTTTTTGAAGTTGAATTTCTGTTTTACCAAGCATATCACCTTTTATCCAACTCGAGCCGTCATTACTACATTCATAAATTACTGCATAACCCATATCTTCTGGAAGATCTCTGATTTCTTTAACTTCGCCTTCACTGCCGTAATGTTTGCAGTATGGATTAATATTTCTAACTTTATCACCTACTTTAAAGATTGAGTTTGATTGAGTATATTCATTGATTGGAGTTGACCAATTATCTGTTGTTTTAGATTCTTTAGAAACATAATCATTAATTGGGCCTGTCATTTGAGCTACAGATTCATCTTCTTTATTAAACATAACAAAATTATGAATTGTAATCATGTAATCTTCTGCTAGCGCAGCCATTTGTTGTAAGAATGGTTCTGTTAGATTCTCTTGAATCATTGGATCATTTAATTTTTCAATTACATTTTTTGAGTGTTGATAAATAGAGTTTATAGAGCCAACAATCATTTCATAAAAATCTTCTTTATAATCTTGTAGTTCTTCTTCTGGGTCACTTACTTCTTCAATATTTTTAAATTCTGGAGTTATTAAATCAGCTTGATTAAATTCTGTTTCGCCATCCCATTCATATTCTTCATTTAAATAATCTGCTGCTTGAGCTTTTTTGAGTGCTTCTTGACTTGGACGATCTTTTGAACCTTCTGGGGCTGGACGATAATTTTTGCCCATTCTTTTTTTCTTTTGTTGAATGTTATACCAAAGGCCTTTATTTTTAGCTTGAATATCAATTTCTAAAGTAACTTCTTCTTCACTTCCAGTAATTTTACTAACTGGTTTTGAGCTCCACATTTTACAAGACCAGTAATTAGCTTTATATTTTGGACCGGGATTATCACAGCCATGTCTTGCTCTATAAGATTTACGTCTTTCTGGATTATCTCTTTTGATGGACATATTTGGATCGCCAAAAGTAACTTTTACAATATTTCCTTTATCATTCTTAACGTAAACGCCAAATTTCTTTTTGCTTCCAGAAGGAAGACGAAATGGTTTATTAAGTGGGGCTTTGCCTTTTTTAGCTGTTATCTCGGAACTAAAATCAATCTCTAGTTCTTTCATAAAATTATAATCTTACGCCAGATTCAACGTAGTAGAAAATTGAAATTGCATCATTTGCTGATGAAAAAATATGATTATTGCCAGTTACCGCAATTGTGGATGGAAAATTAGCATTACCAGCCCCAATATAAGCTATAACTGATCCATTATTATTGTTTTGTTTTAAAGTTGTATTGATATGAGCATTTGCTCCTAATAAATAAGTAATGGTATTTGAGCCTTGTCCAGATAATACTACTCCAGATAATACTTGACTTGCTACTAGTGCTATATTTTCAAATCCTGCTTCTCTAAAAAGTTTCATAAATTTATTTACACTTAAACAACATCTATATAGTAAAAAACTGTTGTACCAGTATTATTACCAATAAGATAAACTGCTGTATTTTCTTTAACTTTTACTGTGCCTGAAAAATCAGCTATTCCTGCATTAGATATAACTATAAGCGCTCCAGAAGCATTAGTTTCAGTTAATCTAATATCGTCATAACTAGAAGTCCCAAGTATATGTATGCTATTGCCTACTCCGGGTGCAGGAATGATAACTCCATCAGCTAAAGCGGATGCTTTTAAAGCTATATTTTCAAAACCACTATATTTATAAAGCTTTGGCATAATAATTATTACACTTTAAAATATAAACTTAAGATTATAATTTATATTAGATTTTTAATTTGATTTATAAAATATACCATCTGTTCTTTTGTAAAATCATTTTTCATTACATTAACACAATAACACACAAACTCAACATTACCTACTATATATCCTTTATTTGGATCAATTCTATCAAGGCTTGCTTTTGTGGGAGTTTTTTTGATATCTTCATCTGCGGTTGTTCTACCAAGCTCCATTTGAATATTGGTATATGGGCAAATTCCATTTTGCTTATCCCAAATCTGTTTGAGATATTCTATAGTGATATCTGTTTTATATCCTTTTTCTTTGCTTCGTGATCTTGTTTTATTTGCGTGATATTTAAATGGACTGTATTGGTCTAGTCTATTATTTTGATGTCCAATTAAATAAGAATAATTTCCTTTATATTTATCTAAATGTTTTGCGTTAAAAAATGAACCAGAACATTTTAAATTACAAAAAAATCCAACCGCCTTCTTTTTAATTCTTCTATTATATTCTGATCGCATTTTTTCAAATTCATTACCGCAATGAGCACACTTTACTTTTATTTTAGTTATCATGAATAGACTTACACTAAATTGGAGCTAGAGGGAATAGTCTTGGACTTGGACCAGTGCGGAGTCGAACCGCTTCTTTTAGAGAATCTAAATTAAAATACTACAAGTTTAGTTCTTTTTATTTTTTAGCTTTGTATAGATAAAGAACAAACATACTCAGCGTATTCTATCTTGAATATTATTACTTAAAGAACAGAAAAACTATTAAATAATAAACATCTAATTACGCAATATTCCAGTAGATGCGTCGTGGATATCACGCTGTAGAACTTAAGCTACAGAAGCGGTCATCTCAACAAGAGAAACTCTTGCAGAAATATGACCTTTATATTTTGCTGTTTTGGCAGTTAATATAATTAAAACTTTTTAAAGAGACCCGTTTTAACCTCTACTTGCATTTCAATTCCAACTCCTAAAATCGAAACCAAATCTGGCCCAATGTGAAAGAACTAACTAATCTTACACATTATAAAGCTTTTAATAGTTTTTGGCAATCTTTTTTATAAATTAAATTAAACTTAAGTTTAACGCCATTTAAGTCTGAGGTAAGGTATTGTTTAACTAAACAAGGATATTCGTCTGGACAGTCATTACTTAGATTAAAATCATTTAAATTATAATGATTTTTATATTTGCTCACATACTTTAACCATGCCGATTTAGACTTAATTAAATCCATATTTTATATTATAAATAAAATTTGACAAAAACTCAAACTTAACTTAATATAAGTTAACATAGTTCCCAATTAGAGCAGTTTGTTGATGTCAAAAAATCAACTATCAATCCTTGAGATAGCAACGTCCCAAGGGCTGACGACTATTAAAACCTTCATTTGTACATTATATGGCTAAAGAAGGGAATGTAGCTATAGGCATCGCAGAATGTAGTGATCGAAGCTACCTCTGATCCGTAAGTGCGATGGCCCGTTCATCACTGAGATCGTGGTGAAATTTGGAGTCAAAAGAAAAGTTGGATTGATAATACTCAACTTCAGATATATTACATCTGGAGGTAAAGCCCTTTTGGATATCAAAGAAAAGTTAAATAATTAAGAAGAGAACTATATTAGAACCATACTTCATTATGTATAATTCTTAATACCTTAATCCAATCTTCAAGATGTTCTGATATATGTATTTTATCTGAATTTTCAAAACCATTTTTTGCTATATTGTAATAAGTTTTTTCTGATGGATAGGCTCTTCTTGGTCTATTTAGATTTTTATAAAAGAAACCTAAAAATACAAGTAATGATTTAGCGGTATCTTCATCATGTTTTAATTCAAGTATAGATTTTTTAATTATAGGTTCTCCTATTAAATCGTAAAATTTTAATCCAACTGCTTCTGAAACATATTCCTTTTCTTCAAAAGAATAATTTAAATCCTTGCTATATTTAATTATCGTTATCTCTGCGAATACTGGGAAACTTATATCAACAATTCCATCTACATCATATTCACAAATTTTATTTAATATTTCTGGTAAGCATTCTGGATCTTGAATAAGTAGAAAAGTTTTTTCTGGTGATAAACCTAATCTCTTAGCAAAAAAATCAATATCGCGATCTGATACAATCACATTAACTATTACAGTTAATTTTTGTTATTTCTATTAAAATGATTCTGTATTATATCGAAATTTCTATCTAATTTTGATTCTATTCTATCAAAGTAATCATCAAACGATTCTTTAGTAACGTAAGTAGTTGAAATTTTTAATGCTAAATCTGAAATTTCTTGTTGATGTTTTCTACTCTCTGATTCCATTTCTTTTCTTAAAGTTATAAAATCACTGAAAGTTTTATCATTGATTTCTTTCATGAGATTCTCTTGTTTATCAAAAAGAGAGAATACTCTAGTAAATAACCATCCTCCAAGAAAGGATAGTGCACCTAAAATGAGATTAAATAATAGTGTAATATCTAAATTCACATAGATAATTACACATTAATTGGATAAATATTATAGCTTTAAATCACCAAAATCATCGTCAGAAATATCAGTTTTCCTAGCCCCAACTTTATAACTAGAAATCTCTGTTTCTTGAGGAGCTACTTGAACTTTACTACTATCTAGATAACTATCAAGCCAACCAGAGATCGGGTTATCTTTTTGATTAAAAATCTTCTTATAACCAATACTTCTTAATCTATTATCACATAGCCATTTAGAATATCCGTCAAGGACTTCTGGATTTAAACCTAATAGATTACCTTTGCTGAATAAATATTGTGACCATTCGCATTCATTTTTTGCAGCTTGTTCATAGAAAGCGTATATTTTATCTTCGCTCTTCTTAACAATAGAAGTAAAGCCTTCTTTATCTTCATCTCTTAAAATTTTAAGTAGGTTTTGACTTACAGCAAAGTGGAGAGCTTCATCTCTTTGAATAAATTTAATAATTTTAGAGTTACCTTCCATCTTGCCTCTATATCCAAAATAAAAAGAACATGCAAAAGAAACATAAAATACAAGTCCTTCCATAACATTAATAGAAAGAATAGCATCAAAAATCTTTTGTTTAGGATCTTTCTTTTCATCATCTCCAAGAATTTTATCAAAATTATTTCTAATCAACTCAGCGCGACTTGTAATTTCTTTATCTTCCATAATACTATCAAAAAATTTAGTAGGATCTGGATAAACATTATTTAATAGATAAGAATAAGAATAACTATGGATACCTTCAAACTGTGCCCAAGTATTCATGCAAATCTCAAGCTCTGGATTGCTTACGTAATCTTTTAATGAATGAATACTGCGAGATAACATACTATCTCCTAAAGTTTGAAATCTTAAATTGCTATCAAATACAAATCTTTCCGTATCTGTTAAATTCTTATAATCACTACGATCTTTGCCCAAAGCAATTTCATGAGGCCACCAAAAATTTTCATTTTGCTTTTTGAATAATTCAAAGAATACTGGATATTTAAAACGATCATATCTTTGAAGGTTCAGATCCTCACCAAGGAACAATGGTTGTTTAGTAGTGTCTATATTTTTAAAGTTTAAAACTGTTTTCATCAATTTTTATTTTTTATAATTATAAGACCATCTCCATTCTCTGCATAAGAAAGATCGTTAAATAAAATTTTATCATTTAAATTACTATTGAATAATAAATCTAAATATGATTGATAATTTATATTATCAAAGACATGAGTCATAATAAATATATAATTAATTTTTTCAATTAAATTATTTTCAATAATTTCTTTTAATATAAAATATTCAGTACCTTGCATATCCATATGAAGAATATCGATATAATCAGTATTTGATTCTGATAGTATTTCATTGAAAGAAATTTTCTTAACTTTTGATTTTAAATCGATAACTTTTGAATCATTTTGTCCACCCCAATGAGCCCATATAATTTCACCAATATAATTATTATAGAAATATATATTTTTCTTATCTTGAAAATATTTTTCTCCAAATTTTTGCCACGATTCTATGCATGGTTCTACCATGATATTTTTACATTGATTATTAAACTTTTCATTAAAAAGAGCAGAATAATTCCCTCCTTCGCATCCTAACTCTAACATAGTATTTAAGTCTTTATTTTTAGATTTTAGATCATCTAAAGCCTGCAAGAAAAAATTAAGATTATTTGGCTCATAAGTTCTAATTTCATTTATAATATCTTGTATATTCATATATTTATAGTTTACACGCTCCACTTGAACAATCTCTATCTTCTTTTTGATTAAGTGATTGCTCTTTATCTCCGTCATCAGTATTATTGTAATACAAGCTGATTAGGCCAAGGCTATATGCATACATTAATTCTTTCATAACTTTAGCATCTGGCAATATATTATTTTCATAATGACTATAGTTGTAGTATACATTAGTTGATATAGCCATGTCAATATATTTTTGAATAACTGCATTGATTTTTAATAAACCAACATTATCTTTAAGATCATAAGCTAGTTCGTAATTATCATCATATTTTCCAATTCCGGGAACTAATACTGGAAGTTTACCCATTTTACTGGTTTTATAAGTAATAAGACTACGAATTGGTTCAACTCCATTTGTTGAAGATTGAATTACAGAACTACTTTCGCAAGGCATACAAGAAGATAATGTAGAATGTCTCAATCCAAATTCCTTAATATTTTTTCTTAATTTATCCCAATCAAGAGATAATTTTCTTTTAACAATTTCATCAATCTTGTCTTTATAGGTATCAATTGGAAGAATACCTTTAGAATACT
>Ga0214917_10007723_pt1 | contig 10784 bp, 7 predicted proteins | sample LL_1208_BB_MetaG_FD_177983 | JGI IMG/M metagenome (GOLD analysis project Ga0214917, IMG submission 177983) | Freshwater microbial communities from Lake Lanier, Atlanta, Georgia, United States - LL_1208_BB | ecosystem: Environmental > Aquatic > Freshwater > Lake | place: USA: Georgia | collected...
GGTCACGATTCCGGCGGGAGATGGGATTTGGCGGTGGTTTGTGACGGAGACGGGAACGCGGACCTGGTGGAGAGAGGGTTGGGAGTTGCCGCCCGCCTCCTATGCCTTGGATGTGGCCATCACCGGTGTTTGGTCGAGCTCGTGGGAGGCGCGTTTCAAGACGTTGAGCTACCTCAACCGGATCCAAGCGAAAAGAGAGGGGGGTAAGGTCGATGAGGAGAAGCTTATGCTGAATGAAAAGGGTGAGATGGCCTCGGCTTCCATGGCGAATCTGTTCTGGGTGAGGGAGGGAACCCTAAGAACTCCGGCGCGGGAGTGTGGGTGTCGGTCGGGGACGGTGCGAAGGTGGGTTTTGGAACGAAGCGGAAAGAAAGTGGAAGAGGGGGGCTGGAAACCCGCCGAGCTGGCTGATGCGGAGGAGATTTTTCTGACTAACGCACGGATCGGGATCAAGCCGGTGCGCTCCTGGCAGGGCCGGAAGGTGGGGGGCGCGGGGCTAGCGGAGAAATTGGCCGAGGCGTTTTGGAGGGAGTCGGATCAGGTCGGGGATTGAGGTGAGCCGCGCGTTTCCTTAGCGTGTGGGTTCCATGCGTTGGACCCAAGCCCTGCTGAACACCCTCCGGGAAGCGCCGGCCGAGGCGGAGATCGCCAGTCACCGGTTGATGCTGCGGTCCGGGCTGATTCGCAAGTTGGGAGCCGGTCTCTACACCTTCCTGCCGCTGGGTCTGCGGGCCCTCCGGAAGGTGGAGAGGATCATTCGCGAGGAGATGGATCGGGCGGGGGCGCTCGAGGTGTTGATGCCCGGGCTACAACCGCCGGAGCTTTGGGAAAAGAGCGGACGGATCACGGCAGCAGCGGATGTGCTCTTCCACGTGAAAGATCACCAAGACAGGCGCTGGGTGCTGGGGCCGACCCACGAGGAGGTGGTGACGGATCTGATGGCGGGAGAGGTGCAAAGCTACCGGCAGTTGCCGCGGACGCTTTACCAGATCCAGACGAAGTATCGGGACGAGATCCGGCCGCGGTTCGGGTTGATGCGGGCGAAGGAGTTCCTGATGAAAGACGCCTACAGCTTTGATGCGGATGAGGCCGGGGCAAGAAAAAGCTACGAGGCCATGGTGGGAGCCTACCGGAAAATTTTCGAGAGGGCGGGGCTAAAGGCCTTGCAGGTGGAGGCAGACACGGGGGTGATGGGCGGGGCGAGTTCGCACGAGTTCAATGTGCCGGCTGAAATCGGAGAGGGGGAGGTGGTGACGGAGGAAGAAGGGGATTACGCGGCGGCGATTGAGAAAGCCGAGGGGAAGCCGGTCGCCCGCCAAGGCAGTGCGGGAAAGCTGGAAAAGTTTCCGACTCCCGGGATCCGAACGATTGCCGATCTGGAGAAGAAACACGGAGTGGCGGCGAGAGATCAGGTGAAGACGCTGGTTTTCACCAACGGGAAAGAGACGGCGTTGGTTTTGGTGCGGGGGGATGACGAGGCGCAGGAAGCCAAGGTGGCGCGGGCCCTGGGGGCAGGCTATCGGGCGGCGGCGGACGCGGAGATCAAAGAGGCCTTGGGGGCATCCCCGGGAAGTCTCGGGGCGGTGGCCGGCACGCTGGCCGGAAAGAAAGTGACGGTAGTGGCGGATTTGACGCTGAAAGGGCAGACAGGGATGACGACCGGGGCCAATGAGAATGGATTTCATTTCAAGGGGGTTGAGGTGCAGAAGGATCTCAAAATCGACAAGTGGGCGGATGTGCGGACGGTGCGGGAGGGGGATCTTTCCGCGGGTGGCAAGAAATTGAAGGTGAGCCGCGGAATTGAGGTAGGGCATGCGTTCTTGCTGGGCACAAAGTACAGCACGGCCCTCGGCGCAAAGTTTTTGGACCCGCATGGGAAGGAACAGCCGGCGGTGATGGGATGTTATGGGATTGGGGTGACGCGGACGCTACAGGCGGTGATCGAGGTGCACCACGACAAGGACGGGATCCGTTGGCCGGCCGCGGTGGCGCCTTACACCGTGATGGTGGTGACACTGGATTTGGCAGACGCGGCTGTGAAGAAAGCGGCCGACGAGGTGATGGCATCGTTGGAAAAGGCTGGGATCGACTATTTGTGGGATGACCGGGACGAGCGGCCGGGTGTGAAGTTCAAGGATGCCGACCTGCTGGGTTTCCCTTGGCGGATCACGCTGGGGGCGAAGTCGCTGGCGGCGGGCGGGGTGGAGATCAAAAGCCGGGAAACCGGTGCGATGGAAGTGGTGCCCCCCACGCAGGTGGGCGGTTGGGTGGAAAACAGGCTGAAAAGTTAAAATAAAGCGAGGTGTCTATTTGTGTTACAATTGTAACACGAATAGAATGAGGGGAAGGGAGAGTGGTTAGGCCACCGTGACGGTGGACTTACTCCGAGCGTTTGCGCTTGGTGTGATCGAGAATCTTTTTGCGGAACCGGAGATTTTTGGGTGTGACCTCGAGGTATTCGTCTTCGGCCAAATACTCCAATCCACGCTCCAGGCTGTGTTTCAGCGGAGGGCTCAGTTGGATCCCTTTGCCATCTCCCTGGGAGCGCATGTTGGTCAGATGTTTGGATTTGCAGGGATTGACCACCATATCGGCAGGGCGGGAATTTTCGCCCACGACCATGCCGGCGTAGATCTCCTCCTGGGGGCCGACAAAAAGGGTTCCGCGTTCCTGCAGGCCGTCGAGGGCGTAGGCGGTGGAGGTGCCGGGTTCCAGGGCGACGAGGACGCCGTTAATCCGGGCGGGAATTTCCCCGCGGAACGGCCCGTATTCGCGGAACAGGTGGGAAATGACCCCCAGGCCCTTGGTGAGGTTCTGCAGGTCGGTTTCAAAGCCGATGAGGCCGCGGGTGGGAATGGCGGCCCGGATCGAAGTGCTGTCCCCATTCGGCTTCATATCCTCGATTTCGGCTTTGCGGCCGGCGAGGTTGCCCATGATGTCGCCCAGGGCGAAGGAGGGGATTTCTGCGTAAAGGGTCTCGATCGGCTCAAGCACCGATCCGTCCGCCGCTTTCTGGAAAATGACCTCCGGACGGGAGACGAGGACCTCGAAACCTTCCCGCCGCATCTGTTCGAGAAGAATGGCGATCTGCATTTCCCCACGGGCCTTGATTTCAAACGAGCCGGCGCTGCCTCCGTCGGTGAAGCGCAGACTGACGTTGGTGCGGATCTCCTTCTCGAGGCGTTCCCGGAGATGGCGGGCCGTGAGGAACTTGCCTTCCCGGCCGGCGAGGGGGGAATCGTTGACGAGAAACTGCATGTGAATTGTGGGCGGATCGATGGCGACGTAGGGCAGCGGGGCCCGGTCCGGTTTGTCCGCGATGGTCACGCTGATTTCGGGTGTGGCCAGGCCGGCCAGTCCGACGATGTCCCCTGCGGAGGCACTCTCAATCTCAATGCGCTCCAGGCCTCGGTGGGAGAAAAGTTTGGTGACGCGCCCGGTTTCCGGTTTGCCCTCCGGATTCAGGGAAGCGACTGGATCGCCCATTTTAATGGTGCCGGAAACAATGCGGCCGATGGAAATACGGCCGACAAAATCGGAGTGGTCGAGATTGGCGACGAGCATGGCAAAAGGGGCGTTCAGATCGCCGGGAGGCGGGGGCACGACCTGCAGGATGGTGTCGAAAAGCGGTTTCATGCCGGCAGCCTTGATCTCCGGGGTGACCTTGCCTTCCCATTTCAGAGTGGCGTAGCCCTCCTTGGCGGAGGCGTACACGGCGGGAAAGTCGAGCTGGGCATCGGTGGCCTCGAGTTCCAGGAAGAGCTCAAAGACTTGATCGAGGACTTTCTTGGGGTCGGCGTTCTCACGATCGATCTTGTTGAGAACCACGATGGGTTTGGCGCCAACGCCAAGAGCCTTACGAAGAACAAATTTGGTTTGGGCCTGGGGGCCCTCGGCGGCGTCGACGACAAGCAGAACCCCGTCGATCATGCGGAGGATGCGCTCAACTTCGCCGCCGAAGTCCGCGTGGCCGGGGGTGTCGACGATATTGACCCGGGTCCCCTCGTACTCAAAAGCGGCGTTCTTGGCCCGGATGGTGATGCCGCGTTCCCGTTCAAGATCCATGGAGTCCATCATTCTTTCGGCGACAACCTGGTTGGACCGGAAAGTGCCGGCTTGGCGCAGGAGTTGGTCCACGAGGGTGGTCTTCCCGTGGTCCACGTGCGCGATGATCGCGATATTTCTGAGTTTCTGGTTCACCATAAAAATCCCAAACTAGCAGGTTCCGCGGCCGGGGCGAGAGCGGAGTTGGGGAAAATTCCGCGTTTCCCCGCCATGGGAAAAGGTTCATAATCCTCCCATGAAATCATCCCGCTATCTGATCGCGATTGTTGCCTTGACCGCCGTGGCCGGCTTGATGTGGCTTTATAAGGGAAAGGATTGGTTGATCCGCGACGCCATTGTGAGCGCCACGGAGAAGGCAACCGGAGTCAACGTCCACTTGGGCAGCATCCGTGTGGAACTGACCAAAGGGGATGGGTTGCTGAAGGATTTTCGGCTGGGAAACCCCAAGGGTTTCAGCCGGGAGGAGCTTTTGTCGATTGGCAAGGGAACGGTGGATTTGGATTTGAAATCGATCGCCTCCCCGGTGGTGCGCATCCAGAAGGTGGATTTGAATGATGTGGCGATTCTTTTTGAGGGGAGCGGCAAGCGGAACAACATGAACGCCCTCAAGGCCCAGGTGAACGAGCGGTCTTCGCGCCCGGAAAAAGGGAAACCCAGCCAAGAAAAGAAAATCCGTATCGCCTCGCTGGCTCTAAACAATGTGCGACTCGACGTGCGACTGTCCGGCATTGCGAAAATGGGCAACCTCGACCTGGGGACGATCCGGATGAACAACCTCGGGGGTGCGGATGGGGACACGGCTTCGGAAATCGCCGCTCAAATCTCCAACGAAATCAGCTCCCGAGCCACCACCGCCGTCATGCGAAACATGGCGGAGCTTGCCGGCCAGATGGGCCAGGACGTGACCAAATTCGCAGAGGGTTTTGGCATGGAGGTTCCCGGGGTGGTCCAGGAAGCGGCGGGTTTTCTCCAAAATCTCTTCAAGTAGGCCTGTGCGGGCAGATCCGCCCCCGGATTCGCTCGGTTGGGCCTGTGTGCGGGGATTGGCCCGCGGGGCAGCCCGATTGGTGCTGGTGGACGCCGGCATGGGCGGAAGAAGAATCAAAGCTGGGGTGCTCCTGGGGGCTGGGTTGGCGTTGGCCCGGAGGCTGAAAAGGGAAGTTCCTGAATCCAGGCTAGGGATCTTGCTTCCACCCGGAGCGGGAGGAACGATTGCGAATCTGGGTTGCGTCTTGGCCGGAAAGACGCCGGTCAACCTGAATTTCACGTCGGGGCTTGCGGCGGCGGAGTCCGCCGTACGGCAGGCGGGTCTGAAGACGGTGATCACGGCCAAGGTGATGGAAGAAAAAGTGGGGGAACACTTTCCCCGGACGGAGCGGAAGCTGGATCTGGGGGCTCTTCTAAAGGAGGAGAAGCGGGTCGCGGTTTTTTGGTCCCTCTTGACCCTGCTTTTGCCTGCGGGGTGGTTGGCGACGTTGGCTGGAGTTTCGAAAGAGGGGGGAGTGAAGGAGGCGGGTTTGTTGTTTACGAGCGGAAGCACCGGGGAACCGAAGGGGGTGGTCCTGACGCACCGGAACATTTTATCCAACCTTCGGCAGATTGAGGGTGCCTTGGGTGACCTTAACATCGGCTCCTTGCTGGGGTGCCTGCCGCTTTTTCACAGTTTTGGATTCACCGTGACCTTGTGGTGGCCTATCACGGGTGGTCCGCGGGTCGTGACCTACCCGAGCCCGCTGGATCCGCATGCATTGGGGGAGGTGATCTCCAAACACGGGGTGGAGCTGTTGGTGACGACGCCTACTTTTCTCCGAGCGCTCATGCGGCGAGCGGGCAAAGAAAGGTTGGGAGGATTAAGGATGGTGGTGACCGGGGCGGAAAAGTTGCCGGCCTCCTTGCGGGAGGAGTTTGCCGAAAAAATCGGGGTGAAGGTGTATGAGGGGTACGGAATGACTGAGGCCTCGCCGGTTGTTGCGGTCAATCTCCCGGCCGCTGAAAGAGCGGGTTCAGTGGGTAAACCGGTTCTGGAAATGGAGGTGCGGACTGTCGATGAGATCAGCCGGCAGGTCCTGTCGAAGGGGGAAGCAGGGATTTTGGAGTTTCGTGGGCCGAATATTTTTCCGGGGTATCTGGGGCGGCCCGACCTGACGGAAAAAGTCCTTCAGGATGGCTGGTACCATTCGGCGGACTATGGCCGGGTGGACAAGGATGGATTTCTCTTCATCGAAGGCCGGAGGGCGCGGTTCTCGAAGGTCGGCGGGGAGATGGTGCCCCACGGCGTGGTGGAGGAGGAATTGATCAGGTGGTGCAAACAAAAAGGCCACGGCGCCGAGGGGGTTTTGGAGGTGATGGTGACGGCGGTGGAGGACGAAAGGAAGGGGGAGTCCTTGGTGGTTCTGCACGCGGTGGATCTGGATCCGGCGGAGGCGGAGAAGGCCCTGCGAGAGGCTGGCTTGCCGAATCTGTGGGTCCCAAAAAAATTCAAGGCGGTGGAAAAAATTCCCCTGTTGGCGAGCGGAAAGCTGGATCTGGCGGCGGCGCGCAAGATGGCGCAGAGTTAGGAAAGTCAGGCGCTGTTAGCTCAATCGGATAGAGCATCTGACTTCGGATCAGAAGGTTAGAGGTTCGAGTCCTCTACGGCGCAACGGTGATTTTAGGTTATGAATTCGAACGCTCAACGGGTTTGACGGAAGAGAAGGGAGGGGAGAAAGGGAAAGAGAAGGGATAGATTCCAGGCGACAGGTTGACCCCAGGGATGAAGAACGGCCTGCTGGAGCCGGCGAGCCCATTGAAGACGGCAGGAAAATCTCCGATCAAGAGAGAGGGAGATTTGTTGGGCACACTCCTGCCAATTTATGATTCCGGAGGACCAGTCCCGCAGGGGCTCGGCAGCGAGAAACGCCCCTTCCACAGCCATCGACATGCCGTTTCCGGTCAGTGGAGGAATCATCGTCAGGGCATCCCCCACCCGGACCCCTTCCTGCTCCTTCGCCCGCCGGGGTAAAAGGGAGAGGGCGGAGACGGTGGAGAAAGAAGATTCATCCCACCGAGCATTCCGAAGCCGCTCGAAAAGAGCGGAGCCCGGAGAGCCTCCCAGCCATTCCCGCCACTGCTCCGATAACTTGGGGACGGCTTCCCGAGTGCGGAAAAGTCCGCAAACGTTCACGCGATTCTCTTCCACGGCGCAAAGCCCCACATAGCCGTGGGGCGTGAGATGCATTTCCAGTTCGTTACCCATCGGGACTTGCAGGGCGTGCGCCTTGAGGCCGATCCAACGCCAGCCCTCTTCACGAACGGCCGGTTGGCGTCCGGTGGCGGCAACCCACCCCTCGTCCCGGGAGAGGGGGTGGCGGCTTTGCAGATGGATCCGGCCCCCAGAAGAGGAAAATTCCCGGACAAGAAGTTCATCCAGCCGGTAGCGGGACAGACAAAGTGCCGGCCGCGGTAAATCCTGGAGAGGCAACGCACGGTTCCCCCGAAAGAGGTGGAGTTGCCGGGAGCTGCGGGCACCGCTTTGGGTTAGCATCGTGGCAGGAAGAAGGGTGCGGAGAAGTTCGTGACCGCGGCCACTCAGGTATTCGCCGCAAACGCGGTGCCGCGGGTAGGATCCCGATTCAAACAACTCCACCGGAATTCCCATCCGGCGAAGACGCAGGCCGAGCGTCAGTCCCGCGATTCCTCCTCCGATGATGTGGACGGTTTTCATCCGGTTCTCGCCGCGGAGAAAAAGTGAGTGAAAGGCCCAACGCGGTGTTCCTCCAAAAACCATCCGGAACGGGAAGGCCAGAGGTTGGCCAACTCCTTTTCCTTGAAACCCGCTTCCACACTGACGCGGGCATCGTGCCGGGTCACAGGGTGGCAGCCCAAAAGACCCAACGCCCGTGCGCCCCAGTGGGCGAGCCGCGTGCGGCGAGGTTCGGCGGCGGCGAAAACGGTGCCTTGAGCCGCCAAGGCTGAAAAGAGCCGCTTGAGTCCAGATTCATCGAGATGGTGAAGAAAAAGATTGGTCAAAGCTGAAGAGAGGGGAGGTCCCTCCTCCAGCCAATCGGTGACATCCGCCTTGACCACGGTGGGTAGCCAGTTCCGGCGGCATAGATGGGCGAGGGTGGAGTCCGGAATGACGGGTTGGCGGTCGACGAAAAAAATCCGGGCGCCGTGTCCTCCTTTCGGGTAGGCGCGAAGCAGGACGGTGGCCAAAAGGGAGCCATCCCCGGCTCCAAGATCTGCCAAGGAGTCCGGTGGCCGGCGGGGAAAGTTCTGCAGGAACCAGCGGGTCCAGAGGCTCATTTGGCCGAGGATGGGGTGAAGACGCTGAAGATCGCGGCGGCTGGCGCGGGCGGCGGGATCTTCGGGCGGCAGCGTGTCGAGAAGTTCGGGGGAGAGGCGACGGGCTTTCAACGCTGGACCTCGAGAAAGGTGCCGTAGCTGGAGAAGCCAGCCCCAAACGATGCCAGCCACCAGAGTCCGTCCGGCACACCGTTGCGCAGCGCATGGTCGAGGGCGAAAAGGCAGGAGGGGCTGCTCATGTTGCCGTGGTGGAGAAGAACCGAGGAGCTCGGTGCGGTGTGATTTTCCGCGAGCTGGAATTCGCGGCGGAGGGCCCGGAGGACCTCGCGGCCACCCGCATGCCAGATCCATCCAGAGACCTCCTCGGGCCGGCGATGATGATTGGCACAGGCTCGGTCAAAGACGGTGCGGGCGTGGTGGGCGGAGAGGGAGGGAACCTCCACGGAAAGAAGATTGCGGAGCAAGCCCCGGCGGTGGTCGAAGCGGAGATGTTCCCGGTGTTCTGGGGCCGAGTGTCTTGCGGAGCCGGCGAAGCGAACGGAAGGGCCGTGGGAGGCGGGTTCGCCACCGAGGAGAGCGGCGGCGGCGCCATCCCCAAAAAGACAGGCGCTGATCAGAACCCCCGGATCATCATCAAGGTAAGAGGCAGCCGAGCAGATTTCCACGCAGGTGACCAGAACCTGGCGGGCGCGTCCGGAATCGATCAGCGCCGCGGCCTGATCGAGGGCGGGGAGGGCAGCCCCGCAGCCTTGGCCGACCAGGTCCAGCAAGCATGCGGAGGAGGGCAGACCGAGATTCTCGGCCACATAACTGGAAAGTCCGGGGCAAAGGTAGCCGGTGCAGGTGGTGACCAGGAGGGCGTCGATTTTTTCCGAAGATATCGCGGCATGATCCAGAGCTTGCCGGGCAGCCCGGGCGGCAAGATCCGGAGCGTAACGGCGAAATCGAGCCATCATGGCATCAGGATGAAAAATAAACGCCTCCCGAACCTCATCCAGGGCGAGAAAACGGCGCTCAATACCGTTTTTCCCGGACAGGACCTTGCGGAGAAGGTTACGGGATTTTTCCGTCAGCTGGGCGAAGGTGGGATCCTGTTCCAGGGTTTGGAGAACCTCCCTTTGGGCAAAGGAGCGGGGAGGCACCGCAAGACCGAGAGACTGGAGATACATCGTGGGTGGAAGGCGGGAGGTTAAGTTGGAAGGGAAAGGATGAAGCAAAAACCGCCTGAGGCAAAAGGAACTCAGAGAAGCTTGCGGAGCTGGGAGAGAGTCCGGGTGTTGACCAGATCCGATGGGCGGAGCCATCCCTTGCGGGCCACGGTGACGCCCAGGTCGAGAAAACCAAGATGTTCCGTCTTATGGGCGTCGGGGTTGAGACAGCAGAGGATGCCGAGATCGCAGGCCCGATGCCACCAGCGCCAGTCGAGATCCAGTCGCCAGGGATTGCAGTTCAATTCGATCCAGGTGCCCGTGTCGGCGGCAGCCTCGAGAACCTTGGGGATGTTGACGGGGTAGGGCTCCCGCTCGAGAAGGAGGCGTCCGGTGGGGTGGCCGAGGCAGGTCACGTGGGGATTTTCCATCGCTCGGATCAAGCGATCGGTGTTGTCGTTTTCGTCCGAACTAAAGCCCGCGTGAATGGAAGCGATCACGTAATCGAGCTCGGCCAGAACGGAGTCCGGAAAGTCCAGCTTTCCGCCCTTGAGGATGTCACATTCCGTGCCGGCCAAGAGAACGCAACTAGGCTTCTTTTTGTTGTAGGCGCGAATGGCTTCGACTTGGGCCAAAAGCTTTTTTTCATCCAAGCCATGGGCCTGAAAGGAGGAGCGGGAATGGTCGGCGATGCCCAGCCATTCCAGGCCGAGTTTGGCGCCGGCCTGGGCCATGGCTTCCAAGGTGTCCTGGCCATCGCTGGCCACAGTGTGGTTGTGAAGGCAGCCACGGATTTGTTTTCGGGTGACCAGATCGGGAAGCTTTTTTTTCTCGGCAGCCTGGATTTCACCCTGATCTTCGCGGATTTCGGGCGGCATGTATTCGAGCCCAAGAGCCCGATGCAGATCCTTCTCTTCTTGGAGGGGGAGTGCTTTTTTCGAGCCCTTCCGGAAAAGGCCCCATTCGTTGAGGTGGAAGCCGCGGTCGATGGCGCGCTGGCGCATGGCGATGTTGTGCTCCTTGCCACCAGTGAAGTGGGCCAGGGCGGTGGCCCAAGTTTCGGCGGGGACCACGCGGAGGTCGCAGGGAAAACCGCCGGCAAGTAGCACGCTGGACTTGGTGTCCCCGTGGGAAACGATTTTTTCCACCTGAGGGGCGGTGGTGAAGGCTTGCATGACCTCCTTGGGGCGGGAGGAGGCAGCGATCAGGTCGAGATCCTTGACCACTTCCTTGCCACGGCGGAGGCTGCCGCCGATTTCGGCTTTCTGGACGGCCCGACATTTTTTG